>JAAUXT010147206.1_pt1 | contig 21711 bp, 17 predicted proteins | sample 7278171 | NCBI WGS metagenome assembly JAAUXT01 (sample SAMN14350112, study PRJNA611818) | marine sediment metagenome | isolation source: surface marine sediment (1.8m) | place: French Polynesia: Moorea | collected 2018-08 | reverse complement strand
CCCCCCCCACAACCAACGCCCCGGGGCCGGTTTGCCTGGCCCCCCCCCCCCGCCCCTTCCCCCCATCACGTCGCCCCCTGAGACCCCAACAGTGGACCGCTGGAGGGTATTAAATCCGAGGTCGGTTTCTCCCCTGCAGGTTTTGGTGGACCCCGAGGCATACGTCGCCTCGACGCCCCTGGACGCCGTGTGGCAGACCGTCGTCGAGGACCACCTCCTCGTCTACTCAGCCTTCCTGGACGAGAGGCGCGAGAAGGGACTCGTCAAAATCACTGCGCTGGTCAGGTATGCCATCACAAGTCTCACGTGTATGTGTTTCTTCTCAATTTGAAGGGGTTTTCGATGTCTGTCAGTCAATATTTTGTGAGAATGTGCACGTTATGGGATCTCGGGGAACGTGCATCATTATTCACAAAAACTATTGACGCCTTCTCGCATGATTTTTGTCTGCATTTCCTTGTCGTTTGTGCACGTGCATCACACACTTATTTTATATTTGTCCACACTGTGGGCTGCTGTGCTCAGCCAGACCCTCTGGGGGATCCAGGGTGGAGGGCAGACGCCCCTTGGAAGCACTTCCGGTGGGTGACTTCCGGTGGGTCACTTCCGGTGGGTCACTTCGGGTGGGTGACTGCCGGTGGGTCACTTCCGGTGCGAATCGTGAAAAACAAAATGCACCTTCCGTACAAAGTTTGAAAGGGTCAAACACTTGGCTGGGTCAGACTGACCCCTTCCTGGATCCGCCCACGAAAATTATATTATTTCGATGTTAGATCTAAGTGTTTTGAATTCTTCCTCTTTGTGTCTGTGTTGTGTCTCTTTCGTTGTAGCACGTCCGAAAGTTGTTGGCCATCCACTTTTGTTTCTTCAACAGTCGCAGCTATCTGCTTTTACACGGTTTACATCTGTTCAGTACGAACCACTACTGCATTGTTCAATACCAACACCACGAGCAGGCTCATGTTGTACCAGCTCCCATCAACATGTTTGACACGTTTGACAAGGATGACTTTCCCTACAGGTAGGAAGTATCTGGATTTCAGCAGCTGACAGCGTATTGTGCGCCGAGAAATCACACTGACATACTGTTGACACCAGGTGCAATGAGTACAGGAAATAGTCCACGCCGCCACGGGTGTCGGCGTATTGGACCAGATGCCTCTCAAGAGGATCCGAGTCCAAATCCCATTGTGTTTTGTTTCAAATTGGCTCACTTGCTTGGCTTCCTTCAGTTTCCAGAATATATTTTTGGAGTGCATAATTGCGTCTGAAGTCCCTGTGATGTCAGTGTCGGTAGGAGCTACTAGGCCGGACAGTAAGTACTCAGACTTAAGTTTGGGAACAAAGACAAATAGCTGTTGTGATGGCAGGGCACTGATCCTGCCCCTGAACCCTGCAGAACCTTTGCAAACTTGAAGCACAGCCAAAAACTCTTCCTGATAGTGCAACCCCTTGTTTACAAAGTTGGAATTTCTTCTACAAATGATATATCCACCCTCAAATAAAATTTGGCTTTGCACATTTGAATTTTAAGTGTGTTCTTTGCTGGGCTGCAAGGACCAAAACACCACAAGTGTCTTTTTCAGCAAAACCCAATGCTCTTCTGCTGAATAGACCCAGTAAAGATGAAACAACCAAGAATCTCACAATTTGCGTCAAACCCGTTTTTGACAGTGGTGATGATCTTGTTGAGGAGCTGGCAGAGTTTGTGGAATACCATCACACAATTGTTGGTGCAGATCAGTTTATTTTCTATGTGGATGAAAAGTTGAATGTCAGCCCTCTGTTTATGGATTACCTGAAGTACTACAGCAGTATTGGACTTGCAATTCTTCACAAATGGAATTTCTATGAGAGTAAGTTGGTACTATGTGAGGAAAATTGCTGCATATCATCTCATTCTACTGGAGACATTTTTCATTTCTTCCCCCTCAATCAGATGAAACTGGTGAAATTATGTGGCCTTTCAATCTGATTCACAATGACAATTCAGGAAACTGCTTGTGTTATTTTGTTCATTTCCAGCTGGTAATCACAGATGTCTGAAACAATGCTTTCATATTTCAGCAAAAGTGCACACCAGAGGCCAGAAACAGGCACACAATGACTGTCTCTACAGATACATGTACCAAAGCAAGTTGATAGCAATGATAGACAAGGATGAGTTCATTGTCCTACAGGGAGGCAAAACCAGCATTGACACCTTGATCAGTGAATCTTGGTTTCAAGAACAAAAGGAGCATGTGTGTAGTCTCCAGCTTAAAAACTATAGATTCTACACTCATGGGACAGGAGATAGTTTGGAAATGTCCAGTGAGATGAGAAACACTCTGTTCCCTGAGAACTGGAGGCAGATTTTGCAGCCAATAGCAAAGAAGGAAACAATAGACTTTGTGAAGGAGTATGACATCAAAAGCTTGAAGTCATATGTGAAATCCACATACTTTGATCACAGGATGAAGATCATCTACATCCCACCCCAGGCTGAGGCAGCTGATATCCACTATCCCAGCAGGTGTATCACAAAGAACATGATGTTTCCTGTGAACACAACAACCGCTGTGATTCACCACTACAGAAAAAACTTCAGATCACCTGATCACAAATTTTTTCACGGTGGGTTGATAGAGTGGTTGATGGTACTTGTGAGGATACGTCACCTAGGTAACGCGTTCCCCCATGGACCTCGCACCATCTGGCATGACTTTTACAGACAATGGACAGAAGGGAAACAGGAAGTGAAGGAAGTGAATGATACAACCATGGTGAGATTTGCAGATGAACTGGCAATGAGAGTGCACAGAACTCACCAAGCTGTGAAACTTTCTTCATCAGGGAAATGAAATTCTGTCAGTGAGAAGCAACAAAGACCAAAGCCAAAGAAAAGAAGCACAATGTGAATTTCCTGGAAAGGAGGGAATGCCGTTTTACACGTGTCGTGTTTTCTGTCACAGCTGGTCATTTTGTGGGTCGCGTTTGGGTGACTACTGCAGACAACAACAGTGAGCTGTTGTCCATCAATATTTTTGTGGTGTAGTTTTATTCAAATTGTTGTGTGAAGATGATGTCATGAAACTCCCAAAGAAAATGCTTGCCAATTTGCAACCACTGTATTTTTGCTGATTTTTGTGAAATGCTGCTTGTTGTTTGTGTGGAGGAAAAACAAGTGAGACAAAACAAAATTGCAAGAAGATTTGTGTTGGTTTTGCACAATTGTATCACTGCTCCAAAGCGCGGGAGGAGGAGAAGAAATGGACGATTTTCAGGAAGATGAACTTCCTCTTTCGTTTCCCGTCTCCACCCAGTTCTGGGGTGGTGCTCGGAAAAGTCACTTTGCCACGATGGCATCTTCATCCAGATTGACAGGCGACTTGGGCATCACTGTTGTGTGTGGACCTACACGATCACGTGGTACTTCTTTTTTCCTCATTGTCTTTTTTTTGGAACAAATGCTGCCTCAAGAGTTCAACTGAAATTTTGTTTGAACTGCTCAAAAGCACAAGGCACATAACAACTTGCAAAGAGTTGCTTGGTCCAGGAAGACAGAAATGTCATCAGAAAGCAGACTGCTTGTGTTTGTTACAGATGCCCTGTTGTCTCTACGTGCCTTCACTGACAGGGTTTGTGTGCTGGTGCCCCCCCGCCCGATGGCTTGCTGTGGATATTTTATCAGTTGGTCCACTGCAGTGTTGTGGGCGACAGTTTGCCCGAACACAGGCAATGCTGCAAAACATTTTGATCCATTCAGGGACAAAAACTTGAGTGGCACCCACGCGGGAGAAAGGTTGCTCTGTGATCTTGCCTCTGCTGGATATTTTGATCTGGCAATTTGGGTCACGTCTCCCAGAAAAAGGGCTGCTCAGGGGGTCACGGTGGGAAATCTGGTTGAAAGGGTTCAGCAAGGAGCACCACTCCACGAATCCTTTGAGGTTCTCTTTCTTTCCTGGTACGAGTGTCATTTTGAAGAGCAATTCCCCTTGTATTTCGAGTCTCAGACAGGTTGCTTGGCTTTCTGGCAGTCCAAAATAATTTGCAGTCTTGTACTTGTCACACAATACAAGACTTGGGTTCCTTCAGACAATGCGAGTTTGTGGTGCAGAACAGCTGGAGTTGTTGCAGCGGGTAGCTACTCATTGCATGAATGATCTGTATTGTCTCTGAAGGACGCCTGGGGCCTGGAGCTCTGTCAGATGCACCAACAGTGATTTCAATGGAGATTCCTGTGTATGGATTCTGGTCATAAGGCCCTCATTGTCTCAAACAGTTGTCGGGTGTTTCACAGAAAGTCTTGTATTTCTGTTGCGCAACGAAGTTAGTATCTGTCCTTTGCTGGAAGAGCTGACCAGGATGCTCCCAACATTGGATCGTTTACCTGCAGATTCTGTTGATCATCTGGATGATACGCAAATTTTCATACAAAGCTGGATTCAACTGACTTTTACTGCAACACATGAGCTCACACGACATCCAGAACAGGACCGTGTCTCTGAATTCTCTGCTGCATCTGCTCTGCAGACCTTCCGTCACGCTGTTGATGAGTGACCCTCATCCATGCAACGTCTTTGCAGTCTTCCGTATAGCCCTCCATATCTGCCTGTAGAAACTTGCTGTGGAAAATTCCAAGGCGTCGCTGTGTTCTGCACAGTGGTACTAGAGCTCGCCTTGGGGTGGTTGAAGGACGTTGCTTTCAGGTATTTTTCAGTGATTTTCCAGCAGCGTCCCTAACGCACTGTCCTATCTCAGTGAAAGCGTCTGCATGTGAGCCGGCTCCATGTTTTGGACAACGAATTCTTGTCAGATGGATCGCATTGTGGAATTCAAAGCAATATGAATTTCAAGAAAACAAGTTGATAAGTGATCCTCGTGACGTCACTGTTTGTGTTTCTAGCCGCAGTTATCTGACGCTGCAGGGTCTTGTGTTCAGAAGCGCGTACTGCGTGGTGACGCATAGCGACAGGATTCACACGCAGGTGGTGCCGGCCGTCATTGACTTCTTTGACAAGGACCCCGGGTACAGGTACGGACACGGCCAATGTTTCGCTGGAATTGTGGAATGTATGCGTTCACTGTTGTCAAACGAAAGACGAAAAGACCCATTGTTTGTGCTGTACATCCTCTCCACGCCTCTGTTCCAGCACTGCGTTCCATTCCAGGAAACTGTGTTGGATTTGGTCACATTAGATTGTCCCACGCCTTTTCTTGAACAGGTTTTGAGAACTTCTCCTTTGCACTCCCCTTTAGTTTCCAGAACATGTTCTTGGAGTGCAGAATTCACTCGGAAGTCAATGTAAAGTCAGTGGCTGTTGGAGATACTTGGCTGCAAAGTAAGTCCACAAAACTGTTTTCATTTTTCCAGTTTGCTCGGCAACAGAAACCTTTTTTGTTCCATGGCAGGTCCAGGGCGGGAGCAACATTCTTTCCCGCATTTTTGCAAGAAAAACAGACGAAAAACCAGCAATTTGACTGGTCTTGCCTGTGTGAAAATAGTTTTCAATTTTCAAATTGTATCCAGGTTGTTTCCCCTGCAACCAACATCTGGATTTGTTTGTTTCATGCACAATGAGCTGTGAGATGCCAGAGATATTTCAAGCACAATCATTGGTTGCGATTGTTTTTCAGCAAAACCAAATGCATTACTGATCAACAGACCCAGTGAAGAAGAAACAAGCAAGAATCTCACAATTTGTGTCAAACCTGTTTTTGACAGTGGTGATGATCTTGTTGAGGAGTTGGTGGAGTTTGTGGAATACCATCACACAATAGTTGGTGCAGATCAGTTTATTTTCTATGTGGATGAAAAACTGAATATCAGCTCTCTTTACTTGCATTACCTGAATTACTACAAAGATATTAGACTTGCAATTCTTCACAGATGGAACTTCTATGGGAGTAAGTTTTTTTCATCTTCATTCTATTTGTGCAAACTTGTGTGTGAGGGCAGAACAGGTGAAGATCTTTGATCATTTTGTAGTTTTGACAAGGCTTGTGAAATGTCAGATGTGTAGATCATGCTCTCTGCTGCCCCTGTGGTGGAGATGCTTCTCCTGTTGTTCTCTGGGCATTTGAGTGTTCTGTATGAGGAATAAAAGATTTTCAGCAGGCTTTTCTCAGCTTTATGTTTCTGTTGTCCTTCTTGTCAATTTTGCAGATTCATTGTTTGGCTGTGGCAAAATATTTCCTGTTTATTTAACTACAACTGATATCATGACATTTCAGCAAATGCAAAAACCAGAGGTCAAAAACTGGCATACAATGACTGTCTCTACAGATACATGTACCAAAGCAAATTGATAGCAATGATTGACCTTGATGAGTTTGTTGTGCTGAAAGAAGCTAAAACAGACATCAACACTATCATGAGTGAAATGTGGCACCAAAGACAAAAGTATAATGTGTGCAGCTTACAACTCACAAACTATAGATTCTACACTCATGGGACAGGAGATAGTTTGGAAATGTCCAGTCATGTGAGAAACACTCTGTTCCCTAAGAACTGGAGGCAGATTTTGCAGCCAATAGCAAAGAAGGAAACAATTGAGTTTGTGAAGGAGTATGACATCAAAAGCTTGAAGTCATATGTGAAATCCACATACACTTTCTACACTCACAAGATGATTTATTTCCCAAAGGATACTCTCAGTGCTGACATTCACATTCTCAAAATGTGCACCTCAGGAGAAAGAAGATTTTCCATTTCAACCACTGCTGTGATTCACCATTACAGAAAGAACTTTGTGATCGCAAGGACAAAATTCTATAAGTCTGAGTGGTTTACAAGACTGATGGCTTTCCTGAAAATTCGTCCTGTAGGATTGGTATTTCCATATGGACCAGAGCCAAACTGGGAAAACACCTTCAAACACTTGATCTTTGGGAAGCCAGATGTGAGGGAAGTGAATGACACAACCATGGTGAGAAATGCAGATGAACTGGCAATGAGAGTCCACAGAACTCATCAAGCTGTGAAACACTTCCTCCAAAGATAATGGATCGTGGACTGGAAACTCTGTACAACCTGAACAGCAATTATTTTGAGCTTGCCAAAGAGTGGAAGTGAAATGTTCCTGACATGGGTGTGTTCATCTTCTTGGAATTTCTGTCTCACTTGTATTGTAGATTTGGGATGATTGGGAAAATACCACAAGGTTCAGACAACTTGACCCACTTGTGCTTCAGGCATTTCGCTGAGTCCTCGGCGGACCCTGAACCTCACAGAACAACTGACTCATGAATATCAGAGAAACTGGCCTGTGTGCAGAAACCAGAGCTGAAGTTTCCAACCATGTGTGTTCCTCAGAGCAGGTGTTGGCTTTAACAACAAAACAAAAGGAATCATTCTGGAATATCTCTTGTCACATACACTGCCAAACATTCATTGACAAACAAACCAAACACAAAGCAGTTTGGAAGAGCTGCAATAATTCTGATGGTCAGCCATTGGGTGTAGAAGAGTTTATGCAGTCACTTGTAGTTTTGTGTGCTGAATAAATTTGAAATTTCCACATAATCATCCATCCAGTATTCACAAAGGTTTTCACAAAGGTTTTGTGTTCAGTCATATTTTTGGTGAAACTGCTGAGTCATCACAAGATCCTACAGACCAGTTTGCAATATATCCTTTCCTATTTGGGAGGCATTGTGAAACCAATGGAACCTGCAAATGAACTCATGCATCCTGAAACTTTCATTTCCTCAACAAACACAGTTCCCTTCAAACTTGCTGACAGGGATCTGAAGCAAATCCTGGGATTTTTCCTGAACTTGAATTGATGAAGCACAACAAAAGAAACCAACTTGGTAAGAAACATGTTGAATACAACACTTTCTGTATCCAAAGCACCCCCGATCTGCCGAGTTGCCCTGCCAGATGTCAACCATGTGATTGAAACACAAGGCGCCGCACAAGATTCTCTCCCAGAGGGAAAATGGAAATCTCAGGGATTTTATTCATCCCGTGCAGTGGGGCGGCCTGTGCAAGGGTCACCAGTGCGTCTGTGTTACGGTGGTGTTCCAGGTGGTTTTGCAGGTGTTACACTTGTCTGCACGAAAAGGGTGATTCGACAGGATGGACCCGGACGTGTTTGACCACGTGACAGAACCTTGAGTCCGTTGGGAGTCGGTGTGATCACGACACGTGACAAATGTGCCGTACCTACTCATGGCCAGGGTCACGTGCTCTGGCTGGACCAACCACGTTCCGTGTTCGTGCCCCACAGTCAGTTACCCGGATGGATCTGACCTGGGAACGCGGGAGTTGTTCCAGAGTCGTCGGGGTGACAACAACCCCACCCCCCTCAGGGCTTGTCTCCCAAGTATTTTGTTTCAGGATTTGATGTCTGTGGTGGTATTTTAGGTGTGCTTTTGTTGGTGGTGTGGTTGTAAAGCATGCAGCCCCCCCCCCCCCCGAGTCTTCGTCAGGGTGTTGGAGCATGCAAGGTTTGCTATATATTTCCTCTTGCTCAGATTGCACAGATTCATTGTTCAAGTGGGTTCAGGGTTTTCCTTCCAAACCGTTTCACTTGGTTCTTTTTTTGAGTTTTGGTGAAAAAGACGAATTGAGCCCAAGTCATCTGTTCATCTTTCTCGCGAAAATATGAGAACATCGGCAGATGCGACCAAGACGCAAGTCAACGGAAATGAAGCGTTTCAAGTACACGAAACGTCCTGCTGAATTTTTGTTCAACGGAACATTTGAGCCTTTGTTCCGAATTGTGTCCCTGATTTCAGTTTTGCTCCCTTCCAAGACCCTCCAAAGCTTGATGAACGGCCACTGTCAGATCACGTCTTCTTGTTTCTTTTGCAGCCGCAGTTATCTCATGTTGTATGGTCTGCAACTGATCAGCCGGAACTTCTGCCTTGTGAAATATCAAAACAGCCCACAGATTCAGGTGGTGCCATCTCACATTGATTACTTTGACAAGGACCTTGCATATAGGTACGAGAACTGGGAGTCTTTTCTGGTCATAGACAGTTACGTGTCGCCAGCAGATCCACTCATTGTCCTTTTGTGTCAGTATGACACTCTGACTTAGTCCTAGATTCGTCAAGGATCAAATCCCAATTGGTACTCATCCTCCTCGCACCAACAGCCTTGCTTTACTTCAGCTTACAGAATGTGTTCATTGAGTGCAAAACTGATGGGAATATGACTCTGAAATCAGTGTCCATCGCAGCGTGGTCATGCAGTGAGTACAATGCGTCAGACAAGCGATTGCACAGGCATTCACTGGGCAGATTACCTTGTTACTGGACTTTAAAATGCACAATGAACATTGTAAAAAAGCTTCATCTCCTGTGTGTAAAGCAAACAATTGCCTCTATCTTGTTCACACAAGCAACAATTTGATTTTCAGAGGAGATAGCACTTGACCTGCATAATGTGCTGTGTTGTGTTGAAAACAAAAGAAACATTGTGTTTTCAGCAAAACCTAATGCATTACTGATCAACAGACCCAGTGAAGATGAAACAAGCAAGAATCTCACAATTTGTGTCAAACCAGTTTTTGACAGTGGTGATGATCTTGTTGAGGAGTTGGTGGAGTTTGTGGAATACCATCATGCAATAGTTGGTGCAGAGAAGTTCATTTTCTATGTGGATGAAAACTTGAATGTCAGCCCTCTGTTTATGCAGTACCTGAAGTACTACAGCAGCATTGGACTTGCAAATCTTCACAAGTGGAACTTCTATGAGAGTAGGCTTGAACTGCATGAGAAATAGTCTCCTTCAAATTTGCAATCAAATATTTCAGGCCCATATTGAAAAAAGGACTTTGTTCTCTTCAAGAAACAAATGCAGATAAAAGCAATTCTTTGTTCCTTTCATCATTCCTTTCTATGTATTTGAAGCTTGCAATGGAGCAAAATGCACACTAAAGATATTGTTGTTCTCTTCATCTATTTGCAGTTCGTGTCAATATGAGAGGTCAAAAACTGGCATACAATGATTGTTTGTACAGATACATGTACCAAAGCAAAATCATAGCAATGATAGACAAGGATGAGTTCATTATCCTGCAGGGAAACATTGACAACATTGATACTTTGTTCAGTGAAACTTGGTTCCAAGAAGAAAAGGACCAAGTTTGCAGTTTCCAGCTCACAAACTTCAGATTTTATACCCATGGGTCTGGAAATGATCTGGAAATGTCCAGTGATGTGAGAAACACTCTGTTCCCTGAGAACTGGAGGCAGATTTTGCAGCCAATAGCAAAGAAGCAAACAATTGACTTTGTGGAGGAGTATGACATCAAAAGTTTGAAATCATTTGTGAAATCAACCTACACTGATCAAATGGAAAAGACAATGTATATCCCAACAAATACTCACAGTGTTGGCATTCATTATTTGCAGAAGTGCAACTCAGGACAAAGTGTGTTTGCTATGAGCACAACCACTGCTGTGATTCACCACTACAGAAAGAACTTTGGATCCTCACACGCAAAATTCTTCCGGGCTCAGTGGGTTCAGAGACTCAAAGTTTTTCTGAAAATAAAGCAGGCAGGGGTGGTATTTCCATATGGACCAGAGCCAAACTGGGAAAACACCTTCAAACACTTGATCTATGGGAAGCCCGATGTGAGGGAAGTGAATGATACGACCATGGTGAGATATGCAGATGAACTGGCAATGAGAGTGCACAGGACGCATCAAGCTGTGAAACACTTCCAACAAAAATAGATTGGAGATCCTGGATAATCCTTGAGTGCAAACATGTTGGTGAAATCATCAAAACAATCTTCCAACGAGTGATTCTGGTCATGACGCTTCGACAACAGTATTCTGTCAAATTTTTTGCCCTTTTGGTTTCTTTGTTGCTGTTTTGAACAAATATTGTTTGAGAATAATAAATGGGATGATTTTGTTTACAATCACAGCTATGTTGCCTGGTTTCACTGTTCGAAAGCACATGACACAGGATTGTCTTATTGCATTGAGCAGATCTTGTGTTGTCCGATTGTTCGATGAGGGGCAAATCTCCTCAGAATTCTTCAAGGGGCAGTGGAAGTTTATTTTGCTGTTGTGTGGGGAACGTTTTGATGTCTTGTGCTAAAATGGAAGCAAGGCGAATACGCAAGCGGAATTCAACTCGTCATGAGAAGGCCCAGTGGCCTGGATTTGCTCAGTGGATTCAGGGCGGGGTTCACTTCCGCCTCACGTGGAGTTTTCAGCCTGGTACAGGAGTGGAACCGCACCTCGCTCACGTCTTCCTCTCATTTCATGACAATTTGAGAAGAGATCATCAATACAACTGAAAGGAAAAGTGTTGGACATCATCTTCACTGCACCGACACGGATGTAGTCTTCCATGTGGATTTTGCGTTTGCTTCATCCCTTGCCAGACGAGGAGAGTCACCAGTTGATAATGGCTTCTCAACCGTGGAACTAACCACGTTGCCCTGGCTTCCTGGACGTATGTCAGACTTGCTTTCTGCCGTGTGAGGAACCAGCCTCGTCAGTCTGCCGTCTGTTCGTTTCGTTTGAAGCAGCACTTCTCTGCTCATCAGCTCACGACGCTGGATTTTCGTTTGAGCAGCTGCATGTTCCTCTGTCCAGTGAGAAACAAACTTCTGCAACAAACATGGCGCCAAAACAGGTGAGACAAAACAAAATTGCAAGAACTTTGTTTTGGTTTTGCACAATTGTATCACTGCATGCTCCAAAGTGCGAGAGATTTTTTTAAGAGACATGAACAATGCACGATGATCAGTCCGCAACACCGGCACCAGCGGGCCGACGGAAAGCTACATAGCTACAGCGACGAGAAACGCTGCATCGAACCCAGGGCAGCCGGGATCCAGGGGCGGCGACACCCCAGATCCAGGGTCCGGGCCTGGCGTTCCTGCCCCGCTGCAGGCCCCGCAAAGCGAACCTTTCCCCACGTGGATTCCTCTTTGTTTGAGTTGGGTCAGGTGCGCACGTGACGTTTGCTCGACTGTTCCAAGTATGATCCAACGATTTCGATTCCGAGGCGAGTTGGACGAGACGACTCTGGTTGGACGAGTCCAACTCCCAATTACCTGCAGCTTAGAGGCCCGTAGTAAGTTTGATTTTGGACACGTTATTCACTCGTGCCCACCCAGCACGCACAAACTCGGCCGTTGACTTGTTGTCGTTTCACGCTCTGAATCGAATTGCAGCCGATTCGAGCAAATTCCGTCTCAGGTTTGGAGTCCCTTGCAGAAAGGCGGATGTGGAATCGGGAGGGGGACAGGCACCTCCTCCCCCGCACGTGTGCGCAGTGCTGACCTCGGAAGACGCAATGCCTGCACAATGCGACGGCAGGTGAGCGTCACGTCTTGCGTGGGACCTGACGGGAAGGGGTGCACCCCACGGGCTCCTCTGGGAGTGCCTCTGTTGTTGTGTTTTTGGTCGAAACCAACTCAGAAAGAGAGAGAGAGAGAGAGAGAGAGAGAGAGAGAGAGAAAGAGAGGGAGAGAGCGAACAAGATAGAGATAGAGAGAGACAGACAGACAGAGAGACAGAGAGAGAGACAGAGAGAGAGACCTGTGTATAGATCCCTTCACCCTCACCCATGAGACACTCGCCACCTTTCAGTGTTTGCCTTTTGTTGAACCTCTTCATTTTTCGTCAAAATCACCTGAGGGAAGATTGCACGCATACCTGGACACACACGCACACCCGTGTTTCCCTCATATTTCCGTATTCATTGTTCTTCGTTTCAGGATAAGAAACCAGTCAACCATGAAAGGGGTCCAGCCCCCCTCCCAGTCTGACCAGACCCTGGATCCGCCTCTGGAGACACGTTTGTCCGTCTCGTCGCGAGGAAAGAAACCCACAAGCATTTAGTGCCTCAGCGGGTTCTGTGCAAGGTGACACTCACTATGACAGTGAAAAGTGCTTTTGCTGTGGCGACCGTGAAAAATTGCTTGTAAAGAGCACCATGCGATGCGCACCCAACCGCGGACATGACAACCTTTTATTTATTTTTTGCAGCCCACGCACCGTGAAATAGCGTCCAACAGATTCCCCCTAAATCTTGCTGCTTTTATGCTGAAATGCTGCAAATCACTTCTGCTGTGAAAGAAATGACGCGCTGACACTCAGACAGGACTGAAGACAGGGTGCACCGCTAATTTGACATTTTTTCTATTCTCCGCTACTTTTTTTTTTGGGGGGGGGGCGCCCGGCAGAGCGTGGCCTCCTTCTCCGCAGTGTGCTGCGCCGCAGCGGCCGTGTGCTGAGGCCTCGGGTGATGCTGCGGACTTCAGAACTGTGCGTCTCACTGTACGGGGACAGAGGCTGAGGAAAGGACGGTGAGTGGACTTCTTGAACTTGATGTCTTTTTTCAGATGCAGGACAAGCGCACACAGGGGTGCGTGTAGCACACATACACACACACACGACAACTGTGCGCAACACACACACGCACACAGGTGTGTTCACACAAACAGACACAGACAGACAGACAGACACACACACACACACACTTGCAACATGCACAAGCATGCTGTGCTTTTGCTCGTTCTCTCTCTCTCTCTCTCTCTCTCTCTCTCTCTCTCTCTCTCTCTCACACACACACACACACACACACACACAAATACACGCACACGCACACGTGGACCCGAAAGACAGCGTGCACGTTCATGATTGTTACTGTTGACGAATGCAGCACGATCGTCTTCGCTACGTTTCAATGACCTCGGAACTGAGTCGAGCGTTGTCGGACTCTGGGTTCTGGCACTCAGACATGGTTCGGAGGATTCTAAAAATATCAGGGTTTATTCCCCAGCAATTTGGACGCGGATCCAGGGTACGTTCTCAGCCCAATCGCGATCAATTTAACGCACAAATTTTGGGCTTTCCGCTCGCAATTGCCTGGACGAACAAAAATGGGAACTGGGGGGGGGGGGGGGAGGGGTTAACGTACATGGCCAGAGGACCTGGATCCACCCCTGCAATGAATGGTATTCAGAGAAAAGTACCTCAGATGTCTGCCTCTGTTGGCGCTACTGCTGTGTCGTCGCGATACAATCTTTTACTATGGAGAACGACCCATAGTTATGGCAACAGTCAACCCTTCATCACATGCATCACCAGCAGTGAAAACCAGTTGCAGATCTCAAGTGGTGAAGATCCAGCGCCAACTTGCGAGTGTTGATTTATCTCTCAAAATCTGAAAGGCCATCTGAAAAGTTTATGGATCATTTTGATTGCTTTGCTATCTCGGTGATCAGTGGGGTTTTGTGTCCAATTCGCGTGTGACGTCTTTCGGGGTGGCGTCCCTTCGAGCGGGTCGTGGTTCGGGGTGGTTGAGGGGGGGGGGGGGCGACCCCAGTCTCGTCCAGCGGGTGACCATCGGAGACAAAACTTTGTGAGAAGGCACATTCAATGAGGTCTGCCCCTGAAGGGCCCAACACATCAACTTTGAAAAACTACCAGTGCACTTGGAGGGTTGACGCAACATGATTGTCTCAGAGAGGAGCACGGTGGTGGTGCCCCCCCTGGATCCGCTGGAGCCCCCTGTCCCTCTGCCATCAGACCTTGCTCGTACGTCAGCCGACTGCTGAAGTGTGTGGTTGGTGTGCCTGAGGTGCGCAGTTTGTTGCGGGACGGAATCGTGTGCTGTCCTCAGCCCAAAAACTGTGGACAAGAAAGAGCCGTGTTGGAATTTGCCCAGAGTAACGTGAGTTTGCAGTCAGTGGGGAGTTTGAGCAAACAGCCCGCAACCTTTGGAACGCAAACGCAAAAGTAACTTTTGGTTGTTGTGATAGTCAAAAGTTACGTCTGCGTTTGCGTTTCCAGGTTGCGAGCTGTTTGCTCAAACTCGCCAGTTTTCTCTGGACCCACGTGGAACAATAAGACGACTTCGTGCGTTCCGCCTCAAGTCTGCATAGCGTATTTGAACCACTTTCAACACCATCTCTTTGAAGCGGATAGCTCTGCAGACAGTCAGCCCCTGGACGCGGTGGAGGAGTAGAACCCTGGGACGATGCAGCGGAGCGGCACGACGGTGACGGTGCTGCTCGGGATGGCGGTACTGGCGGTGCTGGCGGCATGGAGCCTGGGCGGGACGGACGCCTGCTTTCCCCCCTTCACACAACCCACCTGCGACGGTAAGTACGGATTGACATCAGGTGCCCCCAAGTTGGGGTTGCCCCTTCCCCAAGCTCACGGCGGCTCCCAAGACTGTTGCCAGGGAAACCCTGCCGAAGCGAGCCACTTCAACTTCGAAACAAATACACAACAAGAAAAGAAAGGTCAGGAGGGTTCTGCAAATTAAAAACGTACACGTACGCATGGACGTCGACGTAGAATCTCACTCTGTGGGTTGCAGTACCCTCAAACTTCTCTGCTCATCTCTGGTTTTGGAGCAAAAGAAGGGACTATATTTTCAATTCTCAAAGAGAAACAATTTTTAGACAAAACAAAAGGAAGCAATTTGATGAAGGCCACAATTCATTTGTTGCTGTGAACTTCAAATTCGTGGTGTGAGATGCCCCACAGGGTGAGATTCTACGTCAACGTTCACGCTCACGTCTCACGTTTTCAATTTGCCGAACCTCCCTTTTGCCTCGCGCGCGTGCGTCCGTCCCGAACCACGCAGACCACGTGACGAGCGGCTCTCTTCTCTTCAGACCTGGTGGCTGCGTGTGACAACCCGACCAACTGCCTCGTGGACCCGTGTCAGACGACCACGTGCCAGCCGTACCCAGGCGCCATGTGCTGGTGAGAACCCCGTCTGTCTGTGCGTGTGTGTGTGAGAGAGAGTGAGTGTGTGAGAGAGAGTTTGTGTGTGTGTGACATCGAAGGAGAGAGAGACAAAGAGAGAAAGACAGAGAAAGACAAAGAGAGAGAGAGAGTTTGTGTGTGTTCGTGTGTGAGAGACAGAGAAAGTTTTCAAGAGAGAGAGAGAGAGAGAGAGAGAGAGAGAGAGTTTGTGCGTGTATGTGCGTGTACATGCGTGTGTGAGAGAGGAGAGTGTGTGAGTACGCGTGTGCGTATGTGTTTTGGGGGCATGGTGGAATGAACCCTGGGGCTGAAGGATTTATTGGTCCCCGACAAAGCATCGTGCCCCCCCAGTGGGTCACGTGTGCGCATAAAACGCTTTCCTGTGTGAGTGTTGAGGTTTGGAGAGTTGACCGGGTCCCCGATGGAGGACGGGACCATCGTGTCCATGTCCTGGAGAGAGTCAGTTCCACATAGGTCCAAGATCTGAAGTTCCGCTCTCAAAATTTGTGTGAGAGAGACAGAGAGAGAGAGACAGAGACAGAGAGAGAAAAAAGATCAATGTTCAAGTCAACACAATTAGTTGGGGGGTGGAAGGGTGCGGGTAGCGAAGGACAGAATTACATGCATGCCCTCATGGGTCTGCTGTAATCTCGCGAAATCTCGTTTCAGCCCGGACTACTGTCATGGCGGCTGCGACGCGCGGTTCTACGTGGACGGCGAAGAGGTGACGGCCGGGTGCGTCCCCACCATCTCGGAGAACATCTAGAGCCGCCCTGTGCGCCGCTACCCGCAGGGACGAGCAAAATACACGTGAAGGCGGGGTGGGGGGGGGGGGTGGGCGTGCGGGGGTAGGGGGTGTGCGGGGGTAGGGGGTGTGCGGGGGTAAGGGGTGTGCAGGGATAAGGGTGTGTGGGGATAAGGGTGTGCGGGGGTAGGGGGTGGTCGGACGCGCTGGGGGAGGATGAGGGTTGGAAGGGCTGGGTGAAGTTGGGAGAGGGCGGATTCGGGGGGGGGGGGCTGATTCTGATGTGGTTCGGGACAATCTCTATGAAGACAATGACACTGATCCAGATGCATAAAGGATCAAATACACGTGTACAGACAAAAGGTGAGTGCTTTTTGCTTTGCCTGAAAAAAAAAGAATTTCCCAGTGAGCTTGCAACTGTGTAGTGTCTTCCTTGTATATTTGTGCCTGACCATCACCGGGAAATTGCGCGACGCTGCGGCCAGTTTCGCGGCGGCGATTCGCGCGACGATCGCCCCCGCGCCGCGTCTGTGTACACAGCTCCGTTCTTGGGAAGTCTGGCTCTGTCCTTGTAAAAATGATTTGCCAAACAGAGTTGATACGTGTACTTGTGTCTCCCTTCATGTTCAGCGATGCGTGTCAACAAAAGCAACTTGTTTTTCTCCAGTGGATTTGAAAGTGAAATTGTGTTGCTTCTGCTCAGAAACTAACCAGGCAAATTTTTTTCTCGAGGGTTGTGGAGAATCGTTCATTTGGTCTGCCCCCAGGGCTTGGGTGCAGCTCTCCCAGTGCAGGGTTCGGGAACAAATGTTTTTCTCACGCGCGAAGTTCTTCTTGTGGCAAGGTACCATGCATGCAAGAGCCTTGGAATGTTGTCCGTTTAAATTTTGTTTTTGGAGTTTCAGGACACACACGGAACGTTTTCTTGTTGCACGTTTTTGTTGCATTTTGCGTGCGTTGTCAACAATGCCATTTCGATTGAAAGGGTGATTGTGTGCCAGTGATCGATTTGGCTGAGTTGTTGAATTGACCGGTGCAAATACACGTGCTTATGTGATTTGAGTTGATGTCTTCGTTATTCAGCCATCGTCCAGCACTCGGTCTCTCTATCTGTCGTGGTGAGTCAATGAAACATTTCAAACATTTGCGTTTCCATTTGGCGAAGTGAATGCACACAACGACGTTTGGAGACCTTTGCTCAAGAAAAGAGTTGTTTGATTGAACACTGAGCTTTTTTGTGAGGTAAGAACCCATTTCCAGCTGGCACACCCAGCAGGTTTTGTGTTTTCCACGAAGGTGGGTTTTGAATCGGGTACAGAGGAATGTGATCCTGTTGTTGATGATCTGTGATGTCGATTGCACGCGAAACTGCAGTTTGTGAGAATAAAAATACAATGCCACGATTCCGTGTTTTTCTCTCACACCCAAAAGAAAACATTTCTTCTCTTTGTCATCACCCAAAATTGTGTTGTTTGGTTGTTGTCTTCCAACAACATCTGTGGATCCGGTCCAGGGTGGATTCTGCGGTGGCCCAAACCGGGGGTGGGGGGTGGAACACCCTCTTCAGCTGGAAAACACATGAGAAAATGAGCAATTTTTTTCCACACGCACAACCCGGGCTCCTGAGTCCAATGGAAGCCGGGCAGCGAGCCAAGGCAATCGAAACTGCGCAGAATCAGGAGACCGTGGCGTCCAAGAGGAATTTTACAGACGTACGTGACTGAAGGTCGGAACTCTTTTTCACGACGCGCGCTCTGCTCGAGCCTCGGCGCGTGTATTGCAATCACCTGATGTCGTCCCTGCTTTTGGCGGACAGATTTCTGGGAGAGGTGGGTTGGGTGTCTGGTGAATGGTCATCCCCCCCAGGGAAAAATGTTGCAGGGTGTGTAGAATTGCGTTTGCTCAGAAAGAAAAATTTCTGATCCATGCTCGTTCAGTTTGAGAACATTTCAGCATCTGAAGAAAAATCATGTTCCCCTCCCCTTCCCCCAAAGAAAAAAGAGATGACACTGCGACGGTTCATAAATGCTGGGGGCGACATTTCACCACCATGGAGTACTGCGTCACAATGCGACGCGCGTCCACACGGCCAAGTGTTCTTGTTTTCTCGCGTGCGCCTGCAGTTTGCTTACCATAACTGACACAAATCTGACACACCCGACGTGTTGTCAATGTTCGGTGAAAATATAAACACGTGAAGTAGAGCATGGCGCGATGTTGGTTTCGTAAAGTCTGCCATTCGCAGACAAACTTCGTCGAGACACCGACCGGTGAGTGCGAGGGACGTTTCTGATTTTTACGTCAATTGTTACAGGTATTTTTTGTTCACGGCACAGGCGTGTGATGCTGTGCGCGTGTGTGTGCGTGTGTGTCTGTGTGTGTGTGTGTGTTTGGAAGTGCGTGTGCACACATTGGTATTTTTAAATGTCGTGTGGGTTCGGCGAAGAAGGGAACGATGTATGACTGTGGGTGATGATGGGTACTGTGTGCCAGATGATAGGTGTGTGTGTGCGTGTGTGTGTGCGTGTGTGTTGACGAGAACGTGTATGTGTGCACAAGAGTGTTGACCGAGTGAGTGCTTTTGAGAGGTGTGCGTCCAGGCGTGTGTGTGCGTGCGTGTGTGTTGTGCTTTTCTCGCTCCTGTGTGTGTGAGCAAGAGAACACAGGTGGCCTCCGCGAAAATAGCTTTGACAGGTCTTGATTTCTGCCTTCAAACTGACAAACGAAGTCAGCCGGCCTGTATTGGCTTGAGCTCAGGTGTTTTGCTGCTGGCGACTCAAGCGTGTCGCCTCATCGTGCAGACAGGGTTCTGCGACTGTGCGACGTTCGCAAGGCTTCTGCTGCCCATGTCTCTTTCGCTTCAGCGGTTCTACACACGACTGCGAGTCACACTTTTGGGTTGAATCTTCTCCATGCAGACGAGGCAGCTCGAAACCCAACGATTTTTCTTCAGCGGAACCAGATCTTGAGAGCAGAACCGAGACACGATGAAGCGGAGCGGAGCGACGGTGCTGCTCCTGGCGGGGGTCGCGGTGATGGCGTTGCTGAGCCAGGCGGACGCCTGCGGGTGGGGTCGACGGTTCAGGAGACGAAGACCACCGCCGCCACCCTTGACGTGTCCCATACGTGAGTGAACGTCTGTCGTCACACACCGTTTCCATGACAACGCTTAGCGACAGCGGACCTCGGATTGGTTGCATTTTTTTTTGGGGGGGGGGGGGGTCGTCGAGAACGCCGTGGTAGTCACACGTCACGCTTGGCCAAGGTTACGAATGGTCATCTGGCCTGAACTGACGTTTTGCCCGATTCCAGGGGCATGTCCGCGGATTTTCTGTGGGAACGACCTCTGCTCGAGGCCCACGGCTGTGTGCCCTCGCTACCCGGACGCCATCTGGTGAGTATCACAGTGCCCCGCCCAACTCAAACGTCATCTAGTGAGTACTGCCCCGCCCAGCTCAAACGTCGTCTAGTGAGTACTGCCCCACCCAGCTCAAACATCGTCTAGTGAGTACTGCCCCACCCAGCTCAAACGTCATCTAGTGAGTACTGCCCCGCCCAGCTCAAACGTCATCTAGTGAGTACTGCCCTGCCCAGCTCAAACGTCGTCTAGTGAGTACTGCCCCGCCCAGCTCATACGTCATCTAGTGAGTACTGCCCCGCCCAGCTCAAACGTCGTCTAATGAGTACTGCCCCGCCCAGCTCAAACGCCTACCAGAAAGACATCTGGTGAGAACTCTCATTGTTGCCCCTCTGCGGTGTGGTGAGTACTCAAGAGTGGGGGTGGGGCCCTCTTTCGGGGACCCGGACTCCCTCCGTGGGAATGACTCCAGCAGATCCTGGGGGGGGGGGGAACCGACAGCAAACTCCCATCGCACGTGCCGCTGGCATTTTTTTCAATGCACACTGAGCTCAAAATTTCCTTCCTTCCTCCTTCCAAAAGAAGGCTTGTTTTTGACACTGTTTTGCACCAATCATGTGTCCCGTGTTCGCCTCCCAGTTGTAATTGACCAGGACTGCATGAGGTCCGGCCCCAACCCCGAGGTTGGACAAACCTCTCACTTGATTGAAACCAAAAGCTAAAAATGTCTTGTGTTAAGAATGGTTTGCTTGTGTACCCACCCTGAACCCTCACTTCCTTTGTTTCAGCTGTGAGTGCGGGTGCGACACAGAGTTCTACGTGCGCGGACGACGCCGTCCCGTCTGCACCGTGACCCACCGGCCCCCACTTCCGCCCCGAGAGTGCCCCCTCCGTGAGTGCTTCCGTCACACCACGCGCTGCAATAAATATCTCAAATTACTGCGTCAGATTCGTGAAGCCTCGGCAATTTTGAGATCAATTGGGATCACCATTGCCGCCCCCCTCTATTTTAGGGCCGTGCCCGGCCATTTTCTGCGGGAGAGATCTCTGCTCGAGACGGACTGCCGTGTGCCCCGCCTACCCGAACGCCATCTGGTGAGTATCACACTGCCCCACCTACTCAAACGCCCTCTGGTAACTGTCTCGACTGCACACTTGGGCACTTTGGCTGTCTGAATTGGGGTTGAGGGTTGTTGTGACCCCCCCCCCCCCCAATGTCCCTCCTCTCTCATTCACTTCGTCCCACAAACAAAGGAATTGTGTGAAGCCGATGCCAAGCCCCACCACGCCAGTTCTTGATCCTCCTCCCAGCTCGGAGTTTTGATGCAGGATTTTAACTTCACACAGCTATGTTCTCAGTTTATGGAGAGAAAGCTCGCCTGTGTGACCAAAACCACTCGTCTTTTTTCACTAATGGGCGTATGTTGATGGGGTGAATCGTGTGTGTCCGTACATGCAACCACAAAAACTGTCTCCTTTTATACAGCTGCGAGTGCGGGTGCAACACCGACTTCTTCATCCCCGATCGTGACTCCCCCGTCTGCTCCATCAGGCACAACATACGCGACTGCCCCGACCGTGAGCACCCTCTCCTCAACATTGTTCAACAACGAAGACCTCATAGGATCTGACAAGCCTTTAGCATCGAGACCCGAGTGTTTTTCTTGAGTTTGAAGTGGGAATGTCTGGGCTTGTCAGTGAGTGAGTGAGTGAGTGAGTGAGTGAGTGAGTGAGTGAGTGAGCGAATGAGTGAGCAAGTGAGTGAGTGAGTGAGTGAGTGAGTGAGTGAGTGAGTGAGGGAGTGAGTGAGTGAGTGAGTGAGTGAGTGAGTGAGTGAGTGAGTCAGTGAGTCAGTGAGTCAGTGAGTGAGTCAGTGGGTGAGTGAGTGAGTGAGTGAGTGAGTGAGTGAGTGAGTGGG
>JAAUXT010064217.1_pt1 | contig 21716 bp, 19 predicted proteins | sample 7278171 | NCBI WGS metagenome assembly JAAUXT01 (sample SAMN14350112, study PRJNA611818) | marine sediment metagenome | isolation source: surface marine sediment (1.8m) | place: French Polynesia: Moorea | collected 2018-08 | reverse complement strand
GGATCCACTGGGTAAAGGCATTGAGGTCAGGAGTGGGAATGGTCCCCTCGGATTCTGTATCCGTTATGGAGAGTTAGATCCAACCCACGAGAGCCCTTCTCTCGGATGTACGGCTCTCACTGTACTGTGTGTAGCTATAAGGTACCCGTCAAGTAGAGGATTCGTCCCGTCGAGGCAGATGCTCCTGCAGCGTTCATAGGCTGGGCCATTCCGCTCCTTTAGGAAAGGAATGACCCAGTGTTTATGTGCGTTTCCCACCATCGCCCCTTTTATAATTCGCGATGCTTTGACACTCAGCATCAGAACTTGGACAGAAGTACGCCACTAAAAATTATCCTAGTCAAGGCACCCCAATTTGCAGGTTATACACGGCCCCAGCAGAAAACCTTCGCAGATTTGTCTTGCTTTTCTTCCCTCACCCGAGGAGAGCGCAAACTGGAGCGTGAGTGCGTGTGTTTTGCGACGGAAAAAGCACATTCAACGACCAGTCTGTTTCTTTTCAAGTGGTTTATTTGCGCAAAGACAGCTGAAGCTCAACAAGACGAATCTGCTCAATCGTGCACAGGCAAAAATGTTGCGTTTTGGTTGCTCTCGTTTCTGCCGCTGTAACAGATGTGGTGTGGTGAGAAGTAGTTCTCTACTTCTTGTTGGGTGGGACTAACATACCTGCGTGCACACTGAACTGACAAAACACGACAGAATTTAAACCGTCAACACAAAACACAACGCGCAATGTGTCACGTGAATCTCGCACTTCAAAGCAGCACAATTCGCACAGCGACCGTCCATTTTCGCATAAAAACTTCGTGACAACCCTTGAATTTCACACACTTCAACGTCACTCACATTTCACGATACAATGCAACCCCAAAAAGCAGCATGCACTGTACAAAAAATTTCGCTGAGAAAAATTCGTTCGTGGGACTTAAGTTTCCAGCTGCTCTCCCGAAGTGGACTGAAGGGAAGACTCGTTTGGTAGTTCCAGCAGACCGAAGATTCCAGACTTCGCAGGGATTTCGGATGGTTCAGTTGCATGCAGACACGACACTTGCGCAAACACAAGACAATTGTCACAAAACTCCTTGACAACAATTGTGCTGAGACGTTGCAGCTGAAATCAAAACCCAAAACGTTGTTCACAAACTGACTGAAATGCTCACAAACAAAATCGAATTTCACTGAGGTCAATGTTCCATTCGTACTGGATTTCTGCGGGCACCCTCCGAACCAAAGCGCGTGCTTTCCACAAGTGCAAGTGCGCAGTTTCAAGTTCAATTTCCCGTCCAACCAAAACTGGTGTGTGGAATTCCTATCTCTGCCAAAACTACTCGTATGTACACGCACGATTTGCCAAGAAGCAAAACAAAAGAAGAATGTACATAAAAGACAAAAAATATCACAACAGTTGCTTTTGTCATTTCCTGAATGTATTGCACTCTGCATGCCGTACAGTCGTTCTGAACTGCAAGATATCTTCAGAATTCTCTTCTTCTTCACGGGAGTCTCTTGTATCGCACAGTGAACTGAAGCGACCTTGCACCTTTTCAAGAAGATACGGTATTTGCCTTGCTGCACATATTTTGGAGTTTGCGTGGAACAACAAGCCTTGCTGTTACATTGAGCCGTGTTCAACCAACAGTGATATGAATACTTGGGACAATATGTACACGTTCGCAGTTTTAAATGAGTATTGTTTTCTTGTTTAACGTCACAAGTGACTCAGTCACGCCGCTCCAAATAAGATGTGGATATCACCTTCACAGATGTCCACCCACCGCCCATTCAGCTGCTGCTTCACAAAAACACCTTTCACCACAGAAAGGTCTCTGAATCAGAGAAGGATATAAATTGCCAAAATGTCTCTCACCAGTCACACTGTCATCCACGCAAAAAGAAACCATTGCTGCTGCGAAGAGGAAACGAACGAACTCCTCGCCTTGATACAAAACTGAAGATCAACTTGGAACGTTGCGGTTGATTTTGGAATGCATGCGCAGGAACTCGGACTGTTCGTTTTGGTTCTGATCCGTTTTGGAGCCGCCGGGTTTCGGCGACGGTTTCGGCGCCGTCTTGGGCGACGTCGGAGATTTGGGCGTCGACGGGGACTTGGACGCCGGAGACGTCGGGGACCGTCCCGGGGGAGACGTTGGCGATTTCTGGCTCTCTTCGTGCTGGAAAAAAGAAATCAATCGACAGGTCAAAAGGAAGATGTCCAGACAAAATGTTACGAACAAACACAAAGAGAACCCAGGACAAGGTTCCACAACACAGGGATTGGGGAACCTGTCCGCAGTGCGACTGGAGGAGCCACAACTTTGCACTTTGACAAGTGTCCCAAGGAAACATTTACCCCCTTTCCTGCAAACGAGCCACAGGGACCAGGGCCACAGGGCCTGAGAGACCAGGGGGGGGGGGGCGTCGCACGTACCAGTCTGAGTTTCTCAGCGCGCTCCTCGAGCATCAGCTGGAACGGGTTCTTGGCGGCCTTGGCCTCCTCGGCCTTGAGTCGCCGCGCCTCCTTCTTCTTCATGTCATCGTACTTCTGCTTCAGCTCCGACTTCTGGTGCAGCACGTCGATTCCCCTGCAGAACAGACCGCACAAACTACGTGAGGACAAACAGCGACACAAGATCTCTCCGCAGCAATGGGAGGTGAATGAGAACTTTTGGTTCGAGTACTCACACCATCTAGTTGGATACTGACACCTTTCGGTTGGATACTCACATCTTCTGGTTGAGCATGAGTTCCCTGTGCAGCTTCTGATGGTCCTTGGACTGCAGCACGGGGTTGACGAGTTTCTTAGGCTGGATGACGCCGCTGCCCGACCCGTCGCCGCCCAGAAACTTCCCCGCGTCCGGCGCCGGCAGAATCACCTGCAGCGACAAACACAACGTCCCGTCATTCCAGCTCAAAGTGACCTGCAAGTTTCTTCACATTGGCTTGAAACACTCAGTAAGGAATTGGCAGGGCGCAAGGCTCCGAATCTCGTACCTTGTACTTGTATTTCTTGTTCCCGTCCTGTTCGTCTCTCTCATCGTTCTCGTCCTAAAATTCAGACACACACTGTGAGGCTCACACAAAACGTGCTCAGTTCCCAAATTCGGGATCGCGATCAACTTGTCCACGGACAAAACGTAACGACTGCTGTTATCAGTGTTTTGTCGGACTTTTTCTGCGGCACATCTAGCTGAGTTTGTTTCCTGAATCAAACCTTGGGTGAGAATTGAAGTTGCTGTGGTACCTGATAGTCTGGCTCGGGTAAGTCTGGTTCTGGGGACACGGGGGCTTCTCCCACCTCCATGTCTGAAACAAACACCCAACATAATATGGACGGGTTGCCACAGGCATAGTCATCGTCTGAACCACCACAAGTCGTCTTGCCAGGAGAAATTTTCATCTTCACTTCCGTTCTCAAAACCCGACACCACAACGTTCAAGACAAGTTTTCACGCAAAAGCTCTGTCTACAACAGAAGCACCTGAAGAGAAACATGAACAACCCCCAACACCGAGGAAAAGGAAATGAAAGTCAAGAAGAGTGAGAGAGCAAAACGTGACGACAGCACAACACCTGGAAATGAGAAACGTCCAGACAAACACGGTGGGGAAACGCGCAGGAAGCAGAAGGAAGCCTCGAAGCATGTCCCGCGACACAGCTCTGTGAACAGACACGGAGCCGCTTCTCGCCTTGCCACCTACACATCGCCACTCATAACGTTAAAAGCACGGAGAGAAGAGAAACAAAGGCTTGAAACTGGCGACAGATCTGTGAACTGCGTGTTGGAAAAGTTTCCACGTGGTTCCACGTCAACCACGTGGTTCAGTGTCGTGTGTTAGTCCGTGTTCTCAAACCCTCCGAGTCGAGAGACCGACCGACCTGCGGACGCCACTATTCGGGCCCAGTCCTCCTCAGACAGAGCAGGGCTGTCCCTGCTCGGCTGAGCAGAGTCCGGTTTGTCCACTTCCGGTTTCTTAGCGTCATCCGAGTCGCTGTCGCTGTAGTCGGGCTCGACCCCGTACGCTGGATCTGACGGGTGTGGGCGAAACATTATGCCGGGGTAAACGGACATTCAAAACCAAACGAACAAAACAATGTATTCGCAGCACCGCATGCAATTCTAACACCTTGCCGCATGCCACATGCAAAGAACGAATCCTCTTCAAACATCGCAAACCTGAAAACGACAGAACTGCAGGAAATCAAAGAAATAACAAGGAACAAACACCGGGAAAAAACTCAACACGGAATTTTTGAACACACTCCACAAGTTGGACAACATCGATCCCAAAGAAGAACGAACTTTCGTGCACACACAAGGCAAAATGCGATGAGAAAATAATTAGCAAAATCCATTCGAAGGTGGAACAGCAGCAACGAATGACGGATGCATAAAAATCAGAAACTGAGAAAACGTGAACCCACGACCTAAAACAAGCAACAAAAGTCACCGATCAATCGCATGCCGACATCTCTGGAGAAGAAACCGAATTACCCTCGTTGGCGTAGGGATTATTGGCTGCAAACTGATATGAGGTGCGATTATCACAGGGATGAGGTAGAGCGGCGGCTTGGTTGCCAGGCTCGTTGCCAGGGTGATCGACGTCGTAGTCGGGAGGAGGAACGGCTGCCAGCGTCTCTCCTGAAGAATGACACCGTGACTTGTGAATGCTGGACGGAGTTGTCATAAAATCGTTTCAATTCCGGATAGAATTTGTGTTGTGAGTAAAATTACGTTGAATGTTTGATTTTCTTGAAATGTTTTTTCGGTGGACGCGACCAGAGACTACAAGTCACCATCACCAATCACCAGTGAACTGCGCCCTTCAGCATCAAACCATTTATCAAGAACCGGAAGCCACTACTGAACACGACCAGTAAAGCTCAACAGTTTCAGTAAGTATCTTCCAAACAAACTGTGACGGTTAGCCCCCCTAACACAGCATGCTTTCCGTGCCCGTTTGTGCCGCGACGGCGAAAGCCTGGCCGACGCGCTGGGTTCTCACTACTCACTAAAGAATACTGAACCTGAAACAGGTGGTGAGCTATGTTCCACTGATGAAGCGGTTACCACTGCTGAGGAAGTGTCCGGTGACCAGGCTCATTCTCAACAAAGTGTTTACGTTCCATTTGATCTTTCCCGAAACATTTCCAGTTTTTCCTTGTGTTTTACCCCACTTTGAGACGCTGAGAAGAACTTCTGTCACCAGACACTTCCCCTGCGGTCTCTGTATTTTTAACCTGCAGACTATAGTTAACGAGAAAATCCCAATCGTCCAATTTCCGGGAAGGAGGTCGGGTTAGATCCAGCACCAGGGGGCAGTGCAAAACCGACCGTAAGATCACGTGATGTGTGACCTACCGTCAGGATCCAGCTCCCGCCAATCGTCGTACGACTTGGTCGTTAAGGGAGGCATTTTGTACAGATCTAAATCAACCAATCATCTCCATTTCAGAACAAAATCACTCGAAACTAAAATTGATCTCGGTCTACTGAAGCGGAAAAATGCACGCAACTTTAAAACCTTTATTTTCGCCGTCCACAACAGAAAGATCAGTTTCGGGGGGACTGTGAGAGAGGTCGTTGCGTGCGAGCACTTTACCTGGGAGATTCATCCGTTCCATCTCCTGCAGCTGTCGCACGTACATCTCGCGCTGTTCCTGCAAGCAGAACGCAAAGTGCCTGAGTTCAGCTGCGCTGTGAGCAACTCACCATTTGCGTACGTGCTCCATCAACATAGGTCCCACGGAAGATATAAAAGTGCAACATGTTGCTGTCGGTCGAAGCAGCCGTCACGCATCTGCAAAGGCTTCGGGAGCACTGAGAGAGACGGTGACCCGGGCGGAATGGGCGAGGCCCCGCCCCGCCGGGAGTGGGAGCGGACGGGCTGCTGCGTCTGCTCACCTTGCCCTTCTTGCAGGACATGACGGCCTGCAGCATCATCCACGGCTTCGCGCACACCTCGCCCTGCGTGAGGTTCCACATCCCTGCTGTTGTGTGATGCTTTTCCCACTTTCCACAGTCACCGGGTTACCGTGTCAGTCTGTGACTTTGTCACATCAGTTCCTCAGTCCATTGGACAGAATTTGCCCGCAAAAGTCTGGTGTCCTTCACATCTCTTCACTGTTCAGAGCACAAGACAAGATGAACATTTCAGCGTCAAATCAAACGAGTCTTTCGGGAGTCTTGCATCAGTTGGAACTGAAAATCGAAGGTGCAACAGGCGCTGCCCGCATCGCACACAGGAAACTTTCGACGCAAAGGACGACCCGACATGACTGATTTCGCGTGCTCACGAAAAACTCGTTTGGAAGTCAGCGCTCAAAAGTTCACAAGTCTCCAACATCGTTCACTGCCAAACAGCTGGACTTCCAATCCATTTCAACCACAATCCAAGAGAATCAATGCTCCACGCTGTGTTGCGCAGACAACCCCAAACAATCTCGGAAATGCAGAACCTCCACCAACACACGACAGCCCATTCCGATCAAAACATCCCACATTCTCACACGATCTGCAGCTGTTTCAAGGATGCGGATTCCCAACAGAACGCGTGATCACAAAGGACTTGTCCACACAGGCTCCAACACCGGCTCGGGCTGGAGCGATCGATGGATATGAGCGCAGGGACAGGGAGTCGTGAACGGAGCCAAACACGAAGCGGGGAAAGCAAACTCCTTTGTGAGCGCGCGTGCACGCACGGCTCGTTCCCACACGCATGCACGTAATGCACGCAACAATCAATACATGTGCCTGGAAGAAGCGTCGGTACCAAGTTACCTTTGGTCGGTCCGAGCCGAAACAAGGCTCACTGCGCACCGTGCCAGATGCCTGCGGGGCAGAGCACGATAAATCCTCCGACGATTTCGACTTCTTCTTGCTCTTCGACTTAAAACTGAAAAACTTCTTCACTTTCTTCTTGAACATGTTGCTCAACTTCAAACGAAAATTGTAAAACGACTCGCCTCAATCCTGAACCTCTTTTTGGGTCTCAGGCCGGAACAGACCAGAAGTGAGTGACCCAGTTTCAGGCCCCAAGTTGACCTTGATTCAAAAGTCCAATTTGGACAAATTGAGGTCTCGAACACAACAACTCGACCTGGTTTGTCTGAAACAGAATTTTACACCCAGATGTCGCGAGTCGTTGAACGCGGAACGACCTTGGACGCCCGTGGAATACGCTCCACAAATAGACAGAGTACTTCTTGCACCGAAGGGCAAATCAATGGTGTACTCATCGTTTCTACAGGTGGAATAATTCTTTGTGAGACGATTTCCTCAAACAGAGAAGCTGTTTTCCCTTCAGATGTTGACCTCAATACCTGGTGTGAGCTGAACGAAACAAAGTCCTTTTGCCAACATCATCACTGTTTTGTTTGTTGGCACTCGTACGAGTATTTGGATGTTTCCATTTTCCTGCAAACCAATTTGGTTCCAACTCGCTCACATCAGCATCCATCCACTTTGCTTGGCAGGGATTGTGGATCCGGTTGTCCAAATAAGCAGCATCACATATCTAGCCGCTCCATATCAGACCCAGCAAAAACAGCGCAAAGCAGAAAACACAGAGGATTCAACAACAAACACGAATTCAATCTGGCACAGATTTGCCATCCATCCACAGCAAAGAGTTCCAATTCAAAATCCAGGTTTGGAGTTGTGACATGCGTCAAGTTTTGAAGTCCTGGATTGTTCAATCCCGTGTGAACATCCACAAAGCAGTTTCCTTTGCGCATGCGAGCTGACTGGAGAAAATCTGCTCGAGCTGGATGAGTCAACAATTAGCCACCCACAACTTGTTCCATCATCGCGTGACAAAGCTCCATGGGTTACACACAAAAATTTTCAGCACCCGAATGTTATGTGCAGTTCTCTTCACCAAATTGGATCACAAATATCACTTTATGCCTGGTTGCATCGACGCATCACACACACAAACGACTCTCTGGCTGATGCGCAAGTTTATGTCCACACGTAGGTGAATCAATCAGCTAATATGGCGCGCACCTGAGCAGAATACGAGATAAGTCTGTGTCAATACTGGCTGAGAAGAAGTGCGACTTCCAACGGAACCTCTTACGCAGACGTCAAGATCACTGAGTCCAGCGATTCAATGTGGCTCCGCGCATGATCCGGCAACGGACATCAAAATCCGGCAACAAAGGAAGTGACGTGCAGGAAAGTCTGCGTCACAGCCCTTCATGTCACATCACAGCACAGCGCACTTCACTCCGCGAAGAATCATTTCCCGGATTGCATGCACACTGTGTTGCAGGCAAAAACAGCTCCAACAGAACAAAATTCTGAACGACTCGATGAAAACGACATGCTGAAGGATTCGCCTGATTTCAAAAGTAAGTCTTCCTTTTCCACACGCAGCAGTTTGACCAACAGACTGAGAGAACGGAGACTGAAGGAAACTCCAGTTTCAAAGAAGAATTCCGACTGCACCACCAGATGAACCGGCAAATCAACAAGTCCGCAAGTCACAGCTGAAGATCAAACGATCCGCTCAGCAGACCAAGAATCACTCACACCACGCAGTCAATATCCCATCCGCGTCAATAAAGTATTCCCAAGGACGCCACAGTCCATGTCACATCTTCCGTTTTCCGTGCAAAAAGGACACGAAGGAAGGACGAGAAAACAAACGAGCTGTTTACTGCTCCAGTTCCAAGGCAACCTCGCCGCACTGCGCTGCCAAATGAGCTCATTCCTTCGCATCCAGATCGATTTGGCTCCTTTTCCAAACTGGATGTTTGTGTCTCTTCTCTCACATCTATCCGCAGTGAAAGCCTCGCCCCCTCTGCAGTATCACGCTCCTATCTTCGTGCCTCCCGCCTCACACTGAAGAGGAAGCTCGATTTTTGCACCACACTGTGATTCCGACGCATCAAACTCATCCAGCACTCAGACTCAGAATTGCAGGCATTTCCATCCGTTTCGTGCAAAGATCCGGTTTCATCCGTGCGAAATATCGGTCAAACCCGAACGAAACCAAGATAGATTCCGACTCAATTCATCAAAACACGATCTTCACCCAATCATCATGGGATGGTTCCCATCTGAGTTTACATCAGCTCGCCAAAAAAAAAAAAAAAAAATGAACGCAGATCATCAATGTCAGGTACCAGCACAATGCCTCTGATGTTGCCTCCATTTAGTCCAGGATTTGAATGATGAATACGCAAAGTCTGCGCTGCGATCTGTGTTCGTAATGATGAATCTGCAGCCGTTTTTTCTCAGCTTCCGAGTGGAAAACGCAACACGAGCTGTGTCATCGCACTGCACGTCACACATGCAGGGCTCGCTCCTTCGACTCCGATGCATCGCCTCCTCACAATGTTCGTGCTGATGTAACATAAACGGAGCAGTTCCCTCCCTCCAGCTAATGGCTCCTGATGCGCAGCTGCGTCAGGTTGTGAACTGCTTCGGTGAGAGACGTCAGAGAAGAGAAAATATCTTCAGAACACATCAGTCGACGACCTTGTTTTGCCAGTTGCTGAACATCTGTTTGGAAAAACAAGTTTGCATCATTCCAAAGAATTAGTTCCTCAGAGTTTGCTGCAGATTTCACCAGACCTCACTGAACCCTTTCCACCGGCAACAGGTTCCACCTTCGAGTCAACATCTCCGGGAAGCCAAGACTTGATTCCTTTGTCCCACAAAAATGTGAGAAAAGCTCAGTGAAAGAGCTGAACATGTGACGCTCAAAACGACAGCAGTCGACAAAGGCGCAACAGGCGCAGCGCTGCAGGGCAGAGCGACCCCCGCGTACTCCTCCCGAGCCTTTGTTTTCCAGCCTTTTGTGGCGTCACATCCATATTTAGCACGTGATTTAAATTCTGGGGAACTGTGTCACGAAACGTGTTTTGCAAGCGACCTCTTTGTGCGAAGCTAACTTTGATGTTGCGACGCAGTTCCTTGGTGACATCTCTTCCAAAGCGACGGAAACTGCACTGAAACGCTGAAGTGCTTGACACATCCGTGTCTTGTTCTCGCACAATCGAATCCTCGATCCAGGCCTTGCCTCACCGTGTAACGACCCGGAGATCGGACCTCCAATGCAGCTCAGGGCCGCACACAGTCGCGCGCATAGGTAATGGTCCCTCGATGCACGCTCCCTGCACACACACTCGCGCACGCGCTGCAGGAGACAAAGCTGGATCTTAATAATCATAATCGAATGCACTCGCCAGCGCAACCACCGACCCGTAATTCATTTTGCCCAAATATGGAGATTCCCCCGTGAATGGTGTTTGAGCAGTAGTGATTCAACTCCCCAGGTTCAGATTCAGCCGGCAATGCACTGGTTGAATGACGACCATACCACAACAAATTGTTCGAACGTCTGTGACCGTACAGCTGCCTGACTCACTTTGTGGTGAAATAGAAATAACTCACGCCACTGACTGACAAGGAAAAATTTCTGAAGAATCACACAGAGATCACAACGTGATGACTGGATCTCAATTCACAGATTCACGCCACACGAGTGTCAATGTTTCACAAGGCATGGAGGGACCTGGGCTGGATGTCTGGATTGAAAGACATTGAAAGGCTTCTCCTTCTCCTGCAGCACAAAGCACAAAGCCTGCACGGCTCGTCAGTGTTAACGGAATGAGTAATGTCGTCAGATTGACAATGCTGTTCCTCTCCAGGGCACGGAGCAGCCCGCACAAAGCTTTCGGTGTCAACTTTCAGACACAATCGATCTTTCCAACTCCTGCTTGACACTCAAATCTGGAGTAGTGTTTGTTCGGTTTTTCATTTCCAATTTGTGGAAATTTCAATTTTTCCCTCCCACAAGATCGATACGTGATTGAAAACGCAACACCAGATCTGTCAACGTCAAGGCGGCTTGGAAACTTTCGGAGTCGCAATTCCAGAAAGCTTTCAGGATCTTGGAAAAAAACACGAAAAACTCGACTCCAACAAGAAGTGACAAACGAGCAAAAAGCCGCGCCTATCCAGTGTCTGCAGATCAGTCGATGCTAATTGACTTGAAACTGGTTGAGTTGTGGCCACCGGTCTCGATAGTTCCCTTGACGGTTTGAACTGAAACCACTTTGCTCGTCTGACTGGCCCTAATGCGACAGAGCTTCAAAAGTAGTTGGACACAGAAGATCTACCTGTCCCTGAACACGTCTCAAAGAGCCGCTCAAAGCAAGTTGTGCCACCAGAATCACCACCAAACGAGCCATAAATCATGAAATAAGGTTGTTTGCGATGCATTTACGAGTTCTTCGCCCGCCTACCTCAGAAGCAACTCGGACGACCTTCTAAATTTAGTCGCAGGCGCAGACAGAATCGTTTTTCTCCCAAATTGGGCATCCACTGTATTTGGTCTGCATACGAAAGTATGGGAGAATGACTCACGCGTCTGCAGCTTGGTTTGCATGCAATGCACACACTGGATATGTAATGTTCGCTGCCTCTCAACCGGTGTCACCAACATGCAGCGAGTCTGCTAATTTCAGCTGTCTGCTGGCATCGCTCGTAAAAGGGAGAAAACATCGCCAACCTGAGACTGAGGATGACAACCTGCCAAAATTGCTATTGATGTGTGAAGTTCAAAGATTTTTTGTCTGTTCCTCAAAGACACTAATTGCCACGCATAGCGTGGAGTTGACACCAGAGCTGTCCACGACACAGCACCGCTACCGATCACCAAGCCACTGCACGCACACAAGGAAGCTCAAAGAACCACTGCCGTTACCTTGGTGAGTTTGTCCTTGGAATCCTGCGTCCTTCCGTGATACGATTCGCTTTTCTTCCCCATTCCCTCAGCAGCCAGTAGTCTCCACCTGTTCCTTCGTTCACTGCGCTCCGTCTGGTTTCGTCTGGAAGTTCGTGCGGGACACCGTTCTCGTTTTACCAAACAAGACTGATACCCGAGCCTATCAAGGTCAAGATACTGAGGCAGCGAGCTTTCTTATCTCATCAACAGGCACTCCAGGTGATAAGCGTTCAGGAACGGCCACACTCCGCCGCGAGGAGTTCCCACTCAGCACGTTGCGCTCGTTGCGCGGAGCACAAACACGCGCCCACTTCGCGCGGTCCTGTCGCGTCGCGCGCACTTCCGGTGAAGGCGACCGTCGCTGACAAATCGCTTCCGTCAACAAGACCCTCGTTTCATTTGATCACAGACTGCAGTTCGCCAGGACCGATCTGCCTCACATGTGTGGAGAACCCACCTTGAAAACGCACCAGCTGTTCCAAAAGGAATCAAAGCTCTACGGACAATTATCACAGAATTTCTTCCGTGCAAGCTCATTGTGAAACGACTCTTGAACCGAACTTGAACTTGAACTGACGTCGATTTCTCTTCTTGTGGTTGAACCAAGTTCCCTTGAGTCCCTGTGGTACATGCACAGTATTCGCAACACGTGCAACTCATCTGTCTGTCGCACAAGGAAACAGCCACAATAACTGGGTGATTCCTAAACAGAACAAGGGAACCTGACATTCTCAGTGATACAAAACCACTGCAAATTGCAGCTCGCCCGAGGACGAACGGTGACGAACCCAATCTTCAATGTGAGGCAAACACCTTGAAGGACCGGCCTCCGTCGTGTGCCAACGCAACTTCCTCCTGTTCCCCAGTCTTAACGACAACAAAACACGTTTCCAAGGGCGATTGACGAACCAAACAAACTCGGCGCTTCTCATCTACTGAGAACGACCCGAGTCTCGATTCTTGTTTACAACCCGGAAGAGTCCAGATTGGAAATCGCAGTTTTAACGTGCGGGTGGCTGACAGCAATACAGCAACTGTCTGTAAGACCGCCCAGGATCACACACGTTGAGGGACGAAGAACCTGCAGCGCAAGCAAGGAGTTGAGGCCCCGTTGCCGGAGGAAACCACAGCTCTGCCAAGCACACCTCAACATCAAATCAAAATCTGAGTTCCCTCGTGCTTTGATCCGAGATCGATTGACCTGATCCTGTGCTTTCACCTGCAGGTCGGTCACTTAAGCTCACAGCCTTCTCAGATCGAGGTCACTGCTGCAGGACACCGGCAGGACATCACCTGCTTCAGGTCAGACCAGGTCAGACAAGCTCATTAACTTTCGGACCTCACTTCTTCAACTTGACTGGTAATCGCCAAACTTGCAGGCTGGTCACACGGCAGGTGGCTGTCACTTTGTTGCAGGAGGGTCTCTGTCCTCACTCCAAACACTGTGGTGTCAAAGCCAGTGTTGTCTTGTGCGGGTACATTTACGATTGCCCGAAAGAGCACTTCACACTGCAGGCGCAAAATAACCGAAAAAGGTGGCGTCTGTTTCTGTGCTCCCCGGACTCTACAGAATCACCATCCCAGCCTCATCGGTGGCCAGGAACGAGGCCAATAACGACACATGACTTCGGGAGTGTTTCAAAAGCAGTGATAATGATCAAATTTTCGCGGCACTTGAGAAGAAGTTATGTGAAGAGCAATGATAACAAAACACTTCGGGACCCATTGACAACAGGCAGAAGAGACACAAATGACGAAACATTCACTGAATGAACTTTTACTACGCAACAAACCATTTATGGTTCTGTCCTCCACAATTACAAGCCAAGCGGGAACCACCACAATACATTGCTCTTTGTGACTACAGGTCTGCAAGCTTCCTGCAATTTTGCCACAAAACCAACTTTCTGTCTGTACGAAGTATCTTGGCAAAACTTTAAGACGCAGAATCCTCGACCTGCAGCTGAAAGGTTCGCATGAAGAGTGAGGCGGGTGCCTCAGACCGACATGTGTCGGGGCCACAGGGACCTGGGGTCACCTGGACACGACAAGCTTCTCGCAGACAGCGCTTCGTAATGTGCGCTGAGCGTCCTGATCCCACTGAGATTCTCAAATCTCCTTCACCCAAACAGTTTCTTGTGACACAAACTTGGTAATCACTGTGCCAAGTCTCATTCGTGATTCAGACGACAAAATTTCCGTCAAATCTCGCAACGTTGACCACAGAACCGCACCGCGTTCTTTTCAGAATCAGGTTTGATTCCCCCCAATTAAGACTCCAGAATCAAACTCAAGTTGGAATCAAACCCAAAGAAGGAACCACCAAAACCCAGTGAAAAGCGTGAAGCTCATAAAGCATTCGCTGAGTGAGGTCCAAAAGCCCGATTGTGACTGCATTGAGAACATCTGTTCAATTCTTGTGAAAGGAACTCAAATTTTATGCCTCTCTCTGTTTGTTTTTCAATCAACGTTGCAAAACTGAAGCTTTCCAGCAACTCGTACCACCAATGCAACCAACGGTTTCACCTGCTCTTTCTTACCGTCAGTCTTCGTCTGCTTTTTATCCATTTCAGCATTGTACGTACAAGTTGGGAGTCCGCTCAAGTCAACAGAAGATCAACGACTCTGTGACAACCATTTGGTGCCAAATCCAACGATTCCCACTTACTTGTTTGTGGTTGGTTCGCCAGTGATTTACAAGGTCCATCTTCTATGTGACGAGAATGGTAAAATGGGCCTGGATTCATCAGGGATCAACCACGCAATTCCGCAGAACTCCGAGTGCACCGATCTTGTCTTCAATGTCAAGACTTGTATTCCCACAAAGTTACAATGGCAAATGTCATCAGATGAAACTGCATCTTTGCCCTGTTTGCTTCACTTGTACACAAACCCGTCGTGCGCAGCTGCTGTCCAGCACTTTCATATAATTAAGCACGACGCAGATCTGGCCATCGAAATCCGACCATGTTTACTTCGGAGTCACTCCTTTCAGAGTCACACAACCATTTCACTTTCCTCCAAGCAAAGGGTCTGTCCACAAAAGTTCCCTCGAAACTTTGAAATTGACAAATTTTCACCACACAAAAAAAAAAAGCAATCCTGATTTTCTCTGAAACTATTTGCTTTTCTCCCGTTTTCTGTGGGTCTCCATTGACAGTGGTCACGTCCCGAGCGCTATCATTCCCTTCGTACCGCATCACCATTCGGAGGCAGCGCCAAAGAGCAGGTACTTGAAACCCTATTGTTTTGCGCACACAAAGTCAACAGCCCTAGAGCCACGTTGCTTCTGGCAGTCCAGCGCGCATCGGGCACGCGTTATTATTTGGAGCACGTCGCATCAAATGAGAGACAATTAATTAGAGGTTTGAATTCCCCTCGGCGCTGAGCGGAGGCCTCTCCATATAGCTCGGGGACGTCGGCTTTCTTGTTCGGGCATTTGCATAAAGATGCCTGCCACACGGACCAAGCGTTGATGTCATGAGTCCGTTGCAAGTGCTCGCTTCGAGGTAAAGATGCAAAAGTTCAACGGTAAACCTGTCCAACATTGCAATGAGTTGATGATCACAACGGGCTGGACACAACAGGTTGTGGGATCAAGTGAGGACACGTGAAAGTGACGACGCGCAAGCAAAGCCAAAGAATGCTGCATGAAGGCGCTGCAGCAGCAGCTGTATCCGCGCACATCTTAGGTTCACAGGATCTTCCGCGACCGGAAGTCAAAAGTCACGTGCGTTAGCGAGCAGGGGGGCGCATCCGTAACCTCAACTTGTCAAAACGGTCCCATCAACAGATCTTACATCAGCTGATCATGTCAAATCTGCACCGAGTTCTGTGCATCGCCTGCAGTATCAACCCTATTGATTGTCTCTGTTTCATATGTCTGCACGAGTTGGTGCTTTGGGTCCACGCCCATGCACTTACATACGAAAGGACAAGTGTGCAAGCGAAGCCTGGAGAGAAAGAAACAGCAAACACCGCGAGTGGGTGGTACACCTCAGCACGAACCCACATGAGGCCCTGTGATGGTCACACAAGATACGGGTGTACAGAGCATGAAGTTTTCTGCCAAAAGAGCCTCAACCAAGCGTGCAACTTTCCAAGAACACACGTTCACATGCGTTTTCTCCATGCGAGTTTGGCACACCCGAACATCTGGTTGACCCCTTGAAGGCAGAAAGCACCAACAAACAACGGGTGCGTGAACAGAAATCTCCACGAAATTTGAAGCTTGAATGAACGAGGAATTTTACCTGATAGTCGTCGGGCAGCACATCGTCCGGTCTCGTCTCCTCAAACTGAAACACACAAAATTAAGGTTTCAGCATAACTCGGACCACAGACTACCGTGTCGTTGGTGTCAGATTCAATCCGTCAGAAGCAGGCACCCGAAGTCGCCATGTCATTGCGAGAAAGTAGCCAAAAAGCACGAAAAAGGGAAATAAAAAGTGCGAAGTCAATTTCACATTTCACAGAGACACGCCAATACCTCCCACCTTTTTCCATGCGAACATGCAATTCTGCCATCTTGACACAGACAGCAAAGGTTGTTTCTTTGAGTGCCAAAGAGTCCCCACTCTGGAATCCTAACACGTACTTTTTGAGCCTCTGGGACAGGAACATGGGACAAGACATCAAGGAAATGAAGAAAACGGCGTGCTTTTTGTGGACAATTTTCTTTGTCACGCAACCATTTGCATGAAAGTAACGACAATCAACATTCAGAAAAGTTTTCTGCACAAATCCCAGAAGTGAGACTGAGGGGATCAAAGCACGGGAGCGTGGCCTCAGTGACAAGGGTTAAACTGCGAGAGGCAAACTTTCTTGTTTTGGAGCCCTCGTCATGAGCGACATGTAATTTTCTGAGGACCATTCATCTTTCTTCAAACCTCCACCCTACTTTCTGAGACCATGTTTGCTCAACAATCAAGAGCACGCCAGGCTCTCTCCGCACTTGGCTGAATAGCCCCGCTTCCAATGTCATGTACACACAACATGCAAGTACAGCATTTTGTATTCAATTCAGAACTTAACAGACTGTGAAATCTGCTTGATCTGAATTTCCTTGTTGCAGTCAAACATCACGTTCGTGTGATGCTACGTTTATGGACTTGGTGAAAGTGCCTTGTGTGTGTTCAGACTCCTCCACAGGGAATATTTTCAGAAACGAAACCAAGATGGTAATCACTGTCTGTCTCCGGCTCACATGTGACCCATGCGAAAATTCATTGAGCACAAAAAAGGATGTTTGCCTGTTGACCCTCTCACCAACAGCACAGAGCATGAAGTAAACAACTTGACATCAGCAGAACAGCCGATGAGCGCTACAACTCTGTGGTTGAAACAACAAAGGCACTCAAATCAACACATTCAAAACTCCAACTGAGAGAACCACATCAATTTGGTTCTGTTGTTGCACTGAGGCTCATTTTGAGCAACCAAAGGCTTTTTCGAAGGTCGTAGATCTAACTTGCACCCCCTCCCCGCCACCAAGATTCAACAGGAACCACACAGGCACACAAAATATTTATCGCGCTGCCAAAAAATGTACCAGGGACAGAAACATCCAATTCCCATCTCGTCAAAGCCTTTTTTCAGTGTTTTGTAAATTTACGACCCAAGAGTGGTTGTAGCTTTTGAAGAACGAGTCGGGTTTGTACCACAAATTTTACACAAGGAGGAAGTCAAGTGTCCAAGGGGGGACATGGTATAAAGCTCTTGCTGCAAACAAATTTGTTCCGAGTGTTGCACGGTGTTTCCCTGACAGTGGTCAGAGAGGCGTACGCGCCCAAAAGGCGTTGTTGTCACATCCATTTGTCCAAAAGATTTCCTGGAGCAAAAACGTACCGACCTCCAAAGATCTCGCAGCCAACAAAGTGGGCCATTGTCAAAACGCATGCACCACACACTACTTAACCTGTCTTGCATAGAAAGCACGAAGAACAATAGTGTAGTTTTCGGTGCTTGTTTTCACCTCTGAGCCACTTTATGTAATGTTAGGGAGTGGCAACACGGTTCTCTCCCTTTAAAACGTGACAGTTTTCCACATTCCCTTGTTCACAAACATGTTTGCTCCAAGCAACGGAGCACAAGTAACAAGTAAGCCAATACTGCTTCTGGGACGCCAAAAATAGCTCCTCAAACACAAAATTGGAGTTTCGGAGGCATTTGTTCAATGCTACTCGTGTTCAACGAAGACAAGACCATCGAAGTTTCATGTTTCATTTCAAACTGGAAAAAGGAGCTTGTCAGAGCAATACAATGACCTGTTTTGGAAACTTTCCCGATTCTGAAGGACACCGGCCGTCTCGCAGATTTCTTGTTGGTGTGGGACAGAAAGTTTGTGTGTGTCTGTGTGTCTGGGTTCCCATTTGCCCTTTGACACGCCGTGTTTCAGGTTGCGCGTCGCTGTTGTTCAAAATTGCAAAAGACATGTCTTTCAGGGGGTTCCAACTTGTCACTCTTGCTCGTCATTCTGAACTGTTCGTGTCAAACCCCAACGCGATTTCTTCTTTTCAAACAAAACACTTCACAAGTTGCATTTGATGAAGCTGCCACACAGCTTGCAACTGCCTGGCATGAGAGAAAGAGAAACCTGCTCTGACACGAATTTTTGTTTCCTCAGAAACATCGATAGATCAATTGATGTGCGTGGTGTACAGCTGGACGCTTTGTTTTTCAGCTGTAGAAAATGGGATTTTTGTTGCCTCAAACACACAACACCCGAAGACGTGCATAAGTTATTTGGCGTCAAACACAAACAATGTCACATGCGTGCCACATTGTTCCACACCCAGTTCATGCACTTCCAAGAGAAATCCAGTCAGTCAAAAGAAAAGAGTCTTGTTAAGTTTCTCTCACCTTGATGAGCTTCGCAGGCACATAGCCAATGGCATTGTCCCCTGTTCTCCTCACACCCCACCAATCTTTGTGATACCTGTAATCCTCTGATTCAAGCACTTCGAAAAAGTCTCCTTCCCTCAAGGGGATGACACCCCCACACCCGGGTGGAGGGTCGTAGTCAGCCGTCGCCCTGAAGACATCCATCTTTTCCACCAAACCAAATCTACTTTTCTAATCCACCAAACTCAACATGCACCATGCAAGACATGCCTAGAACTTTTACCCATCAGTTCATAGCGTAGAAAGTTCCTGTGTCTTTTCTGTTCAAGAGGAAATTTCGAAAATATTATGCCTTCTTTCGAACCCGTGCGTTCAACATGCAAGTGTGGCAATCATTTCGCTGACCTTGATCGTTCGAAATACAACTGGCAGAAATATGTTGCAAATTCAATCAAAGAGCTCCGACTCGAAGGGGTTCTCACAAATATTATCAATTAAAAGAAGTAAATCTTTATATTTCCCTCCCAATATATGTCCATATCATGTCTTTGTGTCCAGGAAACCTGTTTCTGGAAGCAGCGCAAGAAATTGTAACTGTGCCGGAAGTCAATAACTCTCAAAGTCTGAGTGGGGTTTGACAGTTCTTCTTCCCTTTCAACATTTGCTGTCAAAGTTGGAAGCATCACTTTGTTACTTTTAAATGTATATTGTCGCTGCAACCATGTTTGTTTCTTTTACTTCCGAGAAAGCAAACATGAAAGAAATTCGATTCGTTGAGAATGGTGAATGTGACCTCAGCGCCCTCTAGGTTGACCCAGTTTGAACATTTTTCCTTTGGCGGGTTTGTTGTCAGGTGTGGACTTGTAAACAATCGGCTTTGGCTCTGAAACACGGAAACTTTCAAGGTTTGTGGATTGACTTTGCTTCTCCCCGTAAATTCTTCCGAACCGAGAACTCCATTCGAGCAGCTGTCACATCTGGGCTGGTCCACTGTTGACTGATTCAGTCGTCTTGACATCTGTGGAGTGACATGCATTCTACTCACCTACTGGTCGTGCGCCAGCCTCCACACCAGTTGGTTGAACGTGTGGTTGGGCAAAGCCGCTTGACAGGTGGCAGCACTGTACATACAATAAACATAGAGATTCGCGCCACCGCGTCAGTCTCACCTGAGATACCCAACTGATCGTTTGTGATATCACTACAATCAAGAATCCAGATCGCTTTCGCCTGTCAAGATCGCTGAAGTGGCTTCAGAAATTGTGAACACAAGTTTCGCTGCACAGATGTTTTGAGGATGTTGATGTCGAAGAGGGATGAAGGAAGACTGGACCAAGATCCACAGTCGACCTGAAGTTTCAGCTTCGCACGAGCGGTGTGTGTTTTCATCACATTCGGTTAAACGATTCTCTCGGTGTTGGTGTACGTAGAAATCTAGGGGCGTATTCGATTGCACCGCAAACAACCGCAAATTTTCGGTTGGTGTGGGTTGGTGTGCAAGCAATCGAACAGATTCATCCAAAACAGACCGCAAATTTCCACTGCAAACAGTGGAGGCTCACTTTTGATGGTTCAGTCAGTTTCAGGTGGGTGAAAACTCGACCCGAAATTTGCGGTGCAATCAAATACGCCCTAGCTCCCAGTTTCACCCAAACAACAACCCACTGAACATGTGTGAAGTCGACCGGCGGATCGGGCATGATTTGCACCAGCAAGTCGTGTATTCTCGGAGGGTGAAGACCAGGAACACTCGAACCTTGGGGGCAGGGTGAAAACCACCTGTGTGTGTCTGTGTGTGTGTGTGTGGGGGGGGGGGGTGCTTGTCCACTCAGCCGGCCCTCGCAGGGGAACATTGCTCCAAAACTGGCTGCAACAAGTTGCTCCTGGCTTTGCTCAGGTCACTATAGTCCTGCAAGGAAATAACGAGGGTCGTCTCAATTCTGTCCAGCGCGACTGTCTGCGTGCAGATCGAAACGATAAAACAACACAGAAGTGAAAAGGATCATACCTATCACCTGCAAGCAGACAGTCGTGTGTGTGTGTGTGTGTGCGTTGGTGTGTGTGTGCACCAGCGAATCGTGCATTTGGCCAGGAGGTTCTGTCTGAAGGGAGTGCCGAAGGGAGTGCCACTCGAACAGAATCACTTGTGTGCAGAAAGTACGTAAAAGGAGAGGCTGAAGATTTTTCTGGAACAAGGGTGTGCTCCCTGCCATGGGTCTACCCCTACTGTGGGGCCAAGGGGCACAGACACAGAATATTTTGTGGTCAAAAATAGAGTTGAGACCAAGAGATCCCACAATTGCCTGTCTGGGGGTCAAATCGAGAGGAGGGGTCTTTGCATTCGGAGAACGATCTGACCAGTTTCTGCAAGTCACGCAAAAATGGGTGTGCCTTGTGCAAACGCTGTGTGTTTTGGGTTGGAATATTTACCTGTTGTTTTGAAGTCGTACCAGCAGAAATCAGACAACAAAGCTGTGGGAAAGAGACTGCTGCAAAGCATGCAAGAAAGCTGCCGTTTTCCACTGCCTCGGCAGCAATTTCTCCTCCGTGGTTTGTGATGAAGATGTTTGTTGATGTCGTGTGCGAGGCGTTGGTTCGTGTGCTTTTGGAAGAGCATTTGGATCTGTGTTCGACGGAGATCTATTTCGATCAGCTTTCTGAGAAGCTGTCAGTAACCTGCAGTTTTGTAGAAGTGATGGTAGGTGGGCATTTGTTTGACGGTTGGTCTGATGTTTTGTTTGCATGGATCTCAGCGCATCAAGGCTTGCAAGCTTCCCTTTTTGTCGTGTCCTCTCAAATCCATGCACGTCGTGTGCTCGTATTTCTGTGGATTGTTGCCATGTTTCGTGCCAAGTGCACGTGCATGCACAGATCCACTTCAATCCCATGGCAGCTCCGCGAGTTCTTCGACCGCAGCTTCGGGTACCAAGGCGTTACGAGTATTGTCAGAACAAACGAAGGATTCCGCTCAACTCCTCCGGCATGGATGTTTCTGTTGCCATGAGCCACAACAACTCGAAGATCATACGAGGCTTGTATTCTTTCTGGCGATTTTTTGTCATGCTGTATCATGCTGAGGGTGCGCGCGAGAAGACTATTGATTGCACAATCGATCTGTCACGGCTCATTGAGGTC
>JAAUXT010025216.1_pt1 | contig 21716 bp, 23 predicted proteins | sample 7278171 | NCBI WGS metagenome assembly JAAUXT01 (sample SAMN14350112, study PRJNA611818) | marine sediment metagenome | isolation source: surface marine sediment (1.8m) | place: French Polynesia: Moorea | collected 2018-08 | reverse complement strand
GTGTTCGCAGATGGACCAAACTTTCCAGAAAATCGACTTCAACCCTGAATCAGAGTAAGTTGTTGTGTTTGTCGTTCAATTTTGTCTTGGTCGATCAAAATTTGGAATTTTTACATTGCAAAATGATTTTTTTGGTTTTTCTGTCGATGTTTGGGGATGCCCCCGGAAGTAGTGATAACATCATTTGCGTGCCAAGCCTCATTCTGAGTTTGAGAGCCTCATTCTGAGACAAATTTTCACATCGGTAAATGTGTTATTTTGCGTGATAAAAAAACGTTCTCAGCATTGAAATTTCGTGTGTGACCTTGTAATATGGTCTTCCATGTCGCTGTGATATTTTTGAGTGGAAATTTTGATTCAAAGTTGAGAATTTTGGTTGGTGTCTGATGGTGACTCCAGACGTAAACAAAACCGCCGGAGGTTGGGAATTCCCTGTATCTGAACTGGTTGACATGTTGGTTTCAGTGGTGCGATTTCATCAACACAACGCAGTGTTGGGGCGAAATTTGACTTCGGTGTCGAGATCTCAAGCTCCTCTGACGACTCCGATGATGGAGAAGACCCACAAAGTCAAGCTCGAGCCATTCCTGAGTGCGAAGGTTACAGCGTCCGCCGTTGTCGACGGAGAACTCATCAGCGGCGGGAGGGAGCGGGCGGCACTTCCTGCTATCAATAGGGACGTTTAGCGTTGGTGTGACGTCGCCCGTGATCGGTGTGTCTTTTGTGTGTGTATATGTGTGTGTGTGTGTTGGGGGGTTGCACCTGATGCGGCTTGGTTTGCCCAGTGCTCCTCGTGTCTCAGGTGACTAGAGATCAGACGGGCTGATTCATATTGAAATGAAGGGAGTCAGAGTGACCCCAATGCCCCTACAGGGTTCAGGAGGTTCAGGGTTTTCCCAAGCTTCCTGCCACAAGGGTTTGGGCCAGAAGCCGCTGCTGTTCGGGAGGGGCTTTGGTGTGGGTCTTTGGCCGCAGGATTCCGCCCCTTGCGCACCCGGCTGCAAAACACACATTCCTCTTTTATTGCGCAACTGTTGCGGCGTCTTTCCTCGCAACAGCTTTCAAAACACCTATTCTCACCTGGAATGTCGGCGCCTTGGGATTCTCCTTGGCTCACTGCAAGGAAAGTGGTTCTGAAAAAATCCAGTTCAACTTCTGAGCTCCAGTCGGGTGAATCATGCTCAACTGGACCGGACCAGCTAGTGTTGGGTGGGATGGGCCTTTTTCTGAAGGGAGTGGTGTACTTCGTTTGACACCCAGGCGTTGTCTTTCTCCAAGCTGCCAGTCATCAAGGACAGTTGGTTTCCAAAAGTTTGAGAGACGGAGCCCCTGGAGAGTCTTGACCTCTACAAACAAGGGTTTTAAAACATTCGCGTCTCGGGATGGCACGTTGCGCAAAGCACACATGAGATCTGCGCATCAGATGGGCCTTTTCCTGAAGGGTCCGGGGTGCTTCTTTTGACACGCAGCGTATAAAATTTATCAAAGCAACTAGTCATCAAGGACGGGTAGCTTCAGCGACCCGAGACCCTGTAGAGCCCTGACCTCCACAACCTGAAAATAGTTTGTACATAATCGCAGCTCGGAATGTCACGTGGATCAAAACACATATTTTGGATCTCACGACTGGAGGGGGGGTCTGAGAGTGACACGGAGACATGGGAAGCAATTTGGCACATCGGGGTTGGTCTCGTATCAGGTGCGAGTGTGCCGCAGCTGACGGATATCCGATCGCGCCGCCGCGCGGGCGCCGCCGAGAGGCTTGTCATGTCGCGGGCATTGTTTTCCCCAGAGTGAGAGGGACGGGGCTGCGGGCCCGCTGCATGCTGGGAGCGTCAGGGGTTGCGTCCCTGGCGCCAATTTGCTGAGTCGACAGAAGAGATGCAATGGACGCAATGTATGACGCACCCAACATCGGGCAAAGAAACTCAACCCAGTTTCTGTCGTGTGTCAGGCAGCGCGTTCAAGGTTAACGTGCGAGCTCACGTTATGCGTGCATCAAAGGAAAAGACGCTTGCAGTCTGTACGAAGTATGCGTGACGCATCCAGTCAGGCGTGCGTCAAAAGAACAGACAGTTGCAATCTGTACGAACAATGCGTGACGCATCCAGTATGAAACCAGATACTTTGTTTGAGCGAATTTCTTGGCCCCGTTTGCCTCTAGTTGCACCACGCTGAGTTGGTCCCACGGTCAATGGACACTGCGCCACATTTCCAACATGTACAGAGAAACACAGGGACGCAGCGCACGACGCCTGCAGTGGGCACCCGGCGTCAGTCGAAGCGCTTTTGTCTTGCGCTTCTCGACAGCTGCGGGGAAAGTGCCGCTCTCACGGTTTTCACCGCTTCTCAATGAAAGCGATTTTTGCCAGAGAGAGAAAGACGGAGAGGGAGGCTGAAATATATCCCGATGTGTCTTTGCAAAAATGAGCATGAGATTGTCATTCATGAGAACGTTCATGAATACTTCCCTCCAACTTTTCCCCGAGAGTGAAGCCTTGAAATGGATATGTATCCTGTCTGTTCTTTTTGCTGGCTGCAACTTTTGCAGGGTTGTTCTCATAGAGCAGGAGCCAACAGCAGGTGACTCATCCCGAAAACCCAGCTCTATATTTACCACTTTGCTGAAACCAGGACAATGGTCGCGCCTTGACCAAATCCTCCTTCTCTCCATTTGTTCTTCCAGGTTAGCAGTGGTTTGCGAAAGACCGCGAGGAGAATCATGGAGCTGCAGGCAAATCCCTTCCTCCCTTCATTTTGTTTTCAAAATTTGCAGCATTTCAATGAAAAGTCCTCGACAGCACTTTCTTCGAGAAAACTACACTTGAAAACGGCTCAGACTGTTTCTTTCCTCCGTTGTGCCGCCAATTCCCCGAAGGGTCCTCGCCTTATTCGCAGCTTAGTCTCAGGGGTGGATCCAGGCACCAACTCCCAGCGCTGCATCACACGTCTGTTTGCAGTGTGTTGTGCTTCCCTTTCCATGTTGGGATGAGCACCCAAAGTGACAGTGCATAACTGGGGCAGGTGCCACGGAGCAAAAATTCACCACGGCCCAAACTGCATGGTGAGTTGCAACCATCAAACGGACAAAGCCGTGTTGCACGCAGATGAGACAAACGTGAAAATCTGTGCGTGCAAGTGGAGCTGACTCTCAGAGTAACGCCACACGGGACAGAATCTGTCGCGGCTCAAACTGCCTATTGAGTTTGCGCATCGACTGCGTCGGCTCCTCCCCCGCAGTCCCCGCCCCCCGCCCCCCACTCCCCGCCCCTCGCCACCCGCCGCCCGCCGCCCCCGGGGCCCATTGATTTCCACAGCCGCCTGTGAATCCCAACACACGGACTGGAATTGCGCCTCCGAGCTCCGAGGAGACTCCCTCACTTTCCCCGCGCTTTTCTCACTTCTGTGGCCAGAGCTTTGAAACGGGACGAATTCTGGGGGGAATGGCGCTGGGAGGTGGACTGTTGGTGGGAAGCGTTGTGGTTTCGGTGTTTCTCCGTCGGGGAGATGTGGAAGTTCCATCAATGAAGTGTGCAAGCTTGAACCCTGAAGACCGCACAGAAGTGTGTGTGTGTGTGTGTGTGTGTGTGTGTGTGTGTGTGTGTGTGTGTGTGTGGGTGTGGGTGTGGGTGTGGGTGTGGGTGTGGGTGTGTGTGTGTGGGGAGTCTCTCTGTCTGTGTCTGTTTGTCTCTCTGTCTGTCTCTCTTTCTCAGTCTGTCTCTCGCTCTGTCACTGTCTGTCTGTCTGTCTGTCTGTCTGTCTGTCTGTCTCTCTCTCTCTCTCTCTCTCTCTGCAAAACGATTTCTTTTGCGCTGTAAAACGATTTCTTTTGCGCTGTAAGTTCAGGTCTGGATCTGGTGGTCTGCCCTCTTTGGCAGTCCTGCCCATTTTCAATCAAAACACAAACTTCTGAAATTAAAACTGCGTGAGTTCTCCGGGACAAGTGTTGCTGTCAACTTTTGTCTGGCCGTATTGCTTGTGATCCTGTGATCCTGCAGCGGTTCTGCCTCGTGACGTGGCGGCCGCGTTGTTTCTGCGTGATCAATGGGAACGGTCCCTTCGTGGGAGCAGCATCATGTAGTTCCGCCCGGGGGTGGAGCCATGCAACCATCCCGGGAGGCGAATCAATCTCCCACACCCCGCCCCTCGACACACACACAAACACACATCCCTCCCGAGGCCTGTATCGTACATGAGGTGGGCGTCTCTGTACACGCCACTGAGCGCTGCGTTCAGAGTCAGTGCGTCGTCGCTTGTGGCGCGTAGGAATACATTGCGCCCAGTTCGGAACATGAACCGCGCCCTGTGGGACGCAGTGACCGTGAGTTTGTGTAGAAACGCAACTTTTTCACGCACCCAGCATGAAACAGGCGCAACAGTCCCTCAACGCAAAGTTTCCCTCACTCCAACCCTGGATGAACGATGGCGCTATGGCCCAGAAACTGAGGACCAGGGGTGATCATTTTTGTCCCTAATTTTGATGAATCATTCAAGAGACACCACAAGTGATTTTTCTGGGTTGTTCACAAGTCATGGGAGCAACATCGTGTTCTACAGAATCTGAGCCGAGTACTGAGTCTTCCACGAGACGAAACATGGTGGGACAGAATTGACCTTGGACCCGCAAGTTTTGCAACGCATCCACGAGTTGATCAACTTGATGCGACTCGGTGGGGCTTGAACTTTTTCTTTGAGAAAAAAGAAGCTTCTTCGGGAGAGAGGGTCAAAATATAGTTTTTGGAGTCGGGTCCTTTCGGCCAAACACCGTGGCAACATTCATGTTGAATCAGGTTGTGGATTCACGTTTTCGCTCTGAGTTGCTGTGAACGTCTGAAGCGAATCCAACGCAGCGTCCACTGATGTAACGCTCATGAATTCCTGTGTGAACACACTCCATGTTTTAGCGCCTGCTAAAGTAACGCGTGACGCACGTAGTGTGAACGCCCCCGTGTTTCACCCTCTCTCCCCCGGAGGCTGCGGCGGATCTGTCGGCGGCGCCTCCCGTCTCTCAGCGAGCCCGTTAACCCGCCGCTGCTGCCGTACGCTCCGCTCACACTGCAGGCGTCACGCCGTGCGTCTCTGTGACCGCCAGAGGGCGCTGCCTCCACACAGCGCCCAGGCAGTAGATGTCGCCCCCACCATCTGGACTGCGACGCGTGCCTTTCACGGTTTTCACATTGGTGACGCGCGGTCGTTTTCTTGATGTCGGCGTCAAAATTTACCATTGCATACAATGGGGGAATCATCAGCGCGCGTCACCCAATGTGAAAACCCCATATGGTACATGCGCAGTGAATAAACTTGGCCCGACTTGTGCAGCAACGTGTGGCGCATCCAGTGTGAACCCAACCTCAAGAGATGGTACACGTGGTCAACGCATCTAGTGTTCGCCTTGCGTCAGAAAACGACGCCACGCGTGACGCCCGCGACGTGAACGTGGCGCCGTGTAGCTCCGCGGAGAACAGTGATTAACACGCGCATCAGCGCGGAACTCACGAGTGAGTGAGTACTCATCCAATACCCGCTGCTCAGTACTCGCTCAGTACTCAGGCAAAACTCACCACTCTGCGAGGAAACCGCGGTTGCTTCAGCGCTCTGTGGCAGGGCTCTTGGATTGTGGCGATTCTGATGTGAGAATTGTTCGTCTGTTGTCTGGTATGGATGAAGTTTGATGAAACTTCCCTTCATGATCAGCGCCGACGACCAATGTGTTTTGCTGTTGAAACCAAACATGTAATAATTTCAGGATCTTTCTCCACAGTACATGCAGCTAATGATCAGCACATGATCACCCCCACGACCAAAGATGGAAGACTTTTGGGACTCCGTTGGAAATTTCAGGGTTGTTCATCACACAATCGGTCAAGGATCTTCCCCTTTCTGTATTGTTATTGAAACCAAACAGTCTCTCATTTGCTTTGATCAGTCATGTTTCTCTTGGAATTGTGAATCATCACACACAAATTTCCCCCTTCACGCAACAAAGCTGTCAATTGGGAGTCCCACCCTCCACCCCGGGATCCGGGTCCGATTTACCCTGTATCCCCCAGGGAATGAGCCTGGGATCCACTGGGGTGTGAACCCAGGTAGATCTATCCACGGCCTCAGGCTTGTGGTTCTGCAGTGAGCACCGCTCCCGGCTGCAGTGGGATCGTTGTGTAACACATTGGGCGGTAAATACGAGCGATAATCCCGTGTCAGCCCTGCAGATAAAAACGCATCAAACTTACGTAACACAATCCGTCTCAGATACGGGTCAAGGCCTGGTGCTCACGCAGTGCGTCTTGCGTTGTGTCTTTGTTCAGGTCAATCGGCGCTGCGTTTTCCATGCAACACAAGGCCTATTGAGTCTTGCAGTGTTGCAACGCATAGCGCATTCTGTGTGAAATACGTACGTACCAGCATAGCTTGCACCAGGGTGGATCCAGAGGGATGGGCCTCTGTGTGTTGAAAAGAGTTTGAAGTTCAAGTCTGCGTCCCTTGCATAAGACTCCACTTTGGCCCCTTCACCCCCGGACCCTGGACCCTTCACCCCTGGACCCTGGCCCCTTCACCCCCAGACCCTGGACCCTTCACCCCGGACCCTGGACCCTTCACCCCCGGACCCTGGACCCTTCACCCCTGGACCCTTCACCCCCAGACCCTGGACCCTTCACCCCGGACCCTGGACCCTTCACCCCTGGACCCTGGACCCTTCACCCCCAGACCCTGGACCCTTCACCCCAGACCCTGGACCCTTCACCCCCAGACCCTGGACCCTTCACCCCTGGACCCTGGACCCTTCACCGCCGGACCCTGGACCCTTCACCACCGGACCCTGGACCCTTCACCCCCGGACCCTGGACCCTTCACCACCGGACCCTGGCCCCTTCACCCCCGGACCCTGGCCCCTTCACCCCTGGACCCTGAACCCTTCACCCCCGGACCCTGGACCCTTCACCCCTGGACCCTGGACCCTTCACCCCCGGACCCTGGATCCGCTGCAGGATGCTTGAGAGAAGGGGATCCCGTGGAATCTGTGTGTTCCCTGTAGCAGAGGCGGCTCCCCGCGGGCCCTGCTCCGCGGCTGGCTCTCTCCCAGCGCGCCCGATATTTGACCACCCTGCTCGAATTCTATTAGCTCCACATTGACCCCGCGCCATGCCGCCAAGACGCTCTTCACGCTGGATTCGTCGCGCATGCGCACGACGTCTTGAAGTCACGTGGTGTATCGGGCCTGATTTACACTGGATGTGCTACGTATTTTGGTTTGTCTCTGTGCACGTTCGTGGGCCCTGTATCAAGAGAGACTCAAAACACGCGTGCGTCACTGGCTGATTCAACGCCTGTCAACCCAGACACGGAGGCGCAACGCACGTTGCGTCCTGTGTGAAGCGCGGCGCTCCACTACAGAGGGAAACGTGAGGTGCGGGGCGCACACACCGCAGACAGACGGGAACCAGGGAGGGGACCACGCACAAACATCAACCAGAGAGAGAGAGAGAGAGAGAGAGAGAGAGAGACAGACAGACAGACAGACAGACAGACAGACAGAGTGACAGAGAGACAGAGACAGACAGAGAGAGACAGAGAGAGAGACAGAGAGACAGAGAGAGAAAAATCTGCCGCTTCAACTTGACAACTTTCGTTTCTTGAACAGCGAGCTCAAGGTGTGGGCCCGCCCCACCCCTTACCCCCCGAAAAATTGAAAAATAAAAGCACAGGCGACACTTTTTGACACAAGATGCTGGAGAGCTGCATTCACAAACGAAATGGGCTGGCAAACTGAAAAGAAAGCCTGAAGAACAGGCAAGTTTGTGAGCAGGCGGAAGGTACGGCAAACTTTACACATCTCGCTTTCCGCAAACCTTGAGAAGATTCCGTCTCCCTCTGCTGAGGTGGATTTCATATCCAAGCGCGCAACACCATCACTTTGAAATTGCCGTGTGCCTGCATTCTGCACCAAAATAAAAGGTTTTCTCAGCACGAGTGAAGACGCTGGGTGTGAATCCCACACCCGGAGCCTGTGGAGTGACATCCCAACATCAAAGAAAGGAGGAAACTATCACAGCACCCTGTGCTGCAGTAGTGTGAAGCCCGCCTGACCTGGTTTTGGGACACATGCTGGTGCGTTGAAGTTCACACCCAAACAGGAACGAGACATTGCAAAATTCATCAGAGCCAGCAAAACCAATGCAAAGCCAGGCAAAAATGGGCTCAGACTTTACCCCTCCCCCCAGGGACCCACAACTGGTGGTGGGAGGGGGGAGTTGGCCACAGACAACCAACGCATGGACATTGCCATCAATCCCTTGTTGATCCACTTCCCTCAAAGACACGGACCATGTGTGAAAATCTTCACTCGCTAAACCTCGCTGTTCTGCACCACGGGCAGTGCCCTGTGTGGAGCGGATCGGGGGGAGGGACGCACTGCGCAGAGAAGCCTCTGAAGACTGGAATGCCTCGGAGAGACCCATCCATCTCCGTCCGGCTCCAGCGGAAGCGAAGCCTCCTCCTCCGGCTCCGGCTCCTCCTGCTCCCGGAGCAGCCGGGCATTCCGCGGGGGAAGCCCCGACCCCGGCCGAGTACCGCGCCGTGCTGCGAGATCCGCCGAGGGCCCGCTCTCCTGCGTGGCTGTGCACGTGGGAGAAGTGTGTGTGTGTGTGTGTGTGTGTGTGTGTGTGTGTGTGTGTGCGTGTCTGTGTATGCGTGTCTGTGTCTCAGCGTGTGTATGTGCGTGTGCGTGTTTGTGTTTGATTTCGAGTTCTTGAAACAGCGCTTCAACAAACTCTGAATGGTGTGTGTGTGTATGTGTGTGTGTGTGTGCGTGCGTACAAAATTTCGTGTGTGTACGCTTTCCATAGATGAAGTGAACTCCAGACAAGAGAGCCTCAATGTGGGACAATTCCTTGTCTCACACGTGTATCCAGTAACTTTCAGTAGCTGACTCCTGTTTAAATGACGGACATAGGGACTGATACATTCTCCACTTTGCTGAACAGGAAGTGCGGTGAGTAGGAAGAAACCCTGAATGTCAGTTCCAACCCCGCGCACCGCAAATCCTCCGCAGTTCCTCAAGACTGACTCGGGGAATTCAAATCAATCTCCCCCGCAGGAAAATAGCTCGCAGTCGCTTTTGAATGCCATTTTGCAGAAAAATAAGCAGAAAAGATTGTGCGATTCATCTTGTGTGAGGAAGCTGGCATTTCGTCTGCGAGTCGGTGAAGCTTCCTATGGGGGGTTGTAATTCTGCGGCCCAGGGGCTGGTTCACGCTGGGAGCGTCGGGCGCCGCGTCGGGTGTTCCTCAATAGACGCAGTGTTGAGTCAGGCTTGATACACACTGGTTGCGTTTGGGTTTAGTGCCTGTGGGAACTCAAGCGACGACGCGCAGCGACGCAACGCGTGACGCACCCACTGTGAATCAGGGCTGGGAAAGCATGGCGAAATGTTAGTGAGTTTTGTGGAAGAAGAAAAGAACCAATAAGTCAAAGGCTCAAAACCGAATTGGCAAGTTTGTTTCCACTTTTGATGGATACGGCCTGGGATTTGGCTGCGAACAACAACCGACTGGAGAAACACGTCTCTTTCTGTTGTTTCTTTTCCACGCAATTTGTGCCTCTTGTGCGTTCTTCTGCACAAAACACAGGCAGTTTTTTTTGTTGTCGGACAAATGTGCATGTTTGCTGCTGGAACAAAAACTATTTGAGGAAGTTACTTTGTAACGCGTTCATTGAGGTCAAATAAAGCACTGCGATCACAACTGAGATTCACTTTTTCCCGAGATATAGGGCGTTGAACTTGTGTCAGAATTCAACACATTTGGAATGCGCCAAGGTGTGTTATGTGTGCGTCGACAGCTGACAGCGACATTTGCATGCAAATGTACTGTTGGATCAGATTTTCATTGAAATGCATTGCCAAACAAAAGAACATCTGCACAGCCGGAGTGCAGCATGCGGCGCATACCCTCAATGTTCTCTTGCGGAAGGAGGGCTGGTGCAAGAGGAGGGGACCAGAATGGGGTACGGCCAAGGGACGGGTCTGACACTTGTGTGTGTGTGTGTCGTGTGTGTGTGTGTGTGTTTCGTGCATGGGCGTGCATGTACGTCGCTCCTCACTTGACTTGCGAGTCAGGCACGTTGTCAAGGGCAACCTTTGTTCTCAACAGGAGATTCAGCACAAGTGATCTGCACTTTTGACTGAAATGGTTTGATGCTTGTGCACTTTTGGTTGTCTTGACTTGTGCCTTATAACAGGTAATCAAGTGATGAATGGAGATTATTCAAATCCTCACCTTTGGCTCAGATTGAATAATCTCCTTGCCTCCCTTGATTGCCCATAGGTACCGTAAGTGATGGCAGTGTGTGTGTCTGTGTGTGTCTGGGTGTGTGTGTGCGTGCGTGTGTGTGTGTCTGTGTACGCTGAGGTGTGGCAAGGTTTGTTGTCATTTTCGTGTTTTTGGAGCCATGACCCCGCCCCACCCCGACCCTGGATCTGCCGTGCACAAAAATGTCAATGTGCAATATGTTGCACAGATATTGATGAAGTTTCACACGCTCGGAGAGCTCCTGGCTCCTGCTCGTGCTGAATCCCTCTGTCTGACAGTTTGTTTCTCCTGTCGAGTCATTCAACACAATCTGCAGCGTTTCAACTTGAAATTTAGCGTACAAATTGAATACAAATTATGCTGTGTATCCTGCGTGTGCTTTTCAACTTTGAAACGCTGTGTGTCTCTCCAACCATGTTCGTTTGGAAGAAAATCCCGAGAATTGTGCAGTGAGCTCGACAAAATTCGAACTCAAAAGCCATTGGTGCAGCAAAACACCTTTGCATGTTGGATCTATCCAAACCTGTGACGACTCGAACTGATGCCCGTGTGTTCAAAGAAAGCAGAACCAGAATGACACCCTGGTTTGGTGGATTTGAACCTCTCGTCAGTTCGACATCATGCGGTTCGGACAGCACACAGACTGAACGCAGCTCGGGAACATGAAACGCGCCGCCGTCGCGCCGGTTCAGTGGGTTTATCAGCGCGCGTCCCGGGAGCCGGAGCGGCCGCGTTCCGAGCCCCGGGAAACAATAGCGTGGGCGCAGGTAGCGCAGCATGGCGAGATGCGCCGTGTGATAAGAGACGTCCATCACTGTAGGGCCGGGATCATGCTGCAGGGCTGCAGGGCTGCAGGGCTGCAAGGATGGAGGGCTCACACCGCAGGCGTGCTACGCTGCAACAATGCGTATCCATTCAAGTGTGGAATGCATTATTTTTCTGAGCTTGATCCAAGTTGATCCAGGGGAGATGGAGGAAATGCTCACATCGGGTCACTCAGTCAGGATTGCATGGGTGACGCTCGAGGGTTGCACGGGTTCCCACACAATGCACCCGTGCGAGGTCAATACGAACTGTACATCAACATAACTCGATATATCTGCGACAAATGCAATGGACACAAGGCACGACGCACCCAGTGTGACACAGGCTCTGAATAACACACTTTGACAGCGGTCTCATGAAATACTGACGTGGACATGTTTTGGAACAACACAAAGCCCTGGTCAGGGCCTCTGTGCTGCTGAAGGACATCAAAACATTGGAGAACAGCTCTGTTAGTGTGAGTCCCTCAACCCTGCTATACACAGCTGTTTCAGTCTGTTTCAGCATCTCAACCTTGAATCACACAGACATCATGAAATCTCTGCGTCGTGACCAACTTCAATCCAAATGTCAAGGTGTGTGCAGATGTACCGTGTTGCTGCTGAGGTTCGGGTCGGTTCAGACCTACGCTTGTTTTCCCATCTCCCGTGTGAGTGACACCAGACAAACACAGATGTGCAGCTGAAGACACGGGAACAAGGCCCAGGGCGGGTTCACACCAGGTGCGTCAAGCGCTGCGGCACTGTAGCGTCAATAGGCGTGATGTGTCACTCAGCGTAGATGTGTGTGTGTGTGTGTGTGTGTGATGTTTGTGTGACTGACTGTATGTCTGTCTGTTTGTGTGTGTGTGTGTGTGTGTGTGTCTGTGTCTGTGTCTGTGTCTGTGTGAGCGTTCTAGCTTGTACCACGCGTCATGGGTTGCGTCCCTCTACAACAAACCTAACGGCTGCTGCGTCGCAAAAGACGAAGCATCACTCGCGAACGCAACGCATTCTATTTGGCCCCCAGTGTGAACCCGGCCTCTGACTCTTGCGCCCGTCGGCCTTTCTGCAGTCACAGGCGCTGTCTACAAACACAGTTGAGGCGACTGTGATGAGAGCACGTACGCTCAGACAGCTGACGTGGTGGGGCAGGGCCTCCACATCCTCATGACGTGAGTCAGGGAGGATCGAGATTCGGACCAGAGGCACGTCCGTTGAGACCAACAGAGCGACTTCTGACCCTCACATAGCAATAAACATGTTCCGTATGAAATTGTCAATATTTTGGATCAGCCCCCCGTGGGTCTGAGCCCTGCTGGACTTGGTCCTGGATCCGAACCTGGGCAACCCTGGGGGTCTGCAGCAGGAGAACCAACAGCCACAGAAGTTGCAGGCTTCTTCTCATTCAGCAGTGCTCTCACCCTGATTGTCCCTTGTCCTCGTCCTGGACTCGGGAATTGGACCACCTGCGTCCGTCTATTCGCACGTGCTTTGCGGCTGTTCCCCAGAAAATCAAGAATTTCTGCGCCATGACAGTTGGATCCATGCCTCACGGGAACAACACTTGAGAATAATGCGACCAACCCCAACCCCCCTGATTCCTGTTGAATGAATGACGCAACCCATGCATCTTGTGCTGGAGGCGAGATGCCCAGTGGTGAGTTCACCATGTCCAGAGTCCGTGGCTCGTTGCACTGTTCATGTCACTGTGTTTGTGGTCAATGTGGTTGTTGCCACATGAAACTTTCGTCCAACCAAAACAGAATCAAGCGCACGGGTAGGTCCACGCATGCGCAAACGCGCTACTTTCTGCGCGGACGCCGCGCATGACGCGTTGACGCGCGCAGTGTGCGCGGCCCCGGAGGGAGGACGCTCCTCTCCGGATGTGTTTGCGCACCGCTCTGCGCATAATTGATCCGCGCAGGCGCAACACTTAATGAGAGGCAAAGAAAAACGGCAAACACCGCGGACGGGGGGGAGGGCGTCTTCAACCGCGCCGGCTTGTGTTTGTCGGACGGATTCAACCCTGAGAACAGTCTTACGATTCTCTGTTCTGACCGTCACACTCCTTTTCCCAAGTCTGCAAACGAGATGATTCAAAGTCGCTCTCCACTGACCTTGAATGATGTTGAAGAGGAGGAGACCCTGGAGAACCAGGGCCCAGCGGAAGCGGGGACCAGGCCGTAAATCCATAGCGAGGCTGCGGGTGCTGCGCATGCGCGAATCTCGGTGTGTGTCGTCGTCGTCGTATGCTGCTCCCTGGTGGCGGATGTCCTCGGGCAGGGGGCGCCAGCTTCTCGCGCGACACGTGACGTCACTCAGACCACGTGGTGTCTGCTCGAGTCATCCAATCAGGCTCCGAGAGCTTTGCTGCTTCCGCGTCTCTGGAAAAACAACGGCGATTGTCTTTGGTTTGGATTCATTGAGATGTTCAACACAGGACAGTCAGGTTGTGGTTCTGTGGAAGCCGGATCATCACGGATCTAGAGAAAAACCTGGAAGCCAAGTTTCTTCCCAAGGGGAGGCACAAATGCATTGTCCTCCCCTCTTTTGTTTCTGCTTTTTCTCATTTCGAAACAAAGTTTGGATCAGGACCCGTGTGGACCCCCCCCCCGCCCCAACACTGCTGGATCCGACTCGAAACTCCATGGAACTGATACACGGCACGACTCTCCGCTGAGTTGTTGTTTTCAGAGGAACATGGTGGGATCCAGCTCTGCGGCTTGGCGCTCCCAGCCCCGAGTCTCACAACAGAACAATCCTAACGAAGACAGACACAGGATCAGGCCGCTTCCTGCTCCCTTCCGCTCCGCTCCGCTTTCTGGTGCCGAGGAAGATTCCGCAGCAAATATTGTTGTGTTCATGCGCCCAGAATTGCAGCTAAGTTTTCTTGAAAAAAATATCAAAGATGCGAGGCAGATAAAAGGTTGAATATGCAAGTTGATTTGAAAATGTAGATCAAAAGGCTGCAGAACTTGTGTGTTTTCGTTACATTCTGGGGCAAACAGAAAGCCGAATTTCCGATGTCTGCACACAACAACGCAACCAGACAGTAAAGTGCATCGCACGGGTTTTCTGTCTGTCTGTCTGTCTGCTTGTCTGTCTGTCTGTCTGTCTGTCTGTCTGTCTGTCTTTCTGTCTCTTCCTGTGATTTCTCTCTCATTTCCCTGTGTCTCACTGATATTTTACGGTTTCCATCTCTGTCTCTGTCCTACGTCTGTCTTTGTCTTATCTGTCTTTCTGATTTTCTCTCTGTCTTTTGGCGTTCTTGTCTTCCCCCCATATCTTGTCTGCACTTGTGATTGCCTGTTTGCCTCTCCATTTCTCAGTCTCCCTCTGATTCTCTCTGCCACGCTGAATCTGCCACTCTGTGTCACACTGTTGTGTCTGGTGACCACAGCAGACACAACAAAACGACAAATACGGAAGATGGAGCAGAGTGATCTCTCAGAGCGTCAACCTCCACATGCGGACACAGAGAAACACACACACACACACACACACACACACACACCTGCAGAGAAACTCACGACGCACATACACATACACACACACATACAATCAGATACATAAAGATACAAGCCTCAAACTGCAGAAAGGAGAGACCGGCAATCATAAGAACGAGTACACTTCTGTGAGTTTGGAGGGAGAGATTCTCTCGGAGGCAGACAACTCTCTCTCGCGGGATGAGTAGCCGCGCGGCCTCCCTCATCAGAGCCATGCCTCACAATTAGCGTTCAGCTCAACACAACTTTCACCACGATCCTTCTTCTTACAAAATTTCGGGAATCAAATGGCCTGCAGGAGAAGAAGCAAGAGCAGAATTTGTTGTGAATGGCTGAAAGTGGATGATTTGTTGGAGCCATTTCAGTGACATGTATGACGTGTCAGGCCTTTGTTTTTCAGTTGGTTTGTCTTCCTCGCCTAAAATGCTTGTTGTTCACCCAACAGAACCAAATTTCAACGCTTCTTGACGTTGGGACCACTTCAGAGGAAGCATCCCTATAGATTTGACCTGATCCTGACTGCGCGGTACAGATTGAACGACAGATGCGCTCATCGGGTCTTGGAGCGACTTGAGATATACGCAGGATCGTTCACCCAGGTCGCGTCTCGGCTCAACGCGTGGGCGCGAAATTCGGGGAGCGACTCCGTCTTCGTTCAGCTCGTAACTCACCATCAATAGTCGACTCTGATACACGCTGACTACATGTACTGCTGAGTACTGGTGTTGCGAGGAGGGAATCAGCCAAACCGTACAACTTTGTAAATAGACGTCTTGGATGAAATGAGCAAACATCTCCAGTTGGCAAGCGCCGACCATGTGGTCTTTGCTGTGGAATTTTGTGCACAGGAATGTACTGTAGAATGTTTCCCCTCATTGGTTTGAAAGCAGAAAATTTAGAACCAAACTTTGAGCAAAAATGTTGAGACCAAAAAACAAGGTGGCATCGAGTTGCAAAGACTGAAAAAAAGACTTGTTCATCTGCTCTGTGTTGTTCGTTTTGTCTGCGCTCCGCCGGGTTGGGGCTTTGCGAAGAAAATTTGTAATTTTGCAGTAGAAGATTGAAGACGACGGCAAAAGGTTCAGGGGAAGATGAAAGAAAGAAAAATTCCTGCCAATTTCCAGCTTATTATTTTGCGGCTTTTTGAACTTTTGAGTTGTGGTGCAGAATTGAACGTGGAAAACCTCAGAAGCTTCGTGTCTCTTTCTCTTCGGAGTCTCAAGGAAAGAAAAACTGAAAAATGAGAAAAGAAATTTCCATACCTCGGAAAGTCCAGTTGCGAGGTTATCCTTCAGATGTCAAAATTCTTCCTTTTCAGTCGCTTTATCCAAAATCACGCATCAAACCACAAACTGTTTGATTTGGTGACAGTGTTGGCACCAAGCTTCAGACACCCCAGTGACCAGCGAGAACACACAGTTCGACTCTTCTGTATGAAAAGTCACTTCGCTCCGGAAAAAAAATGTACTTTTTTCCAGTTTGTGAATCTGTGCTGTAAAAACGCACACAAGACAAGTTTCGTGCACTAATCAAACATCAAGGCTAAAATACATCCTACAAAACAATGGTATGTTGAACTCTAACTGCAGTGCCCACTCTGTGTATGCTGTACAGCAGGAGTGTGAGTGAGTGAGTGGTGAGTGAGTGAGTGCGAGGCCCACGAAGAGACGACGCACCGTCGGTGAGTGAGTGAGTGAGGGAGTCTGTAGGGGGAGCTCCAGTCTTGAGCGACCCCGCCACAGCTTCACACAACGAGCTCGTCGTGTGGTGGATGGACAGCTTCAATGCGGTGTGTGCATACGGAGACGCGTTCGCTGGGTGAAGACGTCCAGCATGGCGTGTGTGTGTGTGTGTGTGTGTGTGTGTGCGTTTGTGATGTGTGTGCGTTTGTGATGTGTGTGTGCGTGTGTGCGTTTGTGGTGTGTGTGTGTGTGCGTGTGTGTGATGTATACGTGTGTGATGTGTGCGTGTTCCGTGTTGAGTGTGCGTTCGTTTTGTACGACAAACTTCACATTATTGTGTGTCCCGGGGAGGTTTAACTGACCCGAAAACTCAACTGGTTCTCATTGGCATCGGACCCTGAGAGATTCGCCCCTCTTCAGGTTGACCCTGGACCCGCCCGCGCTGCTGGCTTACTCGGCCTTTGTTGTGCGAAGTCCCTTTAGGGCAAGCACCATGTGGTAGTGCAGTATATGGCAAGGTGGATGAAATGTCCCCTGCCCCCTCTCCCCAACCCCCTCCCCCCTAGACCCTTCCACCTGGAACCCCCCTGCGGCCTGCATGACTTGTGGAAGACAAGGAGGACAAGGAAGAATCGACAACATTACCGGCAAGGGACTTCGCACTGCAGTTGCCTTGAGCACTGCTTCTTGTTGCGTTTCTACGGTGGGAGATCTGAGGGAACAGCTGTTGACCCGACCTCCCCCCTCCTCTGGTAACAAACGGATTGTTTGTGTTGCGCGCAGAGTTCAACGCTCGGAGTCGGGATCCTCACAGCGCGCATGCGTGTATCTCTCACTCACTCAGCACTGCGCGTTCTGTACGGTGGATCCAGGGTAGACTCGGGTGGGGCCACAGCCAGGGCATGATGGATACGAAGCCTCGCATTGACCAATCCACTGCTGGATTCTCTTCGTGAGTTTGTGTTTTCAGCCTTGAGGGTTGAACCATAGTTGGGGGCCAATGCCGAATCCTCAGAGCAATGCTGTGTTTGAGAGGGGCACTTCTGGCGGCAATTTCAAAAACGTGAAATATCAACGTCTGTGGGCGAACATCAACTGATACACGACCGAACAACAGCACTATAATTGTCTCCAAAAACGAAAGTGAAAGTAGGACAGAGCTCAACTCCGGAGATCATTTCCTCTTCTCTCCGCTTTTCTTACATCATCTGTTGTACAGAGATACGTATTTTTTTCTCCCCGCATATCGGACTCTGCAGGTATTGGTCGCTGCAGCTGCCCCCACATACATCACAGGGGCCCAGGTAGACACCGCCGTCTTCACTTCCGTATTGCTCAGTCTCGCATACATCTATCTGTGCTACAATTGCACAACTCGGTTCACTCCACAGGAAAACAATCATTTGGTGAAGCGGTTCACCAGGTTCACACTGAAAGCGATGTGTAGAAATCTCTATCCATTGCGTCCAGAATTCGCAGTTGTGTCTCCAGCAATGATGGCAAAGCCCCAAACAAACGCGGGGAACCTCCAGACTTCTTGTCTTTTGCTGTCGCAATGGGAATCTCCATTAATCTTGCACATCTAATATTCTACCTACGTTAGTCACTGATTCAACTCCAATCCTGATCAAAAATTGTTGATCATGTGTGAGTCAAAGTCGACTCAGAACCAGCTACCCCACTGCGAAGCTCACTCAAGTCTTAATCCCAACACTCACGCACCTCGGGGTCAAGGTCTCAAGGTCAGCGCGAATCTGGGTCAGGTTGGCGCGGGCCGCGGGAGACGCTAATCCTGGAGGATCAGACGCGCCGCAGACAGATGGACGCGGAATCGGGAGTCGAGCTGCCGGGTCCCGCCGCCCATTTGTTTCAATGGGATCTGCGTGGAAGGAACTGGAATAGGCGTCATTTGGGGGCTGAACGAATCACGCAAGATGGTCCGTGTGTGTGTGTGTGTGTGCTGTGTTGCTGTGTTGCTGTGTTGCTGTCGAAGTGAACGACCCTTTTGAGCCCTGGTGACAGCGTCATGCGTCAGGCACAGGTCAAAATTATCACGGACATGTGGCGCTGAATTTCGATCCGGCTCGTTGTTCAGTTGTTGGGTCGAATTGTACAGTATTGAAGATTCACGTGCGGCAGCAGTGGCTTGTTAGCGATGGGGAGAGCACTGCTTCAACAGGCGAGATGAACTGCTCAGTGCGGCTTTTTCTCCTTGATCACCGAAGCACTGCAAACAAGAAGGAAATCAAGAAAAGAATAATTAATACAGGAAAAACAGACCAGCACGACACAAAACAGCCACGCAAGTGGGTGTGAATTGACTTAACGATTTGTACTTTTCTCAATCGTTTTGTCTTCCTCATCCAAGTGTTGAGGTGCTGTCGTGTGGAAGAGTTTGCCTCTTCCCACGCAAGCTATCCAGCTTTTGGTGAGGAGCTGAGTACCTGGAGGAGCTGCTTCAGCAGAGCTGCATGAACCAAAGCTACTTCCCAGGACAGCACCTTGTGCCAGTCTATAAAAGCCACAAGTACAATGCCCCTGCCAGGAGAGTTTCTCTCTACTAGAGTAAACTATAAATAGAAGTACACACAACTGTCTTATTCACTCTAGTACAGCCAAGCCAGAACCCAAGGCTGCACAATTGCAGTGCCATAAGCAATGGTGAGTGTATAGCGGGCCCAACCGGGGCCAACCGCACACAACAGTGCAGTTTAACCCTGTTTCAGGAGCAGGACGCAGAAGCGCACCTGGATGAGAGTGTGCTCGAACCTCCAACACGAGGGGCCTCCAGACGAAAAGGGAATTGAGAGGGTCCAGTCCCCCTGGCTCTTGGCAGACCTCTAGCTCCCGTCTCAGAAAACTAGTGAAGGCCGACAACAACCATCCTCCATTGAGATCCAACACAGTTGGCCTTCACCAGTTGTACTTCAGGCTGCAGGCTTCCCCCGGTTCTACCTCCCGTGGATCTGTTCTATGTGTACGTGTACCTGCAGTTCTTCCTGAAATGGACACGTTCGGATCCCATTTACCTTCCCAGTCAATGCTCTTGAGTCGAGACTCGGATCAAATGACGTCGAGTCGTGTCGTTCGTCGGTTCACGATGCGCGGGGAGATCGGTGCCTCCAATCTCGCATCGATCTGCGCATGATGTGTTCGGATTGTTGTGGAGACCATGATGTGAGACAGCTGGACGTTGTTCGGAGAGTTTATGGTGTGTGTGTGTGTGTGTGTGTGTGTGTGTGTGTGTGTGTGTCTGTGTGTGTCTGTGTGTGTCTGTGTGTGTGTCTGTGTGTGTGTGTCTGTGGTGTATGTTTGTGCGTGTGTCTGTTGTCTGACCAGATGATTTGACCAGCTTGACAATTCGTTTGTTTATCCGTCCAAATTTGCACCCGTCTGGCGAAATGTTTTCTTCTGCTTTCCTTGAAGTTGGAATTGAGCCCCCCTCCCCCTTCTGAAAAAGGTCACGCAGGAACTGGTCGGTCCACATCCCTGACCCTGGATCCATCACAGAGATAAATCAACGCAGCTGTGTGGCTTCACACAGACAGACAATTCCATATTAGTTTCCCTTCAGCGGCATTTTTGGAGCAAAAAAACAGGAAGCACACAACGACTTGCAGTGTGGCCTCCGGCATGTGGTTGATGGGTTAGGCTTCACTCGGGTTGGGAGAGCTTCTTAAATTTTTAGTGGTTTGAAGATTTGGACCCTGAGAAAACAAAAGAACCAGAACTTCGAGTGGACAGACGTTCAGACATGACGTGGATCAAGTCCCAGCCAAGACCCCAGATCCGTTCAACTGGTTGTTGACTGTGTGAAACTTTACATTTTTGCACTCACCCGTGCGAAATTAGTTGACAAAGCTTCATATTGACAAAAATTAACTTCCGCAGTTGCGTCCATTACGTCGCGTGGCCGGATCCATTTGAGATGCATTATCTGTGACACTGGGCTCCACAGATGGGTGACTCCAGCCATTGTCGAATGTCGCAGACAAGGTTAGTGGAGATTGCCCGTGATGTGTTTGTCCGCAGCTCCTGGTTACCTTTCTGCACGCTAGTGCGTCCACGGAAATTGGCTCTGATGTCCCTGGCTGGTTGGGCTGAAGGAAAATACTGCAGGTGGATCTGAGGTTTGCGAGATGTTGTGGACCTGCGGGATTGTTCTCACCAGTGGAAAACAGCAACAAGTTGAATTGACTTCAGCCACCAGCTGCTTTGTTGCGGGGTCCTCTACTGGGGGTAAGGTTGACCTTGGGCAGGAGGAGCTGTCCCATTTCCCATTTTAGTTTTGAGTGAACAGACAGATTGTGCAAGCAGGGAGCAAAGAAAGTTTCTTCCGGTTCCTGGAGCCGTTGCCCTGGCCGCGCTCACCCCTTGCATCCACATTTGAGCAGGATATAGATCTGGTTTCTGTGCCGCTGCTGGTTCCGCCTCTAGAAGCCGCCAGCAAATCAGCAGGTTCCGAACCAACTCACGCGCACTGCCTTGTCGCAACGACTGTAGTTCATTCAGTTTCCGAACCAGACAACAAAACGTACGCAGCTTCCGCTACGACAAACCAAGGTAATTGACGTTCAACGGGTGTTAGTCCCTGTGGTTGGCTCTGTTTTGCTGCAGGAGTTTCGTCACACTGAAAAGTGGATTTGAGGTTGACGTTCACGACAGAAAAGCGTCTTCCAACAAGGTAAGAAATGTTTTTCTTTGCAAGCTCTCGTAAAATTGGTGGCAGGGCAACGCTTCAGCACTCGAGCCGTGGCATCACCAACGCTGGACATTCGGTCTTGGTCAACAACGTCAGGGAGGTTTCAGCGGACATATTTTCTCCTCAGTACAACCTGCTCCGTGGCTTGAGACACAAGTGACGCTTTTGACAAACAGCGATTCGTGATTGATTCTTCAGACACAACAAGCGTATGTCTGCTGGAAGTCGAGCCTGAACTGCCAGATTCGGACAAGTCGCACAGACTGCTTGTTCTACAGATTAAACTGTCCATTCGTGTGTCAGGGGAAGTGAAGACTGGGGGACCATGCGGCTGCGGAGGCTGCTCCTGGTGCTGGGTCTGTTGACCCGAGTGAGCGCGGAGACGTTCCACGGCACCAACCTGACGGAGTTCCCCGGGGACATCCCGCGCACCAGCACCGAGATCAGCCTCACAGGTCAGTCTCCCTCACATCCCGCGCTCCAGCACCGAGATCAGCCTCACCGGTCAGTCTCCCTCACATCCCGTGCTCCAGCACCGAGATCAGCCTCACCGGTCAGTCTCCCTCACATCCCGTGCTCCAGCACCGAGATCAGCCTCACCGGTCAGTCTCCCTCACATCCCGCGCTCCAGAACCAAGATCAACCTCACCAGTCAGTCTCCCTCACATCCCGCGCTCCAGCACCGAGATCAGCCTCACCGGTCAGTCTCCCTC
>JAAUXT010039607.1_pt1 | contig 21718 bp, 15 predicted proteins | sample 7278171 | NCBI WGS metagenome assembly JAAUXT01 (sample SAMN14350112, study PRJNA611818) | marine sediment metagenome | isolation source: surface marine sediment (1.8m) | place: French Polynesia: Moorea | collected 2018-08 | reverse complement strand
TGGAATGAACATCAGTGTCAGAATGGTACCGTTCAGTGTCACAATGCCAGTGTTGTGCATAAGCAGCGATTTCCAGTGTCACAATGTAACTGTCCAGGGCAGGAAGTGCACCGTTGCTATAAAGTGCAACGATGCATTCTGACACAAACGGGTGAGTTTTGACATGGGGTCAGAAGCACCCATAGAGCATTTTGGCATGGATGACCATCGAGTGGAAAGTGTTGATACGTAGTTTTGACTACCCTACCCTTCTGACACTCCGACAACATGCTACATGTACAGGTAATGTCTATGGAGCACTTTGCTGAAACTCTCAAATGCTTCACCAAGATTAGTGAATTTGTTATGATGGCATTGTGGGCCCAGGTTTTTGGTGCAAATGTGCTTCAGTGGTTGTTGTGTGTACAAAATAGCCACTGAGGCCAGTGCCCCTGAAGGGGGGGGAGTGTGGTGGGATGTCACCTGGCTGAATTTGTCACAACCACCACTAGATGGTGCGACATGCTTCAATAAATAGCAAGATTCCCGCCTCAGAGGGCAGTCTCTTCTGACATATGTACCAAACTGAGCATTTGTGATACCACAACAATTGTTTATGAAGGTCATGTCAAAATTTGAATTTGGAAATATTGGAAAAAATAAAGACAATCATTTGACTATGGCAGAGTGGACAACATGAGTAATTGTTTAAATGCCACACCACAAGAAGTAAAATAATTTTACATTGATTTTTGCAAGACAACTACACAAAGGACAGACATTTGGACAATGATTGCAGTAAATTACATGACTGCCACCACAAATTATACCTTGAATTCCTGTGGTGTGGGTAATGTGAGCACGTGGGTTGTTTTTGCGGTAAACTTGTGCAAATAAATTTATTTTAATTCACAGGGCATTCCCAGCATATATCCGTTCAACGTATAATCCGCAACTATCCGCAAATACAAATGGCTGATTTCCTGACGCCTGCCAAATATATCACTCAATTTTCAAGGGCTTTGCTGTTGTAAATATTGGTCATGTTTTGACAAATTGTGCTTGCCAAAATTTATGTGATGCATATATGGTTTATCGTGGGTTGGATGTAGATCCATGCACGCTTTTGCTATTTCATTTTTGTGGGAAACAGCTGACGCCGTGTGTGATGCGTCCCGGAAATTTTGGTCCAATCAGATTCACTATTGACAGAAAAGGGGTCAACTTGCAAAGTTTGAAAGCGGAAAAAGTGAGAATTCGCCAAAGTTTGCAATATTTTTGCGATATTGAGTGAAAATTGTGGAACTGTGTGCGTTGTTGTTGTTGGCTACATCTTAGCGCACAGGGAGAACAAGATGGACGGCCTTAAATTCCCTCAGGTGAGTGGAAAGCCGGTCACTTGTTGACGTTCGACATAGAGTCAAGATCTTGATTCTATTTGACAGCTGTCGATCGTGACATTCAGACCCGATAGGTCCAGACTCTACGTCTGAGCTGAAAGATTTTGTTTCCACAATCTGAAAGGGAAGTTTGTCTCAGATCCTCCTTCGCAGTCTGAAATTTTCTGCGGGTGCGATTAGATCCAGCAGACTGGTGCTTCGTAGCAGAGAAGTCGCCCCCCCCACCCCCCGCGCGTCCCGATCCTGGACTCGCGAGAGGCCTCTCCTCTGTGTCTCTCTCTCTCTCTCTCTCTCTCTCTCTCTCCCCATCCAGCCCGTTAAGTTACCCTGTTTCTGTGTGGGGTGGGCAGTCTCCCTCCCTCTGCCCTCGTCCCCAGTCGCCCTACCTCGCTCTGCCTTTGTCAGCCTCTTAATCTCCCTCATGTTTTGGGGTGAGGTGGGCGGCTCAAAACCCGCCAACTGTCTTGTGAGCTGAGGTTGGTTTTGCCCCGCCCCGTACCCAGTCACACGCTGACCCTCTGTTTTTGGGCGAGGTGGGCGGTTCCGCCTCCACGCCCAACTGTCCTGTCAGGTTGGTTGAGGGTGGCTCTGCGCGATTTCACACTCTCTGCTGATGGGGTGTGATCCTCCTCATTCTGTTTCAGGTCTGCTCCCGCCCCCTCTACCTCCCCCCACCCACCTACCGCTCGTTTCCACACTCCCTGCCTCTGTCTGTCTGTCTGTCTGTCTATCTGTCTGTCTGTCTGTCTGTCTGTCTCTCTCACTGTTTCAAACTGAGGCAAGCTGTTTTCCTTTGCCCCGCCCCCCCCCCCCACCAACACACATGCCAACTTCGCTCTACCTCCCCTTCACTCATTTTCACGCTCTATATCCGTTTTCGCACTGTTTCAGAGCGAGGCTGGCGTGGCCGCTGATTCGTCGATGCTGCTGTCCTCGTCCCCGGTCACGTGTCCCCCGCGTCACGCCGCTGATGACGTCACGGAGCCCTCCGGCGTCTTCTCCCCCGACGCGTCCCCCGACAGTAAACGCAGGTCAGTCACGTCAGCGAAACTAGACGTGAGACGCAGACGGAAGGGTTGCGTTGGACTGAGGTGTGTGCGTGCGTGTGTGTCTGTGTGTGTGTGTGCGTGTGTGTGTGTGTGTGTGTGTGTTCTTGGGACCCCCAACATCTCAGCCCAAGCGTGGTTGGTTGAACGACTCCATTCGCTTTCCACATGTCGCATTCACCGTCTGTGTCAACATCATTATCAGTACGCTCTCAGAACTGCTGACGTGGACCCAATGCAATGTCCTTCTTATTTCCAAGGACCCAAAGAATTACTCTGTTGGGCACTGCAAAGAAAAAGGAATGGGAAAGGAGGTTTTTGAGTGGTTGTCCATTGAACCAGTTCACAAGAATCAAGATGTGTTTTGGGCAAGAAACCTGACTACATGACAAGATTATTGAACAACACAAAGCTGGGTTTTGAGGAGAGCTGACAAAAACATGAACGTGCCACGAGTGAAACAAATGTGAAAAAAGAGGAAGCCTTTGTCATCTCACCTGGAGGACACCTCACCCTGGGCGTCCTGTGAGGCTGGTCAGGGTGAAGGAGCGAGGACTCACCACCCTGCAGCCCAGGTCCACGCCCTGGTGCCTCATCTTGTGTTTGTGCAGGGACAGGGTGTGGGAGCAGACGTAGACGTGAGCTCCGTACCCGGCCCTGTTCAGCGCGGTCTGTAGGTTCCTACGGGGTGTCGAGTCAGTGAGGCAGTCACTCTCATCCGAACCCCTGTTCGACACAAAGAGGGTGAGATTCGGCGAATCTGATAGTGAAAGTGAAAGTGAAATCTGAAACTGTTACTACGTGATGGCGTATGATGTTGACAGGTTTGGTGGGGTGCCACAGCCCCCCCCCCCCCGCCGAAAACACAAACTGCTGAAGTGAAGCACAGCAATTCGCCTGGGAACAGTCATTTGTCCACTGATCTGTGTGTGTGTGTGTGTGTGTGTGTGTGTGTGTGTGTGTGTGTGTGTGGGCGGGCGTGTGTGTGTGTGTGTGTGTGTGTTCGTCAGATGTGGAGGCAGGTGATGGAGCCCCCACCCCGTCGCCGCCCGTCAAATGAAATCCAGGCAACAGCAGGCGAAATCCAGGTTCTGCGTGTGGTGCGTTACGGTGTGTGTGCTTGTGTGTGTGTGTGCATGTGTTTGCACTGTGGGTGTTTTGTATACGCATCTTTCCATGGCCTGAAAATTCTTCGCAGGAAGACGACAGAACTCAGGTTCGTTTACCTGACCAGCGTTGCGCCGGGTTCTGGTCGATGTCAGCTGCTCCGTGCGCACTGCGCGCGTATACGAGGAGACACGTGACCACGCGCATGCGCAGTGCGCTGCGCTGAGCGACGCGGTCACGTGACATGGGGAGAGTTCCGGCCCTCTGGTGGTCACGTTTGTCCTGCGTTTGGAGACGCTGTGTTGCTGGGACAAAAGAGTTTCCTTCAGAAGTGTGCGTTTGTCGCATCAATATTGAAAGCGCTGTGATCTCTGTACGACTTCATGTCTCTTCACGTTGGAAGCGTCGTGCGTTGCATCCCTTGTGTCAGGCCTGAAGCACACACGATGCGCATTACATTGCATTCCTGCACAAATCTGACCCGTTTCACGCAGCGTGCGTAGCGTGACGTCACTCAACAGACGCGACGTCCAATCAGAGGAACAAGCACGCGAGGCGTGGCGTGTCCAGTTGCGTCCTTGGGCGAGTGAACGCACTGTGTTGCTCTTGACAACCAATCGCACCCAGCACCGAATGCATCCAGCGGACACAATGCCTGACGCATCCTGTTTGAATCCCATCTCGACGTCTCTGTGAGTGACGCATACGACGTGACACTGGCCTGACGTCCACCGCCTATGTCCAGTGGGGAGTTGACCTGGAAACGCAAACGTAACTTTTGACTGTCACAACATGTCAAAAGTTACGTTTTGCGTTTGTGTTTCCAGGGTTGCGGGTTGTCTGCTAAAACTCCCCACAGGTTTTATCTGACCTGAGCACCCTGCTCCCTGCAACGTCACAACGCGACGTCGCGACGTGACGTCAATGACGCGACGCTACAAACGTTCTGCGCTGGACGCTGGCGTCCTTTGAGAGACGCTGTCGTCATGCGCACATCCTGTGAGCGCCGATCATCACAGGGACAATTGGCACTTTGGTTGAAGTCAGCAGTGGAAATAATGGACAAATAGAGAGAGTGGCCTGGCTCCAGACGTATATTGGTGTATCTCGAGGTTCGGGTGTGGGGGGGGGGGGGGCTGGTGGGGAGTGCTCCGATTCCACACATGCTGCAAAGTTGCTGCAGTTTGAAGAAAAATGTTGCGCGTGCAGTGCAAATTTCAAATGATGAAAGTTTCAGGGGCCAGAGGGGCCTGAGGTCCCTTGGATCCCACTCTTGAGCATGACGTTTTGAGATGTGAAATGTGAAATGTCCTGCCCGGAAGTGGGTCACGCGCTGTGTTCCGGTTCCTGTCCACGGGCGGCTTCACATTTCCAGTGTTAATCTGCTGCAACCTGCTTCACATTGTTCAAGGCTACCTTCACATTTCCGGTTGTGACGTCGCTTGACGTTTCCGGTGGAGGCGCACGCTGTTCTGTGCCATCCTGGCTTGCTTCACATTTCTGGTGTGAAACTTGAAGTGCTTCACATTTTGAGTGTGAATGTGCTGCTTCACATTTTGAGTGTGAATGTGCTGCTTCACATTTGTGCTGTGAAACCGGGCGGCGCTTCACACTTCCGGTTCCTGTTGCAGGTGGCGCCGCGCGCGGGTGGTGCGGGAGATTCTCGAGACGGAGATGACGTACAGGGCGCAGCTCCAGCTGATCCAGGACGTGAGTGCGCGCGCGCGGGTGTGTGTGTGTGTGTGTGTGTGTGTGGGTATGTGTGTGTGTGGGTATGTGTGTGTGAGGACAAGTATGTGCGTGTGGGTGGGCATGGCTCCAGCAGAGACAGGACGTGAATGTGTGTGTGTGTGTGTGTGTGTGTGTGTGTGGATGACAGGGCCAGAAGCAGTCATTTCGGGCTGTATTGATACGTTCATGCCACAACTGAAGCGCGTGCGACCTGTTCCCGCTACTCCTTGACTTCTCCCTGCCTTCCCCTTGAACCTCCTGTTCCCCACTGGCCACGTGATCCACCTACGGACAGTCGCCCTGTTCTTTGCTCCATCTCACACCCCAGCCTCGGTTGTCCCTTTTCCTACCTCCCATCATTCCCCCAATAAGACCCACCTCATGCACTGTACTCCTGTTTTACTTGTGGTCCGTCTTTCTCTGAGAAAATGTGCCCCTTTTGGTGACTGGTTCCCGGTTCGCTCCCGACTCCTCACTGGTTCCTGGTTCGTTCCTCACTCCTCACTGGTTCCCAGTTCGCTCCTGGCTGCTCACTGGTTCCCGCTCGCCGCAGGTGTTCGAGACGCCCCTGGCGGCGGCGGGGCTCCTCCCGGGTCACGTGAGCGTCGCCATCTTCTCCAACCTGCGTCAGATCATGCGCATCAACTCGGAGCTGCACGCTGCGCTGCGCGCCGCCCAGGGGGAGCCACGTGCTTCAGGTGAGTCACGTGTTACCGGTTTCACTGCGCACCTGCGGTTGAAGCGTCCAACGCATCGCAGTGGTACCTCGTTTGAGCAAAAAACAAGCACGAAGCAGAAAATCCTGGTTCTTGATTGGACTATTCCACCGTCGGTTGCTTGCGCATGGAAACCAACCAGGTTCTTTGGCGGTTTCCTAGGAGTGCGCGCTGCTTGTTGCCTGTGACGCTGCCTTCATACACGTGTTCCAGGGCGGCACGTGTTTGTAGGCGCAACGTGTGTTGTGGGGCGTGGTGGAAGTGTGTGGGCGTTTGACGTGGGAGGCGTTACCACGTTAACGCACCCAACGCTGTGCGCGGAGTGGCGACGTGTTCGGGGAGGCACCACATATACGCAGCCTGCAGCGCTCCTTCATTGCCTCTCCCACGTGATCGCAGACGATGGCGGCGTCGTCGCGGGCCCGGATGGCGGCGTCGGGAGGACTTCCGGTGTGGGCGACGCGGCGCGCGGCGTCGGGGAGGCGTTCCTCCAGGTGGCGCCGTTCCTCAAACTCTACTCCACCTACGCCAACAACCACGAGAGGGCGCTCGCTACGCTCATCGTGAGTATGCACCTATTGTCAGTAGAGGGCGCTCGCCACGCTCATCGTGAGTACGCACCTGTTGTCAGTAGAGGGCGCTGGCTACGCTCATCGTGAGTACGCACCTGTTGTCAGTAGAGGGCGCTCGCTACGCTCATCGTCAGTACGCACCTGTTGTCAGTAGGCTGTTTCAGCAGGATGCTGCACAGCCGCAGAACGTCGACGTGACACGTAGCTCACGGATGCAACTCCCCTGTTCTGGAAGAGTCCACAGGTGTGAAAACTGACCAAATTCACATTCTTACCAAGACCTTACGGGTTTGTGAGCTATTTGGATACTTAATGCCTTGAAAATAACAAGTGAGATTCTTCAGATTTCTGACTTTAGAAATAAATTTTCTATTGTTTGTGGACCCATTCCAAATTTGGGAGTTGCATCAACCAGCTGGGTGCTATGTGTACGTTTCGCGGATACGGAGCGTGCTGCTAAAACTCCCCAGTACCCGTGTACTTGTGAGTACTCAGTCGCGTGTTTGCGTGTTGTACACAGCGCGCATGCGCCCAGTTGTCACGTGGTCACGTCACGTGTTGTGAGTACTCACTCAAACTGAGCTGTTGATTTGGGAAGAAAAGTCGCAGTCGTCATGGTTGAGACTGCGTGTGGATGTCGTTCTCACGTGACTATCTCACGTGACTGTCTCACGTGACTGATCCCTCACGTCCTGGAGTCGCAATTATCGCTCATGTCCCCATTGGGTGTCTTTTTAAGCGCGCGGTCCTCGACAGGACGCGCGCTTATTGTAATCACCATTAGTCTGTATGTATGCATCTATGTACGGATGTTTGTGCACATGTTGGGTAACTGGCATAAGACCGCGCGCTTTTTAGGCGACAGCCTTCTTGTTACAGCTCGAAATTCGGACAAGGATATTTTTTCCCCTGTTATGAGCGTGACAACTTTGAAAGCCTGCCTCAATAATAACCAAGAGGGTGAAGTGAAAGCCCTCCTATGAGATTGAAAATGGCATATGTGGGCCACATGGTTGGCGACTATCTTCCATTTTGTGATGTCAAATAACTGACCTCAAAGTATTCAAGTTCATGATGTGGGAATTTGGCAGGTGTGCTTTTCAATTTTCTGTGGGGTTGTCTTGATCAAATGAAAATCATTAGCTTTGTGCACAATATGTCAGCATTCAAATGCACACCTGATTCTTTGGGTTTCGCTTCAGTAACTTTGTGCCCATTTCCCTCAGAAAAATACACCCACTCACAGCTTGCCTCCGTGTTACAACTGGACCACAGCATTCATAGTCAAGGAAATCACATGTGAGAATTACAAAAGATCTCCTGCCAGCCCAGAGTTGCCCCATTACCTCCCATTCCTCAACATCTTTACCCAACTTCTTCCTCTGTAACACATCAGAACTTCATGTCTTGATGTGAGAAATGTCTTGGAGTATTTCATTTTCACTTTGCCATGGGCAAAGCATCCTGAGAAAGGCTAAAGTTTTGTGAATCTTCTGTGAGATTTGGGAATCAACAAAATTAGCAGACCCTGTTCTTGCAAGCATATTTTCTGAAAGGCGACACTGCATTCTGAAATGGGAAGCAAAAAAACCTGAGATTGGACACAACTGCACTTTGTGCAGCATTTATATTTTATCTGGCTAGACTGAAGATGGAACACTGAGTCTGGCACCTGGTTGAAATGTGACAACAGAAGGCAAACACCACACAATGGCAACACTTCATTCAAATTTAAAAGGAGCACAAAAGTTCTCCTAATTTCACTCACCTGGTGCAAAATTGTGTTTAATCTGGGAGAAAAAGTGATGGTTTCAATTCAAATGTATGTGCTTCCAGCTGGTGTGGTGAAGAAGTCCTGTGTAAGTCATTGAGCCTCAATTTTGTTTGCAACAGGTCAACAATTGCATGAACTTCCCCATCATTGAAATGTTTCTGCAGTTGCTTCTTTTCGTTTTCCCTTTTTTACATTCTTTCACCAATGAAAGACTAATTCCTGATAAAAACATCTTCAAAATTTCCAAAATGTGGCACCAGTATGTCCAAGCAGTTGTTCAAACAAAAACAAGCAGGCTATTTCAAGGTGGTGAACATAAGTACAATGCTGGTCTGGCAGATATTCTTTTCCAGTTTCCTGTATCTTTGAGTGTATTTATGCGCTACAGCAAGAAAAGGACAGGGTCCTTTTTTGATAATCCCAAAATTTATGTTGAGCCAAATTTTGTCTACAAATTTTATCACACAAAGTTGGGCTGTTTGCAGCAGAATAATCTCAGCTGGGCTGTTGTAGCCACCAGAGCCTCTGGCCTGTTTGTAAAGCGATCAGCTTTCATACCATTTGACATAAACGGTTTCAAAAGAATGACAATCTCTCAGAAATGGCAGTTCACAGTTAATTCTCAACTTTCAATAAACATAACCTTCCACCACATCAACTTTTATGAACATAGTATTGACTGTCAATGTGGAAGGGTAGAAGTCTTTGATACAACACACATTTCTTCCTCAAAATTCCAATATTGTGGTGAACACTCTTGGTTTTACCTGTTTACAAATTTTAGAGTTTTTGACATTCATCTGATTCACTATGCAGACTTTGCAGGTGGATTTTCCCTTGGTTTGAACAAGTTTCAAGTGAAAGGTTTCTATTCTGTGATGGACACAAACATGATCATTAGTTTAACACCAACAACTGAGTTACTCAGAAAATATATTGTTGAATTCCTTCATATTCCCTCGAAAGACATTCATGAATACACCTTTCATATCAAAACACACATGACTTGTTTTCTACAGATTGTTGTGCAAAATGTGTCCTCTGTGTGTTGTGTGCTGGATGGTCCTGGAATGTTGTCCAAACAAGTCTCACCCAAGAACAACATGTTCACGCTGAGTTCATTTCAAGCAATAATGAAGCAAAGAACAAGACACCCTATTTCTGCACTCAGTCTGTCTTTCCAATATGTATCTTTGCCCTTGTTAACAACTGTCAACATTTCAGTGCAAAATGAAATCATAAACATCACAACCACTGATGTGTGCTTTGAATCTCCTTGCATCATTTCCTTGCAAACAACAAACAGGGAAAACATGAACATATCTTTGCTGAAGCTGGATTATGACACCAGCAATGTGGAGCCAGCCTGCACATTTGGGGGCTTTGTTCATCTGGGACAAGTTGGATCTGATTCTTTGTGTGCACCTTTTGATCCTCAAAATTTATGTTTTCCAACAGCTGGTGGTGAGTAGAAATTGAGATTTTTTGTTCAGAAACCTTTTTTTCTCAGGTGTGGGGAAAGCAATAAAAATAGATACTTTTTCAAATTTTTGTTTTAGATTATCCCAGTGAAGCTGTGGCACAAGTAGCTTTTCCAGTGGAATGTGGCAGTACAATCAGCAGGAACTTTTATTCCAGTGGTTCTGCTGGGGGTCTTTTAATATTTTGGTACAGACCTTACTCCCTTGTGAGTGCCTCACTGGTTATTTCCAGAACAAGGTGTGAAGCAGTTGAACTTGATTTTTGTGCACAAAGGGTGTGTCAAGAATTCAACTCAACTGCACAATGCACAAACTATCTCATTCATATCACCAAAGGATCTCAGTTGAAGATTTTCCAAACTACAAAGAAATTAACCATGACAAAGTACAACAGGTGGAGCTACATGGACACACATGTATTTGAAGTAAAATTAAAGGACAACTGTTCTGTTTTGCAACTAAGAAACACCAAAATGTCAAGTGAGATTAAACAGCAACTGGAACCAGCACTGTGCTCCATGCACTTCTTCCCAGGGCATGTTGATGGCCATGCAATTAGGTACAGTTTCTTTGGTTTCCTGATGCCAAATGTTAGGCACTCAGTTAACATCAAACACTCCATGTTCAAAGGATATTACAAGTTTCTGAAGTACCAAATAAAGTTTCTGGGCTCTGTGGGAACACTGTTCCATGGCAAAGAATTTATGAGTACTCCCAAGAAAGTTTGCAATGGTTATGAGTGCAGCACATTAATAACTCCCAGGAAAAGGTACAGAGACTTCGTCTTGGTGCAAGCAAATGTTCCAAGATCAACATTTGATGATCTACAGTCATTTTTTCAGTTCCAAACATCAGTTTATCTCTCAAACAATCCATGGATTGATGTTATGATGGAAGCTTTCACAAGTCATTCTAAGATTTCACCAATATTGTGGTGTCCTTTCATTGAAGACAAGATCTCCAACAACTATATGATGCTGAATAGCCGTGGTATCTTTTCAACACACACACTGTTGGTGAAAACTAAACTGATGCACATGTCTGATGTGCTAACTGGTGAATCCCTGCACACCTTTTACAAAACTGTGATACCCAATTATGATGTCAACATTCATGTTGTCAACAGAATCACATTGTTCAAGACTGTCACACACTACAAGTTTGTTGGCAGTAGATCACAAACACTCTATCTGAGGGGTTTCAGCAACTTTGTGCAGGCTGCAGGATATTGGCTGTTTGAAGGCAAAAGAGACTGGCAGATCCAGGACAGGTCAATTTTTCACAAAGGTTGTGAGAGGTTCAAGTACCATGTTGAGCCATATGTGTTGTGTAATCTGAGTTCACACACAGGTGGAGCAGAGATTATCTTTTGTTGCGTGACTGTCATTTTTTGCAACACACAACTGTTTCTTGGTCAAATGCCTCCAAGCTCTGTGGACATGTTGGATCATACCTCCCCTCATTCACAGACAGAAAAGAACTCACAGAGTTTGCAACAGTCTTTAAAGTTATAGAGAATTATTTCATATCAGAAGCAATTTACATTGGACTGTCCAACATGAAAACAAGAAAAGTAAGACTTCCATTTCATGTTTGTGGTTCTGTGTGATGCCACCTTGTTGGGGCATGTTGAATAGATTTGCTTCAGCAAAACAATTTTGGCTGAAGCTGAATGACCATTGGTGGTTCTGAGGGTTTTTTTACATTTCAGATTCTCTCTTATTGGTTTTCAGGATTTGTTGGGTTGGGATTGTAGATCACCTATGACTTTCCAGAGATTTACCAATTCATATTTTGGAACTTCTTCTTTTCCAATAAAATCAAAACATATCTTTGAATATTTTGTCAGGGGAATCAACACCCACACCAACAGAATTGGTTTGTTCAGGAATGCACTTTCTAAGAAACAAAAACATCAGGCCACAGTGTCTTTATATCCTATAATCAACAACAGCAGCCAGTGCTCAATGCTGCTCCTGATCAACTTGGCTGAGCCAGAATGGATTTCTGTTCCATGTGAAGAATCAATGTTGTCTGATGTGTTTTGTATGACAAACAAAAACCTGACAAGACACAAATTTCACACCAATCAGATCTTCTGTGATCCCTCACAACTTATTGTAAACAAGATTTGCCTGTCATTTGTGTGGTTTACAAACTCAACACACTGAGATGACTTGTGTTTGTCACAAAGTTTGCTGAAGTTCACAAGTTTGACCATGTTTCATAATTTATTCTTTGCAGTTACAGTTCAGTTTCCACCACTATTGTCACCACTGAAAGGCAAAACCTCATTCCTCGGCATTACATATGAAACTCACATGGATTTTATCTGGGAAAATGCTGCTGTACTTCCTAGAAACAACACCAGTGGTTTGCTGGTTTCTGTGTTTGACATGGTCCTTCAACACACAGGAGAAAATGTTTTCAAATGCTCTGCAGGAGCTTACATATCTTCATCCAATGTGTGTAACAATATAACTGATTGCCCCTCTGATAATTCAGATGAAAATAATTATATTTGTGAAATTTTTGCCAAAAAGTTGGGTGGAATATGGAATTTGGGTTCTGTAACAAGTGTAGCCAAGCGAACCACCAACTCAACTGACCAAGTGAAACAAACTTCATTTCTTTGCAAATCTAACACATCCATAGACTTTTCAATGGTGAATGATTTGGCTGCTGATTGTGGAGGTCAACAGGATGATGAACCTGTTCTGGTCACAATGTTCACAATTGGCAAACACTTTTCATGTGCAAATCCCAATCAGATTCCATGCATGGCAGGGCATTCCCATTGTTACCATATTTCACAGATATGTGTATTCACCATAAACACCAAAGGCCATTTGGTACCATGCAGAAATGGTGCTCACCTGGACTTGTGCAATGACATTCAGTGCAATGCAAAGTTTAAATGTTATTTATCCTATTGTATTCAGTGGACCTATGTTTGTGATGGCAAGTGGGATTGTCCCAAAGGAAATGATGAAGGTTATGGTCCTGTGTGTGGGACTGAATTACCTTGTGTCAATTTATTCAGATGCCAAATCTATCTCCACAAGTGTGTGTCACTTTCAAATGTGTGTGATGGAATTATTGACTGCCCTCTTGGTGATGATGAAAGTTTGTGCAATTTAACAATGGTACAATGCCCTGTTGAGTGCATGTGCATGGTAATGGCAATTTTGTGTGACAAAATAAGTTCTAAATACTCACTTCAACAATTGCCATTTTCTGTTGTTGTCCTTGAAAATTCTGCCCTTTTATCTGTAGATCTTGTTTCATTTACTTTGCCAAACAGCACTTTGGTGAGAATAAGAAATGCTAAAAATGTTGTGGTCTGTCATCTGGCTCTCCCAACAAATTTGACAAGTTTTCATATAAATTTTTGTGTCTTGAACCACATTAGAAAATTTTGCTTCAGCAACATCAAATCATTGGTTGTTTGGGATTTGTCACAAAATAATGTGGAACTGATTGATTCCCTTTCTTTTGTGAATCTCAGTACCTTGGAAGTTCTCAATTTATCAATGAACCCATTCTCTATAATTCCTAAACAACTGATAACCAATGCACCAAGCTTCCAAGTGCTTTCTTTGAAAAATACAAAGTTGTCATTTGTTCATGACAAAGCTTTTGTGAATTTGTTCTTGCACCAAGTTGAAACTGAGAGCTACCAACTTTGCTGCCTGGTACCACCAGGCACACACTGTGAATCAGAACCCCCATGGTATATCTCCTGCTCAGATCTGTTGCCTGGTGAACATTTGAGTATTTTGTTTGGTGCAACATGTTGCTGTGTGTTTGTATTCAATACACTCTCATTCCTGCTGCATGTGCATCAGTTCAGATTGACAAGAAAGTCATTTGCCATCATTGTCATGTTGATTAACTGCAGTGATATTCTTTGCGCTGTGTATCTGGGAATCATCTGGGGTGCAGACATGTTTCTGAAAGGAAGGTTCTTTGTGTATGAGGAGATTTGGAAATCCAGCATACCATGTTTTGCAGCCTTTTATGTCTTAAATTTGTTTCTTGTTCTGACCCAGACATCATTATTTCTCCTGACATTTTCAAGATATTCTGTTGTGACAAATCTTGTGACACAGAGATTTACATTGGCTGACACAAAGTCACTTGAAAAACTAATTGGTTACGTTATTTGTGTGTCCAGTGTCCTGGCCTTTGCACTAACAATAGCACAAAAGTTTTCAGAAGAAGTCATACCAACCAGTTTGTGCTTGCCATACTTGGATCCTACTCATTCTCATGAAATATCATTTGTCATCACTTGGTTGTTTTCAGTATCTCAAATTGTAACTTCCATCTTGATTCTTTCTTTAAATATTCTACTGGTTCTGTTTGTCAAAAATCACCAAAGAGAAATGAAACATATCAAAACTACAACAGAGTCCTTCAAAGGAATGTTTTTCCAACTTGCACTTGTGACCTCATCAAATGTTCTTTGCTGGTTTCCTACTGGCATCTTGTTCATTTCTGCTACATTTTTACAAGAATATCCCATTGATCTTGTGATTTGGGCTACAGTGTGTGGCACACCCATAAACTCCATCATGAATCCTTTTGTGTGCATCTGTGTTGCTGCTAAATATTATGTGTCACATAAGAAGGCATCTCTTGCTCATTGGCACAGACAAACTGTCATAGAACTGCACAAAATTTAATTGTGATTTCAGAACCATTTTCTCAAAATGTAGCAGGTTCTAACATAAGCGACCATGAAACACAGACTCCATAGAACCACTCCCTCCTGGTAGTGGGAACTGAGGCAACTGCGATGACATTTCCTTGTTACTGTGTTGGTGTAGAAGCTACAAGAACAAAAGTTTTGAAATTGACTGAACCTAATTGTCCGAACATGACTGTGATGAGAAGTATAACAATTCTGAGCAATTAAACAAACAACCATTTTTCATTGTTGTGACATGGCCTCACAAATGTTTTCCCATTTCCAAGAAGACAAAAAACAAGAGAAGTAGTGCTTGGGGCAACTGGGGGTACCCTGTCCCCCTTCATTTTAATTTAACAGTCCTGTCCATGGAGGGTGTCCAGACAAAGGTGGCAGAAAACAGGACAAGATACCATTTACTGGCCATGTAACTGTGCAGTTGATATCCTTTATTGGGCACCATATCCAAGGCCTCAGCCCAAGAATCCCTTCAGCCCTGTCCACAGGGGGGTGACATTCCAGACAAACATGACAGGATATGGGACATCTTACACAGGATGCCTTAAACTGTGGAGTTGAGATGCTTTGTCTGGCCCCATATTGGAAGCCTCAGCATGGGAATCCTTTCAGTCCTCTCCATCAATGGGGGGAATCCCAGACAAATGTGAGAGGACTTGGGATTCTTCCATGAGATGTCATAAACTGACCATGTAACTGTGGAGGTGACATGTTTTATATATTGGGCACCATATACAGGGCCTCAGTCCAGGACTCCCTTCAATCCTATCCAAGGAGGGGGGTCCAGACAAACATGACAGGACATGGGGCATCCACCTTGAGATGCCAATGTCAAATTTTTTTTTGACACACTGCAAAGTACTCTTTCCTTTCGGGACTTTGCAAAACAGGAATAGAAAGCAAACACAAGAGTGGATGCATTTCAATTTTACTTGAAGTGATAGTTTGCAAGTTTGGAAATGTTGAAATTTGATTTCACATTTGATGTTCAGACTTGTGTAAACATGGGATGTCTTCCAATGAGGTGTCCATTGAAGACACAGTATTCAAGGCTTCCCAGGGCACAAGCAACAGGGGTTGTGGTGGTTCCATCCCTGTATCTTACAAACACTTCAACACCTGCAACAAAAACACAACAAAACTAACTAGATATGCCATTTTTGGGCACAGCCGTCAGAACTACCCTAGAGGGCTGTGGTGTGAAGGGCATTGAGCTGGGATGTCTGGTTCAAAAGCCTTAGCACGTACAACATTTTTTGGAGACAAAAGAACAAACAAACAAACAAAAAAAAAACCGACGAAGGTGAAAACAATATAGTCTGATTTTCGGAGAAATCGGCCTATAATAAATTGAGTCAGATGGTGTGGTGTTTTCTCTGTCTGTCTCTGTATGACCATGTGATCTGATAAAGACATGTGTTTGTGAGTACTTTACCCTCATCCAGGTAAACCACAGCAGAACAGGAGGGAGATGTTTGGTCAAAAGATCCACTGTTATAATGGTCACCATCAGCAACACACAGACCAAAATTCTCCCCCTGCAGCCTGAATGACACAAATTGCCCAGAAGCTCCTCTCAGGGAAACAGAGAAGTAGTAGTATCCAGCTCTACCAGGAGGAACTGTGAATACTCCTGTGGATGCATCATAGCTGAAAATAGACAGATTAGAAAACTACCATAAATTACACAGCAGAAGAGGCCACTGCATGTTGTGGAAGTGTAATCTTACCCAAAATCATGGGACAACTCATGTTTCAACATAATCAGAATGTTCATTCTGAACCTGGGTTTTGCAAGGTATTTACATCCTCCTCCAAAGTGCCAATTCTCTCCTCAAAACCAGTGTCAGCAGCCTCAAGTCCAGATACATCATCCTCCAATTCTGATGTTGCAACTTGCAGGTTGTCAACTGAAGCAGTGAGTTCTACAAGAAAAACACAGCAGAGTGAACTCCAATATGAACAAATAGAGAAAGCTTTGTGGTGTTTTATTCAAGTGGTTGAATGTATTTTTAACTGGCCTTCAACATTATCACCGACTTCAGTGACATTTCCCCTGAGATTGTAGATTTCCTCTTCCAAGGCTGAAGCGGTTTCTTCCAGTTCAGCTACATTACCCACCAGTTCTTGAAATATTACAAGAAATCAGCAACCTTGCATTCACAACAAATTGTTCAATTGCTTGCAGCAGTGAGTCACTTTACCATTGATATCCACATTAGAAGCATTGACATGTGTTTCCAGGTCAGATGTTCTTCCATCCAGAGAAAGTAGATCATTTTCCAGGTCACCAACACCTGTTTCTAAGGTGGAGATACTTTCATCCTGGAGATTGTTGTCAACCTCCAAGTCTGACACCTTTTGATTCAGGAAATCCTCCAACTCTGAAAACAAAATGTGTTCTATTACGTCTATTTTCATTTGAAAATGTTGTGTGTGAAAAATATTGTGAAAAATTGTATTGCACCATCAAATTCTTGTTCCAGGTAAATAACAGTTTGCCCCAGAATGTCAACATCAAAGTTCAAATCTCCCACATCATCTTGAACCTGGAAACAAAGAAATAATTGTTTTAGGCATTTATTTTCTCTGGAACAACTTTGGTGGTTCCTCAACGTCTTTGTGAAGGCTTCTTTTTTCTTTCACCTCAACCATCTCTTGCTCAAGTTCAGTCACTCTGGCCTCCAAGTCATCATTGTTGGCTTTCAGCACAAAATTCTCTATCTCCAGAAGGTGAACTTTTGCCTGCAAATGCAGATTACAGAAGAAAAGTAGCAATCCTCTTTCGTATTCAGACAAACAGGCAATATGAAGGTGAATGTTGTTCAGGATTTGACATTGGTGGATATGTTTTTGAGAAAACAGACTCTGTCCAGAGTGTTTATGTCTTGGTTTTCACCACACCTTTCTCACTCTTTGTAGCAGGTCTTTAAACATTTGTTGCTTTTTGTGCAGATAAAAAATCAAGCCTCAGAGACTTGAGAGAGGAAGGCAAAATATTCACATCCACTTGTTTGCCTTTCCTTCACATGGTCATATTAGACATCTGCATGCATGTTTGAAATGTGAAATTTTGGTGGAAAGCAAGAGGGTTTCATGAATTAAACTGCTTGTCTTTTCATTTTCAACAAACAAGTGAACAAGTAAACCATCACCAAAATATTCAGCTTGAATGAATGAATCTCTTCACATTCACAATATTCTGTAGATACTTTTTTCACCTGGGATCTTTCAAACATGAACTTCATGTTTTGAAGCTCTATCTTCATCTCTTCCTGGACCTCTTTCATCTCATTGAACTCCTTTCTGGGAATGAAGTCAGCTTCATGAACAGAAATGGAAAACTTGGCCGCTAGCAGCAGAAGAAACACAGCAACAACAAACATGTTGTCAGTTTAAAGTTCAGGCTTGAAATGGCCAAATGTCACACTTTCCCACTATTCACTTCAGTTGTGTGAAAAAAACTGTTGGCAAAGGAGATTTCTTATCAAGAACAGAAGTTGTCACATTTCCCACCACAGGGCTCATTGAATGCAATTTGCTGTTGACTGGCAGAAAGGATGAAGCATCAATACTTTCCTTTTTAGTTCTAAACTTGTCCTGCAAACCCATTGTTACTTTCTTTGAAATTGTGTGGATTGCATTCAACTGAACTTGGAAGCTGAGAACCCCCTTTGGGGTGGGTGGGATGGGGAAGACAGTGTGGAACAATCCCAAGGGAGACAAAGTTTAGGAAGTGTATCTAAATGTTCCACTTAATATTGAAAAGGCAAGATTCTATTTACTCACTGGAGGGAGTTGAAGTCTTGCCATCTTTTCATTGGAGCTAGTCAAGTGCGTTACGTTCAATGAGGAGGACAAGGATTTCACCATTTCAGACATTGGGAAAATTGGGTTCAGAGGAATGTTCACTGGTTCCATTTTCAGTTTGCCAGCCACCACCACCACCACCACCAGGTGGAACTCATCACACTTGTTCGTCAGGAGCTGTTTTTAGCAACAGAATGCCATCAAAAAATTGTGATGTCTGTTGTGTGCATGGTATTCCATGTGTCACAACTGAAAATACAAATAGTGTGACATCATTATGTGATGCATTGTGCACCAAAGGTACGAAACAACACCACTGCTAATGCCTCTCAGTTGCCAATGCTGGGAAGTAGTTGCATATCAACTTTTCTGTTTCAAAATTTCAGGCATCAAGAGCGCCGAGACACTGTCTCTGAGAGTTTTATTTCATATTCAGACAAACATGAGCACCTGAATTCTGTTCTCCAGTATCTCCAGATTTTCACCCATTGCTGCCTCCCCAAAAAGTCTGAGGCCCCCAGAACCCAATGAAAGCTATCAGCAGGTCTGAATGTCCGTCTCAGAGACATAGCCAGGGTGATGCAGTTAGTATGTTTATGTAGTGCTTGGTTTCAGACATTGGTCAGGCAGGTGAGGGGCTGAAAGTTAAACATTGAAAAATTGATGGAAAAATGTGGTTTTGAGTGTGACCTCTTGCACTTGTTTGGAATGTTTTATGGCATTTTTTGGTTCAGTCAGATGAAGAAGTGAGGACATGATCTTTTGGTGTTTAGATCACGCAAGTTGGTCAAGGCAAAATGGAGCTGCAGTGATTGTGTGAGGGTTTTTGGGTTCTAAAATTTTATGAGTGGCCCAACTGTTCGCAAGAAAATGAGAATTTTTTTCCATGTTTACCAGTGCAATGGGGCAGTTGGTGGACTGCTTGGGTCATAGGAGTTATGGAAGGTGTCAGTTGCATTTGGTTATGCCAGTGGAGAGGCAGTTTTCACATTTTTGCTGATTTGAACAGCAAAGCCAAATGCAAACCCCGAACGCAAAGCCGAGTTGTTCATACCACTGCGAAACCCATTGGCCTGTTATATTGTCGTCACGTTCTTAAAGGGTGTCTGAATTATCGCTCATGTATATATGTCACAGTGTCTGTATTATCGCCCACCTTCCCGCAGGAGTGGGAGCAGAAGGTTCCGGAGTTCTCCGCATGGCGGCGCCGGCAGGAGGAACTTCCGGTCATGCGCGGACTCAAGCTGAACGCGCTGCTCATCACTCCCGTCCAGCGCATACCCAGGTCAGTACCCACAGCATACCCAGATCAGTACCAACAGGGCATACCCAGGTCAGTACCCACAGTATACCCAGATCAGTACCCCCAGCACATACCCAGGTCAGTACCCACAGGGCATACCCAGGTCAGTACCCACAGGGCATACCCAGGTCAGTACACACAGGACATACCCAGGTCAGTACCCACAGCACGTACCCAGGTCAGTGCATACAGGACATACCCACAGCATCCATCCTGGTCAGTACCCACAGCACATACCCAGGTCAGTACATACAGAGCACACGCAGGTCAGTACCCACAGGACACACCCAGATTGGCACCCACATAGCACACCCAGGCCAGTACCTACAGTGCATGCCCAGGGCAGTGCCCTGAAGACACAATGCAAGGCATACCGAAGCTATTACGAACTGGGTGCACTCAGGGTCAATACTCAGAGGCACACTTCGCAAAAACGCATTGACTACTTACTGCTACTGCCCGTGCAGTATCAACTCTGAAGTCAGTATGCTCACTGGTACTCACTCGTTAGTACTGACTGAGTACTCACCGCTATGCTGTAGGTACAAGCTGCTTCTGGAGGAGCTACTGCAGAACACGGACGAGACGAGCGACGACCACGCCCCTATCAAAGGTGCGTGCGTGCGTGTGTGTAGGTGTGCGTGCGTGCGTGTGTGGGTGCGTGTGTGTGGGTGCGGGTATTTGTGGGTGCGTGTGTGTGGGTGCGGGTATGTGTGGGTGCATGTGTGTGTGTGTGCCTGCATGTGTGTGAGTGCGTGTAGGTGCGTGTGGCTGTGTGCATCAAGTACGTTTGCATGGTGCACACGTGCCTGTGTGAGGTGGGGTTGGGTGATTATGCGTGGATGAGGTGCGTGTGCATGGTGTACGTCTGCCTGTCGAGTGAGTGTGTGTGTGAGAGAGAGAGAGACAGACAGACAGACAGTTAGACAGAGGGAAAGAGACACAGAGAGAGGTTGGGTTGAGGTGGGAGAGACACAGAGAGAAAGAGAGAGACAGAGAGAGACACACACACACAGAGGGGTGTGTACATGCGTGTGCACGGTGTGCATGTGCCTCTCAAGTGTGTGTGTGTGTGAGGTGGAAGTGGTTGGGTGTGCGTTCAGGTGCATGTGCACGGTGTGTGTGTGTGGGTTGTGTGTGCATGCGCGGGTATCCTTGTACATACGTGCAAGGTGTGTGTGTGCAGGGTGTGCACTCGTGCAAAACTTTCTCTCTCTCTCTCTCTCTCTCTCTCTGTCTCTCTCTCTCTGTCTCTCTCTCTCTCTCTGTCTCTCTCTCGCTCTGTGTTGTGGCTGTGGCGTAGTGCTCCAGCGAGGTGGGCCAAGTGTTTGAATCAAAGTTTGCATCGTGAAGCACTGAGGAGTGTGTGTACGCGTGCACGTAAGTGTGTGTGCATATATATATATATATATATATATATATATATATATGTGGAGGAGGGTTTCACACTGTGTGTGAGCTTGTGGCTGGGTAGGTGGAGGAATGTACGTTGTGTGTGTGAAGTGTGTTGGTACAGAGGTTCAAATGTTGGGCTGGGTGAAGGCTGAGACTTGTTGGAGTTACGTCAAGACCTTCGCCATCTTGACGCCAGTGGAGCACGTGTGTTCCCGACGGCGTCTGTGGCGAATGTGACGCACGTGTCACACGCAGCATTGGTTCGCGTCCCCCGACGTTGCGCTCTCCGTGTCAACACTGTCAAGCGTTCTTGTTTGTCTCCTGCAGAGGCGCTGGTGTCTGTGGAGCAGGTGGCGCGGCACATCAACGCGCACATCGCACAGCAGGACAACTTTCTGCGCATGCTCGCGATCCAGCGCGCCCTGGCGGGGGGCGGCGGCGCGCCCAAGATCCTCGTGCCCGGGCGAGTCTTCATCAAGGAGGGGACGCTCAAGAAGGTGAGTGGGCGGGGCGGGGTAGGGTGAGGGTGAGGGTATGTGTGTGTGTGTGTGTGGGTGTGTGTGTCTTTGGGTTGGGTTGGCGGGGGGGGGGTTTGGTTGTTTCGTGTTTGTTTGGTTTTTTTTGTTTTTTTTGTTTTGTTTTTGTTGGGGGGGGGGGGGGGGGGGGCCCCCTAAGAAGTGTGAATACCTGGGC
>JAAUXT010135903.1_pt1 | contig 21726 bp, 24 predicted proteins | sample 7278171 | NCBI WGS metagenome assembly JAAUXT01 (sample SAMN14350112, study PRJNA611818) | marine sediment metagenome | isolation source: surface marine sediment (1.8m) | place: French Polynesia: Moorea | collected 2018-08 | reverse complement strand
TTTGGCCCAACGGAATGGGCTACATTTTTACCCCCCGGGGGGGCCCCCCCTGGAACCCCCACACCGTACTCGTTTTTTGTATGTTTGGAACCGGGGGGGGGGTTGGGGTGCTGGTAACCCCCCCCCCCCCCACAATGAAAATGATCCCTCCCCCCAACAATGGAAACACACTCAGGTAAATTTTGAAAATTTTACCTTTCCTGGCAGACAAAATATTTTTACAAAACAGGGCACTTACAAATTTTGAATCCAGCTGACTTTCAAAATTTATACTGGGACGAGCGAGGGTCCTATACCGACTTTTCCAAAGCGTGATCGGAACAAAATACGAGTCGAGGTCGTTCAGAGCAGGCGGGTTCGTTCGTGTTCACCTTGCAAATCCTCGTCTCCGTCGACGAAGGTGGCGAAGCCGAAGTCCGACAGCTTCACGTTGAAGTTGTCGTCCAGAAGGATGTTCTCCGGCTGCAGTGACAATCCGAAAACAAGTCTTGGTTTCTCGATTTGGTTCAGCTGGTTTTTGGAAGGCACTTTGAGATTTTTGTTGCAGTGATGTCGACGTCTTTCGCTGGTCAATTGCAATCAACGAACGAAGAAGCTTCCGTCAAGTCACCGACCGTGGATGAGTTGGGAATATTTCAAATTCATTTTTTTCAAATGTATTTTCTCAAAATTAAAGGAGCAGATTGAAAACTCCAGCAAGACGACCCACTGTCAATATTGTCCAGCTTCTCTAGATGCCTGAACAAAATGTCATCTTGACCTGTGCAAGATTTTGCAACCTTCCGACAATGTGAAGTGCAAATTTGAAGCACAGTTGGAGTCCGCCCACGAAAAGATTCTCTGGTCTAAAATCGTAGCATCACACATGAATACCGTCCGACAAGTCCGTCTTGCATGGCTGCCGGGCTGGACAGGTTCCAGGCGCACGACTCAAGTGGAACCCGACAATGCTCTGTGTGTGTGTGTGTGTGTGTGTGTGTGTGTGTGTGTGTGTGTATGTATGTGTGTGTGTGCGCGCACTTTGAGGTCCCTGTGCGCGATGTTGTGCTGGTGGCAGAAGCAGACGGCCTCGAGCAGCTGCCGCATGATCTGGCGCGTTCGTTTCTCCGACAGCGTCACCACCTCCGTGAGGTAATCGAACAACTCCCCCTTCGGACAGCTGCAGCAGACACAAACACAACATGCGGTGCGAGAACAAGTTTCCGTTACAACCTTTTCTTTTTCAGAAACCAGAGACAAATTGCGTCAAAAAATCATCTGGGGATCGGTGATAAGTATCTGCACTGCCACTTGATGTCGCTCTTTGAAGTGTTGAAGTGACACCACGATACTCACAGCTCCATCACGAGGAACATGAAGGTTGATGATTCGAACGTTTCATGCAGGTTGACTGGAAATAAATTGAGAGAGCTGTAAACGTTTTGAATCTTTCATTGCAACGCGAAAAATTTTTCTCGCGAGTCGAGAGATTTGAAGTCGACCACAACGCTGGTGGATGTTGGACCTCAAAAGCCTTGAGCAGGGAGGACAGAGGCATCAAGTTCACTCACTGATGTACGGGTGCTCCGCGCACAGGCGCATGATGTTCATTTCCTTCCGCGTCGCCTGCAGAATCTCGTTCATCTGTGAAGCGGAATATAGAAAGGTAAAACATGGGAGGAAAGGTGCCTTTTCTCGCGTGTTTGATGAACACTGGGAATCTGACCACTTCGTTCCCTCATACACCGGAGCTCTTTCCGTTCCGCACTCACTGACACCACAAAGAAGCTGCGTTTTGCAAACAGTTCCTCACGGTATGACTGGCATGAACTTTTTTTCCACGCGAACTGTTGCTGGGATGGAGGAAACCCAGAGATGAGTGAAAACAGGTGCAAGAGGTTCTCCGAGTGTGGCGTGTCCTGTCTTTCAAGAACATGGAAGGAATTCCTTTCCGCGACAAGTCTTGCTGCCCGGAGCATTGTTCAAACATTTTGCTGACGGGACCTCAGACTCTGGCGGTGCTTTTGGACGCACCTGGTACTCATTGTCCTTCTCTCCGGTGAGGTCGATGATCTTGGCGGCGTAGTGCGTCCCCGTCGCCTTCTCGACGCACAGCCGCACGGTGCTGCTCACGCCCCTGCGAAACAACCGAACACTGCACAACCGAGTTCAACACCAGCGCCACCCAGCGCTTCTGGTTTACGAATGCAGCGGGAGGAAAATGCTGTCAGTGAAACTTCACAAAGTGAAAACTGTCGACAACTGTTCAACGAACGAAAAGGTCAACGGCGAAACTGTTCTGGTGACAAAAAGGGGCAAGCATGAAACCGCACAGGTATGCTGGTGTTCCTTGAACACCTTTTCAATTGCTTGCTTGTGTCAAGGCACCCACAGCGTCCCGATCCGCACATTCACAAGCCTGACCATCGGAAGCTCCGTGGATCTTTGAGCGATGGAATCGCGCCACATCAAATTCCACTGCAGGTGGTTTGTTTACCCCCCGGGGACTCCCCACCCAGCGTGGTACTGATGATTACATGCCATCAATTGACACAAATCTACATTGTATCCCCGGCTGTGATCAACTCAAGGATTTGATTGCTTCCGCTAATTTGTTTGGACAACAACAAGCAAATAGGATGTGACACAGATACAAACAGCCAGCAAAACAAAATGCCGCGTGGTAAATGCCCAAACACAGAAGCTCCAAAACACGAACAGCAAATTTGATTTTTCGATCAAGAGAGGTACTCCTATTGCGGTGAAAATGAGGTCGGAATTTTCACTGACGCAAGCGGAGCTCGTCACAGTTGATAACCGAGTAGAAACGCGAGTGGAGGGCCGCGCAAGAGTGTCGAACAAGCATTTGACAAAACACCAAGTGCCATCCAAGTCAGATTTTTGGTTCAATAACTGTTTCATCAATCAACGTCAACTTTGTACGAGAATGTAGATATAGAACTTGCGCATTTCAAAGCGAAAGTTCGCCTTGGCTGCGCACGGAACACTTTTATTACGTCGGAGTGGTAATCTATGACTGTGTTGGCCTTGAAAGTGACGAAGTGCTCACGACCCTGACCGTCAGATCTGCATGATACTCGTACATCTGTTCTGCTATCATGTATGGAAATGGAAACTGCAACAACGTTTTCTACTGTTGACCACACACGTACTTCTATCACAAAAGGAGTTCCAAACTCGCAGACGGGTGACGAGCAGCCCAGCCTCTACTGGCGTGTGCTCACCCGAAAGACTGCAGCTCCATTACGACTGTGATAAGTGGAGAATCTTGTCACCCCAAAGCCCAATAAACTTTCGCACATGGATGAGGAGAATCTCCAAACGTGCCCAGAGGATGATGTTTGGACCGCAAAGTGCTCTTACACATTCCATTTCTGGAAATCCTCTCACGAAAGCCAATCAATAGACGCCACTGCAGCCACAGTCTGCAACCTCGACAGCAGATACGTCTGATGTTTGAGGCTTCTCTCAGAGAACGAAACAACCGAGCAGGAAGAACAGACAACTCTCATCGATTGGATCAGATCGACTGGCCGTGGTATCTGGGGGCACGTGTTTTTGTTGCGACTCAGGACAAAGTGCGTTGCTGAGGAAAGCGCTCACCTGCCGAGCACCTCCTTGGGCTCATAGTTGGCGTAGAAATCCTTGGCAGCGTCGAACTCGGGCAGCTCGTCCTCAGGCTGTTGCTGCTGCTGCACCATCTCGTCCATTGTCACCGTCATCTTTGTCTTGTCGCAAACATCGGGTCGTCCTCAGCTTTCAAATCCGTGCAGCGTCCAAGGTGCGAAGTGGCGATCCGCCCGTTACGTCATGGCGGCGTATCGCCGTCGCTGTACTCGTAAGAGAGTTGAGTGTGACTGCGATTGTTTGTCAACGACAAAATCCTCGAACCTGTGACCGCCACTCGATTCAAGGTGAGACCCTGTGAAAAGAACTCCTTGGTGAACGACTACAGGTCATTTCCGGATTATTCAACATCTACTTTTTCCCACTAAAATAGTCGAATTGTGCGAGGGTCGAATTGTGAAAACCTATCAACAAATACAAATCCTATGTTTTGAAGAAAGTCGAATTGTGTGCGAGTCGAATTATCCGGAAATGACCTGTAATTTGCTGCAGTTCTGAACGTCAATAACGGACCAAATGCGTCGCTGATCCGCGGATCGTCCTTGGCAAAAACAACACGCGGAGGTCTGAAGCAGCTGTCCACTCCTGCCCCACAGGCGCCTGTTGAAATTCAGTCCACTGATTGCGACCAGCAGCCTCCGGGGTGCGTCATGATTGCAATTCTCAAGCAAAGGTTTCTACTCGTATCTGCAATTCACGCTCTTGGTAGCAACACACACTGAGGTACTGTACATTTCTTTCGAAATCTGCCATTGTTCGCTTCAGTGCGTTTTCGCTCTCAGAAAAAAGTGGTGCGGACGTCAATAGGATTTAACGGCGTGTCGTCTTTTCAACGAATGATGTCTCAGCACGCAAATTCTTGTCAATTGTGCACAGTACTCGTGCTAAGAATCTCCGTCAGCAGTGGTAGATTTTATGCTCACAACAGAAAAGCAACAGACGCGTGTGAAAATAAAAACACCTGAGACGGATGTGATCACTGCTGCTGCCAAGTTTCAGGTGCGGGTGCACTCAGCAATTTGTTTATGTTCAGGTAGATGATACACGAACACTGGATGCAACGACACACACAGATCTGTGTCCCTGCAACCAGTTCAAAAGCACAAAGTTTCCACAGTGCCACGTAAAGCAGAGTCACCTTCATCCAACTTTGATCTCTTGAAACACAAAACCACCGACAGTACGAGCAGCATCCGAGGGCCACACACATCAGTGAGGTGCCAACTTCTCGACAACCTTCAAACCCGTACAATGCCAATCAACAGCAATATGTGCAGCTGGGAAGCAACAGCATGTTAAATGATAAATCTGTCTTCGCATCTTCGCAAAATTCTCCGTTGGATCAATGCCAAGATGCCTTTTCGCACTTGGTTGTTCTGCTCATAAATTGACCCACATACGTCAGAGCCTCCGCTGAAGGACCTCTGCTGCTCCACTGACCGTGTTGTTGACAGTGTCAGTGATGCCAATGAAGTTTTGACCTCTGTGTGCTTTACGAGCGTGGAGACAACTCGTATTCACAGCGTTCCTGTCGATCATGTTCTCCAGCAAACTGCTTGTGCTCTCAACAATCACTATCCAGAATAGAATCTGATGCCTTCCAAAAAACGCTCACACAAAAGGGCTCTCTTCGCGAAAGAAAACAGCACCATCCGCACTTCTGACGGCAGCAAGGCAGTTGAGCAAACACTGTTTTTTTTCCCGCGGCAGATGACTCGTACATCTTCGCAGTGAACCAGTGGTTCGAGTTGAAGCGGTGCCCAGCCTCGTACTGTGATGTAACTGCTTTTCCTTGTTACTCCAAAAATACCTCGAGACACCAGGGCTTTTCGCAAGGTCAATATCGCTGCGTGTTGCCCATCGCACTGCAGTACCCTCATCTCTGTTCCCGATACTGGACGGGCTGCCGAGAAGAGTTCAAAATCCATTGCTTCTCTTGACAAATACGCCCCTCAGTTGTGTCAGTGGCTATTCAGTCCATTCAAGATCAGCCACACGGAGCCCTGACCAGTCTCACTGCAGCTCAAATCTTTGGAAGTCGCCAACCTGGACACCGCAAGGTTGTCGCACACTCATTTGGTTCCGTGAAACGGCAAAGTCCCATTGTCAATCACCTGTGACCACCAGCCAAGCAAAGTTAGCATCTCATCAGCTCTCCACTTCCGACCTGGAATGTCGACTCGACGCGACATTTTGAAACAAGAATGGATTCTTTGTTTTGACTGGCAAGCTGAACTTCAGTGAAGCAGTGCGCACGTCAAAATGAAGTTGTGCACGTGAGTCGTGCCTTGACTTATGATTCCGTCTTATCAAGGACGGTCAAGGGGCAATGACGCTTTTTTCAGTCTTTTACTTGCAAAATCTTTTTTGCTGCGATTTCACGGTGCGAGCCGGTCTCGTTCTCCACGTCGCGACACCTGACTCGTTCCCCGCAACCTCCGGTGAGGTCACGCAGCACCAGCTGACCAGATCCAGCATGGTGCCTTTTGTCACGTACTCGCAGGTCCACACAGGCCACGCGATTCGAAGTGATTTCAACAACACAACCGCACATTTCCAATTTCATCGACATCCACAAAAAAGACGAAGAGTCCGCGGACGGGACATAGTCTAGATCTGAAGTTGTGTCGAAAAGCTGACATCGGAATCAAACTTTCCTGGAAGGTGAACCCTTCGGAACAGTCTCAAACATCGACAAAGACGTGAAACCGGGACCCAAATGTGAAACTTTGGGATGATTGAAGTAGATCCACAGGGTAGTCTGCAGATCTTTGCGCTTGTTTCGGAGTCAACAAGAATTTCAACTCTCGAGTGTAGATCTCGTAGATCTAGACTCTACTGTTTCTTCGGGGACTGTGTTCTAACCACCAATCACCAGTGGTTCATAACGCCTTCAAACGTCCGTCCTGGATCCCGCACAACCATGTAAAGACCACAGAAACTTTGTTTTGATGAAAAAGCACACTGAGAATGTCATACTCACAACGAATACAGGATATCCCACAAAAATTTCAGCTGCTGATTTTGTCCGTGAATGGTGAACCTCTCGATTTTGTAATTTTCCTGACGTCCGAGCGCTTCGCTCGCTGCGTTGAGACGCGAAGCGAAGGAATCGGACAAAACTGCGTCCTTCACCTCCAGATGAGCAAGTCATGTGACGAATCAAAATGGCAGAAACCAGGTGAATATCAAGGCGGTTGTGAATGGATGTTTTTCTTCCAGACATTCCTTTCGTGCCAGTTGTAAATGTTTCTGAGCACTGCAGAGGAATGCTCATGTAGATATACACAAAATTATAAGTGTTGTTCAGTTTTTTGTCGACGACTGAAGTGTTTCCAGGCTTGTCTGGGTTGTTTTAGGGGGGTTGTGATCGTCTTGACATGTTTTCACAGAGCGGAAGATGAAATATTCTTCATGTACGACACAACCGCTCTGCAGAGGGAAGAAGATGAAATCAAAGATGCCATCGTTTCGTTCTATCCGTCCATGGTGAGTTGCGCTGACGCATCCATCTGGAGAAGGAAGTAATCGGTACCTGCGCCAACATCAGCCAAACATCGCCAGAATTGATGCCTGAGCCACAAACACAATCCTGATTCAGTGTGCGTTGGATGAAGTTCAAGGACAGTGGCAGTTTTTGTCTGCTGTGAATTATGCTCACAAAATGACCAGGAAGGTCTGTTTTGTACAAAGACATGCTCAAAACCAGTGAATTGTGGATCTGATTGGTTTTGTTTTCTGTAGTGATTGATTGGAGTTGACTTTGCTTCATCGACAAGCCTGTCCAAAAGTTTATTGAGACTGTCGTTGTTTCGCAGGTACCAGAACAAAGACAATGGGAGCTGTGTGGACAACTGGTTGGAGTGATGCAATGCGTGCTGTCCCTGACTGACTCTCCTGCAAAGTGCATAATTCTGCAGGACAACAAGTTTGCCACGAGGCAGCTCGGCAAATATTTAATCGTAAGCGCCTGGACATATTTGTGGACAATCGAGAACTTGTTTTCACGTGTGAACGCCAAATGAACTTGTTTTTGTTTTTTTTTCAGGCCATTGGGGGATCATACTTGGAATCCGATGGTTGTTTGCAGAGAACAATCGATGCCCTGTTGTCCTTGTTTAGTTTTTATCACAACAACTTTGAAGCTACTCTGAAGGTAGGAACAGGCAGTGGTTTTCTTTTGTCGTGAAACCGGCATGCCAGTCTCCACGGATACAACGTTTCCTCTTTGCTTGTGTTCTCTTTCGTTTAGTTGTGCAAGGAAACGGGAAGTGACTTCAGAAATCACATGCAAAATTTGTGGGACACGTACCTTCCATTGTTCAGACCTTTGGATGATGCCCTAACAAATACTTTTCGCAGTCTCCCTTTCCTACGTTTGCCAAAGGTACCGTCATTTGCCTGGTTTGTGTGTGTTTTCAGTTCTTTGGGGTTTCATTGGTTTTCAGTTCTTTGGGATTTCATTTTGGTTTTGTTCGTGTTGAGTTGGTTACAGGCAGTTGAGGTGTCATGTTTGTTGAATTGCAGCACAGTTCTTGTGTGTTTCTGAAGGCCACGCATTTGCTGCAAGTTTGCTCTCGAGAACAGGGCGTGCTGGCAGGTTGCATCATTTTGAAAGACAGGTGAAGTCAATCGTGCCCCTCAAAATCTCACCTGAACCTGCAAGATGTTTCTGAAGACTGCGCCCAAATGAAACGTGTTTACTCCGACAGGATATTGTGCACTGAACTCTGCCCAGCATTGACATCACGACTTCTTGTTGTGAAACCCAAGCAGAAACACGTACGTGTTACCTGTGGTCTTTCTTGTTTGTTTATTTTTGACGATGTCCTTCCACAATTCGACCTGTTGGCTTTATTTCCATTTCCATTGCAGCTTCCTGGGGAGGTGGTGCAGAATGAGTTTCAGCTGCCGTCGGGAATACGCATTCTCCGTGTTTATCTCACGGCGAAGGAGGCCGACGATTTATCAGCAACTTACTTTGCTTGGCAACAGCAGCCCGGAGCCGCCAACTGCACCTTCCAGCCGCTTGTGCAGGTGAAGTCGTCTGAGATTCATTTGTCGTGAACATCATTCTGAGTGCAGGCAGGGTAACAGAAAACTCAGGGTCTGGGTTTGGTTTGCAGACACCCGAAACAGACAGAAGTAGCGTCGTGCCTGGAAGTTCTATTCAGTCGTGCAAACCTTCAACGGAGAGAGAATGCGAGGTGGTTCTGTTGGAAGACGAGTTGGCTTCCGGGGTGTCTCAAAGCAGTCTTGGTGTTGTGGAAGGAGACGCAGACGACGACACGAGCACAGCTGATACTGACAGGCAGTTTGTCGTAGAAAGTGCAGACAACGACAACTGTGTGAACGTTTCCGAGGAAGAAGACTTTGTAACCAAAGGAAATTCGGCAACTCAAAACATTGAACACCAAACTGCAGAAACTGACTGTCATAACACCAACTGCTGGACACCTGACACCCAAGACAGGTGCTGTGCATCGAGAAAATCAAGTCAAGAAGAGAATTCGACTGTGATCATTGGAACTGTTGTACCGGACGATTGTGCCAAAACTCACACTGTTGAGCAGTGTGGCACCGAACATTCCCAGTTGTCGGATGTACAACGCATCGCTGTTGTACACGAGGGCACGGTGAGCCGTGCCAAATCAGAGACGACTGCAGCAGTTGTGTCAGAGGACAACAAAGACGAATGTCCCGAACACCGCTTGTGGTGCAAGGCTGAGACATTTACAAATGACGAAGAAGCCACAGCTTCAAACAAATACTCGGCGTGTGGAAGTGCAGCACGGGAGCAAAGTCAGGAACACACAAGTGTGGATGTTCACGTTCCGTTCCCTGAAGAAGAAAGTGAAGGCAAAGAAAATAGACTACGGATACACAGGTTGTCGGATTCCAGTCTCGACTTGTCAAGTGCACACAGGAACCTGCAGAAGTCTTTCAGTGAGGAAAGACCTGACACGTCACCTGTTGATACCTCAGAGAACTCACCAAAGTCAACATCCTGCACGGAACTGTCGCGACAACAGAGCAAAGAATCTCAGAAAAGACTTCTCTTCAGAAGTTTGAAGCAAGTGGTCTCTCACAGTGCAATGAAACATTACCAGATGCTGTGCAATACTTCTGGGGACATCCTCACCAACGGCACCCTCGCACGCCTGTCCCCAGAATCACCAAGTGACCAAGACAAACCTTTGCACCGTCCAACAAGACCGAACACGTTGCCCAGGCAGTTGAACGCTCGTTCCCGACCAGAGATCGAGGTTTCTGCGTCGAGTGTGCGAATTTTGAAGATTGAGTCCCCTTCCGTTCCCGAAGAAGCGAACGCGCCTGCGCTGGTCTCACCCAACAGCGTAAAGTACGAGCTCAACACCGAACTGTACAGCCCCGCCCTGTCGACGAAATCACTCACCGTCTTCAAGAACAGCAGTGCTTCCAGATCCAGCAGCGACGAAGTGTTCTATCATCAGAGCTTGGACAGGTCTTCGAAGATCAGACCCCGACGGCGAATGAAAAAATGTCCCTCAACGGACAGCAAGCAGAAGACGCCTGTGAAGAGCCCAACTGAACCGCACGCTGTAAGTTGCACCACTTGCCAACTTTCATCAGATCTACCTGAAGTTGAGGACTCTGGTGACGAACCAGATTGTGGTTTGTGTGGGTCCCAATTCTTACCCGGCGGCGTGTTCTCCTCAGGCACAAGTCCGAAGCAGCACGACGACTTCCGACGTGCACGCCGCTGTCGGGCCGCCGGGTCCTGAGGAGCAGCTGCGGCGGCGGGAGCCGGAGCCGCCGCCGGAGCTGCGTCCGCATCACCTCTACATCCAGGGCCACTCGGAGCTGCTGCTGATGCTCGTGCTGCAGCACGGCCGCGGCGCCGACCCCGACGCCGTCCACGCGCTGGTGAGCGAGAGCGAGGTGTGATCGAGACGCGAGGCCCTCGTTTCAGGAAGAAAATAACAGTTGTCTGCTGCTGCTACTGATGAATCTTCGACACGGGTGTGTGCGCGCGCGGGTGTGTGTGTGTGTGTGTGTGTGATACTCAAAAGCAGTTCTTTATCTCCAGTTTATTGGTCATGTAACGGTCTTGTTTTGTGGTTGCAGTGGAGATGTGTGTTGCCACAGCTGGGAGAACTGGACATGCTGGTCAAACAGTCCTCGTTCGAGTCCTCAGATCAGGTCAGTCACGTCTCATTGTTGCTCTGAAACTTTGTTTCTTTTGATTTTGAGCGCTTTGGGCCTCATGACAAGTTGTTTTCTTTGTTCCAAGGGTGATCTCGGACTCAACTTCATGACGTTCAAGGAGGATTCGAGGGAACTCTCGGGTGAGTGAAACCCATTGCTTGCCATGAAGTTCTGTCTGAACGCTCGCAGCAACACTGTGGTTGAAGAGCAAAGTCCGAAGGTGTTCTTCGACTGACGAAGCACAAATTGTGTGTGTTCAGGGAACATGGGCGAGCCCATCACCGCAATCCAGCACCATTTCTGCGACGCGGTGGCGGACATGCACGAAGACTTCCTCAACAATCCTCACCTCACGGACATCAAGCTCAAGTCAGTGCTGAAATGACGCTTTGCGAGCTCACGAAAGTCGTGGTCAAATTCAATGGATTTTGTGATAATGTGGTTGCGTTTCAGAGGCCACCACACGAGTATCTACGGGCATCGTGCCGGTGGCGGCGAGACGTACGTACAGCCTCGGGGGATGATGCGCCAGGCGCCGGGCCGGCCGAGCGAGCGAGACGCCGCGCAGGTCATGGACGCCAAGGACCTGCACAGACTCGCCAAATACCTTGACCACGCCATTCTGTGACAGTGTAGTGGAAACTCTCTGTGGGTGAGTGCAAGTTGACCTGCCGAAAAATTCTTTTTGTTTGCTGGAAAATGATCAAAAAAATTCTAATTCTTTGCAAAACATTTTTTGGTTGACAAAATTTGAGCAGATCGTTTCCAGTCAGGGTTGTCTTTCCTCGAGTGGTCAGCAACCTACTGAAGACAATTGTTTTTTCCTGGAAAATTATCAGTATAAAATACTAATTCCGAGCAGAAAAAGTTTTGATTGACCCCACCCCGCCAGGATTCCTACTCATTCTGGCAGGGAAAAGTCCGGGAAAATGGATAATGGCTCAATAATAAAAAGTCAGGGAATTAGTGTTGAGATGTCGGGACATGTTGGTGTTCGTTGTCTCAAAGTTCAACCAACCAACAGATTCTTTGCTGAAAAATGAGAACGTGATCAGTATCAAATTCAGAGCAGAAATATTTTCGAAGGAGAGGGCGGCGTGAGAACCACTTGACTTGCGCGCACACGTGAACACACACACACACACACACACACACACACACACACACACACACACACACACACACACACACGGACGCGCGCGCGATGTCAATCAGCTCAAGTTTCCTGTCAGTGCTCTGAGTTGGCCAAGGAGCAAATCTAATGTTGGCCTCTGACCTCTTGTTCGTCTGCAAAAAAAGGTTCATGTGTGCAATAAACACGAAGAGTTGTGCGATTCATCAACCTTTTTTCTGAAGTGAGGACACGTTTTCGACAGCTGTTGACGAGATTTTGTGAGCGAAGGATTGCAGAACACGCATCCAGCGTGAACCTACTTTCAAGCATTGTTAACGTGTGCTGTACCAGACTTATTTTGATCTGTCAAGTAGAGAGACAGGTGTGGTCAACATGGATGCTCAATCAGTATCACAGTTTGAGAACGTCGGCAGATCCAGGATAAACTGTGATGTCAAGACCACTTCTTGCACCAAACGGAACTGCTCAAACAAGATTGTGATGTTTCTCTAAATAAAACACGAAAGATCCAACCTGGATAAATTTGCTTGCTTTGTTTTTACGTGAACGTCAGAAGTTCTCTCGCAGCACACGGGAGGGTCATTTTCCATGCCTCGTCAACGCCTTCGTGAACTGCCGCTTGAGTGCGCATCGATATCGAAGTGTGACAAATTTGCCAACGTGGGGGAGAAGCGGACCAGTGAGAGGGTTTTTTCTTCAGTTTTATTCAGATAACGGACACAATAACGTAATGTCATGAATATCACGGTTGTTTGGGAAGCAACTTGAAAGCAAACAGATATGGAATCTGTCTGGCTTTGTGACTGTTGAGCAACTCGCATTTTTCTTTTCTTATGCAAATGTACAAAAGAGGCTGTGGTGTCGGTGGCTTGTTTCCAAGTTGCCTTCCAAAGAAATACTGAACACATCTCGTTTCCACAAATCTCCGACGACAAAATTAACCTCGTGCCAAGTCTACGCGACCAGCGACCACTGCGCCGCCTCCTCTGCTCCGTCTCGTATCTTTACCCAGGAACAGTTAAATTCACCACTGTGACAAAACAAAAGGTGACACAACGTCTTGTGTTTCTTTTTCTCTCAGACTGCTTCCACACAGGTTCACAAGGGAAAACAGCGGCTCCAGAATACACTGCCACCAGTTGCCGTCAATAACCAAGAACGTGCGTGCGATTACTCCCTCCACACTTGGGATGCAAAAACAAAACACATCGAGAGTACATCCAACAGTGAGTTGCACGAGTCAGTAAGAAGTGGATCTACGTCTTGGGAAGAGAAATGTCGGTTTGGTTTCCACAGGACTAAGATTTTTGGCACAAGTCTACGTCGCCAGGCATCGATCACACCAGCGTCCTCTCACATCACAATCTGTCAAAAAAACATCTCAATGCCCTTTACAGAAAAATATATTGAGACATTTGAGAAAAGTCAGTTTGTGTCTTTGTGTCGTACAGATCTATTTTGAGAATATAATATCGTGTGTAACGACTGTTGCACTCTGCAGGCCCTTCGTCGCTTTGAACTGTTCCCACAAACCATCGCGTTCCAGATGTGCCTGCATGTCACCATTTCCTGTGGTTGGGTTGGATTATCACTCGCAGTCAACTCGCAGTTCCCAGTTTACAATTTCACGTGAGATCCTCAAGAGAAGGACCGAACCAAGCGGTCGGCAACACTTCTGCTTCTACCCTTCAAACCAATTTGGGTTCTGCGCGCCTTTCATGAAGCTGGATGTTTTGTGAGAAGTTCAAATAGTTCAAGTGATCAACACGAACAGGTTGAGACCGTCGCAACTTCTATTGCCTTCTGTCTAGAAACTAAAGCGTCGGCTGAGACCAAACCCGTACTGGGCTTCTGGGGGAGAATCCAAGAACAAGTCTACATTTGAAACTGATCGCTCAGAAATGGGAATCCGTGTCCCCACAAAACTCAATAATGTAGCCATTTTTCTCTCAGAGTTGGAACGTTTCACAAACAGATTTGACCTTCGCCCGATAACACTGACAAAATTTACAAAATTGATCAAATGTCTAACAGTGCACTTTGATGCAAACCTCTTTTTCCTGTACACCCCACCAAACTTCAGTTGCCACCAAAACAACACAGCTGTTTGCACTACAACTGATGTCTGTGTGCTTTGGCTCAAGTGAAGTCTGCAGTCGGTCATATCCCAACCCCAGTTCAAACACACTCTTCAGCTGAGACCTTCGTCCAAATATTATTGCGTTCCCTCGCAATTCAGGAGGTTGTGGCAAGCAGTGCTTACCTCCCTGCTTTGCCACACAAAAGACAAATAAAGTGACACCAAGTCTGCGCAATGGCTCCGGTTTGATCTGTACAAATGCAGGGTAACAATCAACGCGCTTTGCGCAAAGAGGAAAATGACTGGCCTTTCTTCTCGAATGTGCTGGTCGCACCGCGAAATACCGGTAACTGTGCAGGTCACAAGTTGAAAAGTCTTGAGAAAGATAGCAGGTCACAGTACAATGTGGGGCTTATTTGGAGCAAAGTGGGTTGACAATTTTTGCAATTTGACGAACACCCGCTTCTTGCCCGACTCGGCCGCATGGCGATCCCCGGATGAGAACAGCAGCCTTCATTTTCGGAGCGTCAGTCTAGTCCGGCGTCTCGACCGACTTCTTGTTCTTGCTGTTGCGGCGCTTGAAGCTGCCCATGAGCGTCCTCTGGTGCTGCGCCGAGCCGTGACGCAGGCGCGCGCCATTACTCAGCGCCAGGTCCCCGGGGTCCTTGTCCGCTGTGAAGGAAACGACAAAGCTGAGTTCCGGCAGAATCGCTTCGGGGCGGAAAATGGAAACGAGGCCAGGCGGATGAATCCTTGAAACTGTTGGGCGACTTTAGCGGGTTCAGCAGCGCAGTCTCGGCAGGTGAACAAGGACTCGGCACCGCTGCCCCAAATCGCGAACTTTACGATTGTACATCCCACAAACAAAAAAGTGCTTTCGGGATGGAAATCGGTGAAAAGAAGTAGTACGAAATATGCTCACTGTTTCTATGCACTTTGTGCGGCAGATGCAACTAGCAGACGATTCAGTCGGCCCAGAGAGGTGTGAACTGTTGAGGGGCTGCTACCATTCAACCACAACACAGGATGCAAGACAACAAAAATACGCAGAATCAGTCACGAGCTACAGACCGACAGAGAAGTTCACGTTACTGGAGAATCAGCACGACTCTGTACAAATAAATCTGGTATCAGCTCAACGTTTTTGCACCGCAATCACCACCAAGACACACCGCTTTGCCCCCGAAACTGAACTTGAAAAAAAGAAAGCGACGCGTCCATCTCTTGGGTGCGAGTTTGCCACAATTTCAATGGGACCTTCGCATCCAGAAGCAAGCGTTGGGGTTTGACTTGCAAATGGGATGACACGGTGCACATTTCGAAAAGGTATGAACACCTCATTTCGCGCTTCAAAATTGAAGAAGAAATTTTGGAACTGATAAAGTTGCCAAACTGATCCGTGCAGTACTGAGACGGTTTTCTTCCCCCTGAAAGTGTACATTTCATCCTCCAGGGACACAGAAACAGCTTGTCTGAGCATAGCTTGACCCTCATTCCTGCAAAAATTGTTTGTCAGCGACAACAAAAAAGAAACAAATTGTTCACACGGAGCCACCGTGGTTCGTCCCTCATCGTGTTTGAGACTGCACGGACAAGTTCAGAAAAAACAGACCAAGATTGACTGATCGAACGTCATAGAGACGCGCAGCTTTGTCCGCTTTTCGAAAGAATCGACTCACAGCGCCAAACAAACTTTACCAACTTCTATTCATGCAGAGTACTGCAAATGTTTTCGTGCAATGTTTCGCGAAGGCTTATCTTGATGATACTTGTTCACAAATTTTGTCGCATGTTTACAATCAAGGACAAACTGAGGTTTGGAGCGCCAATGTTTGGAAGAACTAACAAAAGTGACAGGCTGAAAATGATCGAAAAAGGGACAAACTCTAGAAAGCCAGACTGCAACAAAACTTTCAGAATGATTGCAAACAATAATTTTGTTTGTGGATTCTTGCCAAGCCAAAAGAAATCAGACTGTCTCGTGAAAAGAGGTTGATCACTCGTCAAGGTAGGCCTTGTCCACAGAACAGATTTCTACCTCTAAATGAGTCACATAGCAGGTACCGACCAGGACATGCTACATCTCAACGACTTGTCACGTTTCACCACCCAACTTTTACCCAACATAATCAACTCAAGTGGTCAGGAAAAGGCAACAAAAAGAATAACTTCACTGTTTTCAAAAGACTGAAGTCAAAACGCAAAGAGAGTCAACAACCAACTTCACATATCAAGAAAGAAAGCAAGTTTTACAAAAGACTGAAAAACTGAGTGAACTGGAGGGTGTTTTTGTCACCTAAGAGGATCGCGTTGTCAAATGTCACGAACCATCGTCACATGAAAACATTCACTGTCTCTACTTGGGCCTGACTCGGTCCTATTTGCTTTTCGAAGTCAAACTCGAGACGTTTTGCCCGCCCCAAAAGGTGTGTTGAGCTTTCAGGACCGGACACGCGTCGTGGGTCTCCATCATTCGCAACGCGCATCAGAGATGTGCGCGGTGCTCCGCACAACACAAACACGAAGTGCCTTGAAAACGCCCTGAATTCGTGTCATCAACGAAATTCGCGCTGCAGACAAAGTGGTGTTCACCCAAACACCGTCTGCGAATTGTGAGACGCACACTGTGGAAACCCCCGCAGTTCAAGAATGATCTCTGCAGATAATTTGGTCAAGGCCAAAAAGGTCGCGCAAGTAGCTGCGGATGTTGAGGGTGGCAGCGCGAAAACCGCTGGACGCTCGTGATGCGAGACGCGGAGCAGCGCGCTGAACCCCGACGCGACACCGGCGCGCGCCTCAAGACGCACCTGTCGGAGAGTGGAGGCTGCCCATGCTGAGCGACGACATGGAAGAGCTGAGGTTCAGCTGCGACGCGATGCCCAGCGAGCTCGGGTACGGGTTCTGCACGTCCAGGTCGTCCCCGGGCAGACACGTCTCCACCATCGCCTCAAGGCAGTTGACGAACAGCTCTGCGTTGTCCTGGTTCTGAGGCGTCTGAAGTCGCAATGTTGAAGATGTCAATCAGTGCGAGATTCAAACAACCTTCACACGCACGCACGCAGGAGACCAGGCCACAAGCTCCAAAGTGCAAGAGACAAGTCTGCTGCCAAACACACACACGCCACACGCACCTTGGTGAAGGGGCTGGCGAATCGCCAGAGTCCTCCGAAGCCGATGCTCTTGAGGTAGGAGAGCGGCGTGAGCTGCGGCGCGTCCTCGCACGCGATCATGTTCTGAATGATGCTCTGCACCGCGTTCAGAATCGCCTGGTCGTGGCACAGCGACAACACGCTGTTGATCTTCGCGTCCAGCAAACTGTGACTGCAACACACAACACCATCACAAATCAACGCGACGCGACAGCAACCAAAACAATTCAGCTAAAGTGAGAAACGATGGTGGTCGTGTTGCACGCCCTTCCATCCGTAACGCGAACTCACATGACTGGGAAAACCTTCGGGAAAACGACGCTCGCCTCCGCGAGGTATTCGTAGAGAATGCGCGCCTCGTTCTCATCCGTCGTGTTGCGCACCAGCGTCGCCTGAGAATCACCAGAGTGCGCTACAGTTCCGTCACCTTCACCCTCAAACGTCAATGTCAAACCGCACGCAGCAGCGAGTGAGAGACTCTACTCACGAGGACGGTGAGGAGCAGCGCCTGCGTCGGGTAGTCCGTCAGAATGTCAGGGTCCAACAGGATGTTGTTTTCATTGCTGACGCTGCCGCGCGCGCTGCGCTCGCTGCACGGAGACGGGACGCCGACCGGACTGGGACCCTGCCGGACAAACGCGCGGGTCAGTCTCGCTCCGGGGAGCGGGGCGAGCGCAGGAACCCGCGGAGCCTCGCGAGCATCAGGGGAGGAGAGGAGAGGTCAAGTAGAAAACAATGTCCGTCACATTCCAGCCCTGCTCAACAAGTTTGGGTGTAGGACAGAGGAACCGGTTGTGGCTTGTGCGGCGTCGCGTGCCGCAAAGACTCGGGGTATTTTTTGAAAGCCAAAATGGAATCTACAAATTAAGCGGAACCTTCCAGACCGGGAAAATCACATTGCAACATTTGTGTATTTCTGAAAACTCTACAAAGCATCAATTTTCGTTGTAAAACTTAGACATGGGGCAAGGATCATGTGGACTGTGCACCAAGTGCACAAAAACACTGGTGGAGTGTCTTCTGCGCCTCCTGTTGCCTCAATCACGTTTATGAACATCAAGAATACTGCCAACGAACCAAAATTAATCAAGAGAACAACACTTGACGAACTACACAGAAATCTAGCACCTCAAGCCACCAATGCATCCAAAGCCACCAATGTATCCGAGGCAGTTGATTCGATTCCTCTTGATACATCAGCGGGAAACAGCACAACACCACAAATGCACAGAACATGCAAACTCAAGCACGCACATGCTCGAAGAAAATCACCACGTTATGAAAAGGCCCAAGCCAGCTCAACAAAAACGTGCAATATTCGTGAAAATGTGTGAAAAGAGCATTCAGTAAGCCAGTCAGTCACCCGTACATGAAAAGTGTTAGAAACAGAACCTGAAGACCAGACTCGACAAGAGTTCAGAGCACTTCATTCTGGAAGATCCCGGAAAAAAATTCTCGACAGCTTGAAAATGCCGTCATCAATTCGGGAGAGTGAGTGGAATTTTGTCTGCTCTGAAGGAATCCAGACCATCCATTCAAAACTCAACCATAACTTGCGTCAAGTTCTCATTTGAAGCTCAACCAGTTCTCGATATTGTCTGCCCGGAACACATTTTGCGTTCTTCGTCGAATGAGATTTAAAACTTCAGGTACTTGTAAAGTACTGCTCTGCTCCACAAGACCAAATGAAGCGAGTTATTGAACAGCAATTTGTGCTCAGTGTGGGCTTGAGAGTGCGGGCTTGGATTTTATTAACTGGCTGACGTCTCCAACTGAGAAAGTTCACGTCGTGGGGTAGATCTGGCTGGCTTCACAAAGGGAGACCCCTCACCCGGGGCAGACACGGGCAAACCCACAGTGAACCAACCAAACGAGAAACAATCCCAAGGTTCGTTAGGGTTCAAAACCTGTGGCAGACATAAGGGACAGGTTGCTTGTAGTCTGCCCTTTCCTGGGGAGGTTAAATCGTGATGTGTTGGTCGTTAAAATCCTTCTTTGATTGTCGTTCTTCGGAAGGTTTCTTGAATCCTTCAACCTGAATGTCATGGGACTGGGAAGGCTTACAAAAAGAGAGGAACAAATTTTGCACTGACACCCGGCCGAGAAATGAGTTCCCCATGCAAAGCCTGGCCCGTAGCAACCTACATCGAGAGACTTCTGTGTCTTTGGAGTGGGCATGGAGGAGCTACGCTGGGTTTTGAAAGGCGGTCGCTGGTGGGGCTCCAAGTCCAGACTTCTCCATGTCTTGGGACTGGCCGCCTGTAGCATGGAAAACAAATCAATAGGACACAACATGTAACGCCGCTATGTAGCCATGGTGCACTCTCTATGTGTACACAACAGGGAGGTTTCCTGCCGTTTGTCTTCGCTGGTTATTTCAGGTTTTTCGCACCCATCATTCCGCCATGCAGTAGCAACAGCACACAGGTTTCGTCTTTTCTGAGCCATTTTTGAACACAACGTTGGGGAAGTGGGGACGGGGCCAGGTGGAAAATACCCGCACTGTGGCTTGCAAATTTATACTTACCCCGCAACGAAATAAATCCACTTAAAGACTACGACATCGAATTTTGAGTACCCTTTTCAAGAAATAATCCTGTCACACACCACCAATCTAAGGGATAAGGCGAAGGAAGATTGGGTCAATTTGTGAAGACGACCAAACTGGACATTTTTCTTCAATCAAATCATACACCAAGTCAACAAATTCAATTTTCAGTGATCAATGCAAATTAAAATAAGCACAAATCAATCGATCAATCAATGGTGAATGAAAGAAGACAAGGCACGCGAGGGAGGAGCTCAGCCCGAGCTGCAGCTGCAGCTACAACCTGCTGGGTCATGTGACTCGGCTTGGCGATCGGCCCCCGCGCCTGCTGCATCGCGCTCTGGTCCAGGCTGTCCCACGACTTCTGCCGAAACGCCCTGGGCGTCCCGACCGGAAGAGTGTTGGGCGCCACAGCTCCCCCTAGTGGTGGCGGCGGCAAGAAAACTGAGTGACCACCAAGTCAAGGGAATGCAGCCGGAATTTACGAAAACTGGACAAAATATCTTTTGCAACAGGTGCCAAGCACTGATTTCCCAATTTTGATGGAGAAGTCTCCATCCATTCCCAGATGCAGCTGAGCGCTGCGACTGCTCACCTGCGGCGCCGGTGGGAGAGCCGCCGCCCCCGCTCGCTCCCATCGCGGGAACTCCCGCCAGCGTGTCTGCAACAAACCGAGCCATCACGTGTAATACTGCAAAGCCTCATGACACAAGTTTGCACAAACGGCACGAACACATTGTACTCGAAATGACTGCTCACACGACCGGGACAGTGCGTTTTTCTCAACAGGCCTCTCTGAAGATGTCTCATACGCAGCGTTGCAGATCAACGGAAATGTCCGGGGGCTGCAGCTCTACTCACCGGCGGGCGCGAAGACGGGCAGGTCGGCGGACGCCTTGGGTGACATGCCGCCACAGCTGCTGGGGACGCCGCCCGACGGGAACGGCGCCGGGTTCGTGAAGTTGATGCCGGGCGACACGGCCGAGGGCGCCTGTGGGGAGACGGGCGGGTGGGGCCCGCCGGGCGCGCCCGCACCGCCGCTGCCTCCGCCCTGAAGGTGCGGCGTGTGCGCCGCCAGGTCGCCGCTGATGCTGTCGCTGGAGGTGGACTCGGAGATGGTGGGCGGGACCCGGTGCTTCAGGTGACAGCGACTGCGCACCTCCTCAGAGACCGAGACCAGGGCTGCGAGGAAGCGACAGAAACCGAATACATCAAGTGCATTGTGGAGACATGCGCAACCAAACACAAATGAACAAGGGCGCTCGAGCGCAAGAAAATCACCCATTTGCTACTTTTTGGCGCACGATTTTTCCACCAGATTTTTCCCCAGTCTTCTCTCTGACGACAAGAAACGCACCTGCGAGGTAGGGCACGCTGAGCGGGCTCACTTCGAACTTGTCTCGCTTCAACGACTTGGCCGTGATCGCCAGAAGCATGTTGAGGACCCGGATGGTGCGCGACACAATGTTGGTCTGCGGGTGTCGGAACCCCTTCAGCAGATGCCCCACCATCGTGAAGTTGAAGTTGGTTTTGAAGCTCAGCCCCATCGAGTGGTCGAGCTGCTTGAAGTGCCAGACGAGCGGCTCCCGCGTCTCCATCATCACCTTCTCCAGGCTCTGCAGCGGAAACACGTGGGATGAAGCGACAGACCAATCACCGCGCAATTTTGGACACAACCGAAGCCACCAGTCGGATCCGTCGCAACCGTCAGAGACGAAAATCAAAGCACAACTGCACGGAAGGCAATGACAGTCGCACAGAATGTCCAACTAGTCAACTGCACCCACAAACTAGAATTTCAAGTGGAAAATCAGCCGCGTTCCAGTCGGATGGATTGTGTGGGTTGAGGGATTGTATGGGGGGGTATCCCGGACAATGTCCAAGATACCCTGCCCCAGACAATCCCTCAACCCACACAATCCATCCGACTGGAACGCGGCTGATTTTCCACTTGAAATTCTAGTTTGTGGGTGCAGTTGACTAGTTGGACATTCTGTGC
>JAAUXT010117015.1_pt1 | contig 21731 bp, 17 predicted proteins | sample 7278171 | NCBI WGS metagenome assembly JAAUXT01 (sample SAMN14350112, study PRJNA611818) | marine sediment metagenome | isolation source: surface marine sediment (1.8m) | place: French Polynesia: Moorea | collected 2018-08 | reverse complement strand
CGTCCCCCAACCCCTGCCCCAACCCGTCCCCCAACCCCTGCCCCCATCCCTGGCTCCCCACCCCTTGGCTGAACCCACCCTACCCAAACCCCATGGTGGAACCTCCCCTGGCTCCCTCTCAAACCCACCTCAGCCTGAACCCGCCCCTGCCTCATCATCACCATGTTCCTCATCGCGGGTCGTTAACCCGGTGCGGACGCCTCCCATTCATCGCCCCCACCCCCATTCATAGCGCGTCATAAAGGCAGCGCAGGGACACCGCGAATCCATTCAGCCCACACCTCTCTTTGTGGGCGCAAAAAAATGAATTTGCGTCGCAGGCCATTGAGGCCACAAAGGTATTTTGTTGCGGATAAGATTTGATATGGTGGGGGAGCAGATCTATCATCTTTCCTTCAAATGGATTGCAAAGGCAACAATATGTGCACTAGTATTTTGCGCAATGAAAGAAAGAGGAGAGGACTGTGAAATTGCAGTGGACAGAAGTGGATATATCGTATTCACCCAAACTTGTGTGAGATGCACCATTGTTTTTGAGCACCCAAAACATTGACAAAAAATGTTGGCCCCACGATCAGAATTCTCCCCAGAGGACAAATGGCCAACCAAGACACGTAAGACGCAGCCCTTCTTTAGATTCTGATTTTTTTGGACAAACAGTTTGCAGCTTGCACACGCACAAGTGAATTCGGCACGAAACATGCGAAGATCAGCTGAAAAGCCTTGATCAATACCTGCCACGCTTCGTGTCCTCACACCCACAATGACACATCGGGTTTCAATTGGTAGGGAGGTTTAGTTGCGATACGGTGCGTCAAAGCGTGTGACGCGTCACGTGGCATTTCAGCCTGAAAATTCTGCACCAATTTTTCATTCCTCCGTTTTGTTCTTTGTTTCAAAGATTCCTTTGTATTGGAAAATACAAATACATTGTGACAGGAAATTTCCAGCTTCAAACTTTATGCTGTTTTCACAATTTCAAAATGAATGAAACTGATTTCCAGCCTGTACTGCCATGTCGCACGTGACACGTGTACCATACCACGTGTTGCAGCTAAACCTCCCTAATTCGACACCGCGTCACGTGCGCTCGTCAACTCTGCTCACGAACGCCGTCAAGCGTTTAGCGTCTGTTCCTGTCTTCCTTTCAGCTGTGAATGGCGCGTGAATCATCCTCCCGTCAACACCGCTAATATCGCCCACTTCCCTGTCGATGCTGACGACTGTAGCAGGACGGAGAATTTCCAGAGTGAATAATCACCCCTCCCTCCCTAGGGAAATATGGAAAGCCATCAGTCAGAAAAGCACTCGGGTCTGTTTGGTTTTCAGATGCCTAACATCATATGTCCATTACTCCCGAGCCGTACCCCGGAATACCGAGGTTGATTTATGCGGTAGATTGATACGGTGTGCGCGCGCACTTTCCTCGCGATGCGTGCGATGCTCCCGAGCGTTGGGCGTTCAGCGCGGGAGGGCGGCGTGCGTCGTGGCTCGGATGTGGGTCCAGTCCAGCGCACGAGCCAACTCTCCCAAACGTTCACGCTCAGGGGGAGTGCGGCGAGTGTTGCGCCAGGGTGGATGTCCAACCCAGGAGCCACCACCATACACGTTCACCTTGTAATGGAGCTGCTGTTCAAACGTCCATAGTTCTCATCATTGTCACTGGGTCGCATCAGTTGGGACACAGCGTCACAAGTACTGCATTCACCCTTGTGCAAGTCGCCCCTGAGTCAAGGTGTACTTTTGAACTTGATTTTCTTGTGTTGGGTGCCATTGAAATAATAAAAGTTTCACACCCAGGAATAAGACGCACACCTACTTTTTGGTGCTCAATTTTACGACAAAAGGGTGCGTGTTACACGAGTGGTTGCGGTATTGTTCCACTGACCCACTGTCTATTTGCTATGTTGTGCTTACTCTCATCTTTTGTTCGGAGTCACTAGATCAAATGCACCCTTCCGGTTGTTTCACATGTGGTTGACGCCTCTTGTTTTGGCGCTTGCATTGACATTTTTCTACCCACCTGTGGAACCTTCCTGTGCCTGCTTCCTTGTTGAACATTCTCAACCAGAAAATAACAAAGGGAAATTGAAATTCGCGTTGTCAGTCTTTTTGAATGGATTTCATTTCTGTGTGTCTGCTACATGTTGTCAGCATGTTCGACTTCCTGCAGACTTCTTACAGTCGTGATCATTTCATTGGGTTAATAGCCACAGGATCGGGTGGCAGGGAACGGGTCAAATTTCTTCCACAGAATAAAGGATCTTCTCCTTCATTGAAAAGTCTTCAATCTCACAGAAGACGTGAGGGTCGGAGGCGGGATCCAGGATCAGGTCCAGAAGGACCCGACCCTTGGGGTGCGGGGGGGGGGGTGAACCTCCAACTTCATTGAGGAAACCAAGTGCACACTTCACGACTCAATTGTTTCTGTTTTGGCAGGCCTGCACCACTGAACCTCATAGATCTGCTCCTGCGACAGTCCATGCGTGAAGGTTCTGGAACAACAACACAAAAGCTCAAACCCCGGAAACAGAGGCCATGGCATCACACCCACCAGCACCCGGCTGCCCCAGCTGTATCGTGCAAATGGCTTCAAATTTCATTCCTCATGGGAGAAAATCCCAAATATTTATTTGTGAAAAACTCATTCCGTCTCCTTTTATTGCAGACGGAAGACACGTCTCCGTCGGTGTTTAGATAGGCGACCGAGTCCCGTGCCGCGTGCAATGGAAAATCAATTATCGCCCAAGTGTAAGATATTGTAAAGGACATGAGATGGAAACAGTTTATTGAATAAGGGATGAACGGGCGGGCGGGACAGTGCGCATGCGCTGGTATAGGAGATACGGCCGGGCGGGCGCGGGTCCTTGTCCCCCTGGAGTAGGGCCTGGAACCCCGCGGGGAGGGAAGCGAGCCCGCCGGCCAAACACCATGATCCGTAGTTTTGACACCTCAGCCCCTGTTCACTGGCGTGCATGTCTCGCTGTTTGTCCATGCAGTGTGTTGGTGGATAGGGATTCACAGATGCTTGCTGCTGGACCCAGTGATAATGAACACTCATTGGGATGGGTGACAGGGGTGGATCCAGGGTCTGGTCAACGGGGTGGGCCCCCCAGGGGTCCCGACGTCAACTTTGAGAAAATACAAAAAAAAAAATTGAAAAAAAAATCTGCTCTTGCACACCTTTGGTAAACTGCCTTGCTCATACATAAAAAAGCCAGGGATACAAAAACTTTACGTACGTATTGAGGTGGGTAGAAGATTAAGCATCAAACGGGGCATCAAACCCCAGACACCCCCGTGGAACCACGCTAGGATGCTGGTTCAGGGGGAACAGTTTCTAGTTACCCCCTCTCACCCGCTCCGGCCTCCGTGGGTCCGTCCACGCAAGGTTGCTTGAATCGAGAGGCAAGGTTCCCAGCCCCCAGCCCCCAGCCCCCGCGCAGATCCGCCCCAACCTGATACAAGTTTCTCTCCTCCCGCTGAATCTGCTGAGTAATAGCTGGATTCGTGCTGATTGCGTAACTGTAATTCGCGTCTGATTGTCCGCTAACTGCTCTGGCCCTTGGGCCCTGCAGGCACCAGCAGGAGGGGCCTGCAGCTGCGGCAGTGAACCGCCTTCTCCATTCTAATTACACTGTTGTACAGATGGAGAATGCAGGATAATGAGTTTCAATTGTGAAGGGTTTTGCTGCGGGCTCCGAGTTTACCGTATTCATCCCTGTGTAAGACGTTTTGTGCATGCCGTATTTACCCTTGTATCAGTTGCACCCAGGTATACAGAAGACGTACGTCAAAAAAATAGCCCTTGTTTTTAGTGATATTCAGGTAGATCTACTATTGAAACAATGAAAAGTAATACCCACACATGTAAGACGCCCCCTCACTTTTGACGCTCAATTTTGGGGCAAAATATGCGTCGTTTTCCTTGGGTGGAACGGTTGCTGTGTGGGTGTCTTTCTCTTCAATTCAACAACAGGTTTACACCCCACAACAGAACAAAATGTCAGGATGTGTCTGACACTTCCGTGCGACTTGTTCACGATTGAACACGGCAAGTGCTACGGTAAGTCTTTTCAAACAAGAGCGACCAGTACACGCTTGAATACGGTACTGCAGAACGTCATTAAGCGCGACCAGTACACGTGTTAATACGGTACTGCAGTGCATCTTTCCTTCAATGCGACCAGCACACGGCTGAATATGACAAGTGCTGCAGCACGTCACTCAAGCGCGACCAGTACACGGTTGAATGCGGCACGCAGCTCGCACCACTTGAGGTCCCCCAGATTGTCTTTACCTCTGGGAGACTCTGAGAGATGGACGCGCTCTTCTGACCCGCCCTGTGCGCGGAGAGTTATTGGCGGATGAATTTGCATTCTCAGAGCATTTGTATCTGTTTGTGTCCATTTTCCTTCCTTATTGCTGACCTGATTTATGCGCATTTCTTATTTCAAACGCTTGCAGCCATTGATAAAAAATTCTGCGCTGCGAAAAAAAACGTCGCTTGGCGCTGTTTCCATGGTGATGTTTCCATGGTGATGTCTCACGCGTTTGGCTTCTTCATTTCGCTCGGCAGTGCACGTGGAAGAGTGGAATGAGGTGGAATTGAAGACATGCGTGGAAATTCATTCCAACACATGGCACGGAGCAGTCTGCGCCCCGACATGTCCCGTCAGTCTCGTGATTTCATGACTTTTCGTCTTTCTTGATGAGGGACAACTGTGTCTGAATTCTGCACGTCAGCTGCGTCTGACCAAGACAGAATACAGAGGTTTGGCAAATGCGTCCGCTCCTTTTCTGACAGTCCCAATTGCCAGATCGGGAACAGAGATACCATGTGGAAACCTGGTTTGGCATATGTATCACCGATCTGGCAATTGGGACACAGCACGGCGCGCTGAACCTCCCCAATGTTTTGGTTCACCTCCATGCAAAACTTTCTCAGGTTCCGACATTTCACTCTTCGCAGTTCGTCCAATCTTCCACAGGGTTTCAATGCGGCAAGAAATCCTAAACTGTGTTCACTTGTGGATCTGGGGAAGTCAGTCAAACCGCAAATGTGAAAACTTGACGTGCATGAAAAAAATGCTCCTGGTGTGCTTGCACCTGACAAATCAAAATGCAAAGATATAATCTCTTCAGGGATCAGGGACCAGGTTCTACGACTTTCCCCCTGAATTCGCATCGTCCAGGCTGTTAGTCGGACGAACCGCTGTCGTTGCGCTAAGTGGTGGCAGCGCCTTGACACCACATCTGTATGCACGCCATCAGTCTGTGTGAATCAACGTTCTGTTGATGTTGGGTCCAGAGCCTCAATTAATAAATCGACGCGCCGTGGGTCTGGAGCCTCACGTCCCTCAGGGGAGCCAGGGACGAGATGTGGCCTGGAGCCTCCACCGCACCCTTCACACGTGATTATCAGAGGCTCAAAATAGGGCACAAGGTTGGAGTGGGCATTGGGATCGGGTGGGGCACATGCAAACGCAAAAACGCACCTGGATTTTGTTTGCAGTCGGGTTGGAATGGGTGGATGAATGGGTGTAAATTGGGGAGGGGACCCGACCAGAACCCTGAGCTCCCTTGGGTCCGCTGGAGACATCGCGGCTGCACCCCACCACCATAGAGGGAGAACCCCCTGGATCTGCCCACCACTATGGAGGTCCGGGCCCCCTGGCTCCACCCCACCATGGAGGTCGGGCCCCCCACTGGCTCCGCCCCTTCAGCCGCGGGTGCCGGGCGGAAACGGGTCGATCTCCCGCGGAGCCGGACACCGGGTCACGGACAAATACGGACGACAGACTTTCCGGCCTCCTTTGCCAAATTAAAATGGATCACCTGGTTGGGCATCCGCTGATCATGTTGATGGAAACACGTGGAGCACAATGGCGCACGTGATCAATTCAACTGCATCAATTGGCACGTGCATGGACATGGATGCAATCTGTGAACAGATTGCTTTCGTCGTGCCAAATGACGTCATAATTGCTCGTTAATGTGGTAATATTTCGTGGGTTTCAAGTCAATCCTGCATGATTGTTGAACACGTTGGGAGTTGACTTGGTACCTGAACGCGTCAGGGCAGATCCTTGATTTGGTTGCAATAAAAAATGCCTTGGCCTGCATGGAACCCCTTGAGTCTCTTGACCCTCACAGACACACACACACACACGCACGCACACACACACATTTTTGCACTGAAGAGCTGTAGAATTCCTCATTTCCAGAACAAAAGTTTCAGGTCCCCTGAGTGATCGTCTTCCTCTTAATTTTGCTCCAGATCAAGACCTAGTCACGACGGCACCAAACTGTCCAGTTATTTTTTTTCCCAGCGGTGCACGGAACCACGTTGGGTTTCCTTGGATCAGGCTTTATCGGCCATGTTTCACTCGTGTCCAGCTGGGCTCTTTTTCACAAAGCTATTTGTGGAATTTCACACGAAGCTCCGGACTGTGACCGATTCCTGCAGCAGACCCAGGATTGGGGTCGGGGGGACCCAGTCAAGGTCCGACCCCCGAGGCTTCCGTGGGTGTCAAACGCACAAAAAGGGCATATTTTGAAAAGTTGGTTTTGCTTTTCGGAGTTTGAGGTCAGGGCCGCTGTTCACATCTACTTCGCCTGAGAGAGTGCACACACATGCACACACACACACACACACACACACACACACACACACACACACACACGGGTGCGCGTGGCAGTCCTGTAATCAACCTAAACTTTTCTAGGCCTGTTCCCCAGTGGGTTTGTCGTGTGTTGCGTTCCTGGACAAGTTAGCCAACACACACACACACACACACACACGTACACACGGCAGCAACATGCACACGACCGCACGCACGCACAGACTGGCTGACAGACATGCACACACACACACACACACACACACACACACTGCAGCAACACGTATACGCGCACGAACACACACGGAGAAACATAAACACACACACATACACACACACACACACACACACACACACACACACACACACACACAACCAAAAAACTCCAGTTCCAAAGATGCACACCAACTTAAACATCTCTGACACGAATCCTCACTCAACACCAGAACACAGATTCCAGCCCCCGTGCTGAAAGCAGCTCAGCCCTCCCTACTGAGTCCCACACCGGCTGTACAAATATGAAGGGGAGATGTGCGACCCACGGGTTAAACCTATGAATAGGCTCCTTGCCATCCCCGGCCCAACAGACGCCCGGCTCTGGGGCAGCTGCTGGCGAGGCCCCTGTCATCCCCTTCCTGTTCCGTCTTCAGTATCATTAACCTCCCTTTACACCCTCATTTATTCCATTCTGTTCCATTTGGCGGCCCCACAATGCATCGCGTCGTGTGACTGGACTGGAGGAGGGAGGTGAGGCTATTCAGAGATAGGGCGCTGGGAAATTGATGTGATGCTGGATAGGGTCAGACAAACACTCATCGGTGGGGTCGCGATCGCCTCTTTGATGCTGTCGTGTTGATGCGTGTTTTTCTGAATGAGTTGGTGACGGGAGGAGAGGCTGAGGTGCTGCCATGTCCATCAGGATCGGGTCGTTCACTCGGGCAGCAGGAAATACCGTATTCACCCGTGGAAAACGCACTCACGTGCAATGACAATGCGCAAAAAAACGCACTTGGTGTTGACGAGATCATGCGCGATGTTTCCGCACACGTCACACCAACATTGACGTCAAAAACAGCACCGTTTCCATGGCATTGGCCAATCATAAAACATCATTCAACGTTGATGTTGGCGTTTGTCAAAACGTCGCGTATAAATATTCCCTTCAATGAAGCCCCAGGGAAACAGTGACCAAGTGGTCAAGTCACACCCCTTCCTTTTGAAGTCCACGATATGTGACCACGTGCGCATTTTTCGTGTGTGAATACGATAGCTTGCGTGTTACGTGCCGTTTGAGTTCGTGGGCGCATTCGCTGCGTCCCACCGAGCTGCCCGTCCCTCGGGGAGTCAAGTCGAACCGCCCGGCCCTGCACCGTTATCAAGATACGGAAACTCTGTTGCCTGCACTTCAATTAATTTCTGTCATTCCGAATCAAATTCACGCTTCTTATTGAGCTGAGAGACAAAGAGCCTGCACTTGACAACGCATCCATAAGAAGCCACGCAAAAAAAGTTTACTTGCACTTGTTGGCGCTCTGTGCCTGCGAAGCGACGCCTGCAAGAACCAACACAAACACAGCTTCTTCAAACCTGACCCACTTTCCCCCTTTTTTATGTGCGACCTGTTTTGGATCTTTATTCTCTGAAATCTAAAACGGGACTGAACAGTTTTGGAGCCACTGCAACTGCTGCAGTAGCAGGGAATGCCCCGTGGTATTTCTCTACGGATTTAACTGCGGATATCTGCGAAGTCTGTGTTTACTCTGCAGATAGAATACAACGTAAACCCATTACTGGCTATTTTACTGAAAACACAAACGCACGGTGATTAATGTTTTTGTTTCCCGTTGCATTAGTCCCAGTTGCAGCCTCCATTTCTGTTTACCTGTCGCAGAGAATGTTTCACTTCAGAGGCGGATCCAGCAGGGGGGGTCTGAGCTGCGCCCCCCCAACCCCGAGAAATTTTCCTTCCTGATTTTGTACCGCAGGCACAAAATGCTATTTTCACGTGTCAATTTCTTCAAAAGTTAAAGTCGGGCCCCACCCAAGGAGGTCAGTTTCACCCACACACACCCCTCTTTGACTGCATCCTGGGTCCGCCTCTGCCCCCAGGAGGTCAACCTCTCTTGACCTGCAGACTCAGGTTCCACCCCTCCTCCCCCAGATTGATCAGTCCCCCTATTGCAGGTCACGGATCCACCCCTTCTCCCCCGGGGGGGGGGGAAGACCTCTGTTGACCATGCAGAACAGCGTTCCGCCCCAACCCCTGTGGATCAGTCCCCCTCTTGACCAGGTCCTGGATCCGCCCCTGTACGTAGTGAAGGCGTCACGCTTCTGTCATGGCGGCGAGTTCACTTCACGGCCGCGGTATGAAAGAGACGAGGACAGCGCTCTGGCCAGAACAATGTCCTGCTTCACATCTCAGGGTGTTTCGTGCTTCGCAACTGCAGTTGAGCTCTTTGTTTGTGCCTGTAGAGAACAACAGAGTGAGTGGGAAACTTCTCTCTTCCGTGTCCACGTTTGAGGACGGGGGCGGCGCCAACCTCATGGAGGCCCAAATTCACTCCAACTTCACAAAACCTCACACGTCTTTCGAAAATTTTGCCACCCACGCTGCAGGGAGTGAATTATTCTGTCAAAGATCAAAGGGGTCACGAAGCCAGGACTCTTTTTCAGGGTCCTCGGTGCCCCAGGACCCAGGACCCTCTGGGTCCGACAGCCAGACCCTGGTCTTTCAGTCCCGACTGCATGTCCTCGTACGAATACCACTGACGTCAGCAGGCGCTGAACACACAGAAAAGGCAAAGTGTTCGAAACAAAAAAGAAAATTGCAACAAGTTTTCCTGCGCTTTTGTGCGTGTTTCTCACGTGACGTGGTTCAGCAGAAAACTTCGAGCAAGAAGGAGTTTGTTCCTTTGAACTCGTCTCACATCTCCAACACTTTGATGGTGGGAAATGAATACAGCGTCTTCGCCGCTATAGCATAGAGTGTCGGTGCAAAAAATGTCGTACATCCACCTGTTTCGCAGTCTCAGTCTCAGTTCAGTCATGAGTTTGGGTCTTTGGGAGTGGCAATTGGAGTGGTACTTTGCAAGATGTACAACACTGTGCAGTACTTTTCAGCAGCACGTACACAAAAGCACAGTTCGCAAAGAGCTGCAGACTCAGGACTGAACTGAGACTGAAACTCAGGCCGAGGACCCTCTCATGCAAAAAAGCGTGTGGGACCCTGTTGAAGACAGGGGGATCTGCGCTCTATCTCAGCCGCACCTTGAATGTCACGCCTTTGTGCAGGGAATAGCGATCCTGCCTCGCTCCCATTTGATAGCGCATTGAATTTTGTGAGAGCAAGTGAGCAATTTTCGTGTTTCATCCGCCATGCAGGTTGTCTTCCTGTTTTTTGTTGATTTTTGAAGAAGGATTTTCGCTTGTTTGCACGGTTGCTGCTGCTGTTTTCCGGACTGTATTTTTTTTCTTGCGCATTGGCTTCGATTTTTCAACGCAGCGTCGGCCTTTTGCAAAATGTGGAGTCAAACATGTATCTGTGGAACGGAAAAGGGGTTTTTCACATTGGTGACTCACGGTCGTTTCTTATGCTGACGTCAAAAATTCCACCATTGGGTTCTGCATAAAAAGTTTTGACGCCGACGTTGAAAAATGACCGCGCGTCACCCAATGTGAAAACTGCTAAATCTGCGCGGAGATGAAACGTTTCCTCTCACAAGTTTTGCATAAATACTGTCATTTTCCTCATGTGGCGCCAACTCAATGACCTATGATTGTTTCTTTTGGGGTGTGGTTGGGCCCCTCTTTACCCCTCATCCGCACTGAGCTCTATTTCAGTGTTAGTCAATGGGAGTAGCTTGACCAGCACTGCTCAATGGCAGTGTAAATGGCTTTGAAACACCTGACTACGCAATGCTTCAGTTCGGCCTCATGTCCCTGAAAGTGCGCAGGGAAGGATCCAGGATGTGGTCAAACACAGTGGCCCACGTGAGAAAAAATAATTGCATCATGCGGACAAAATCAGGGGGAGCGAGCAACAAACGTTATGGTGGCTGTATCTCACCTGGACCCCTGGATCCCCCCAGACCAAGTGGATCCCCCAGGCTTCTTGGATTCACCTGGACCCCTGGATCCCACAGACCCTCTGGACCCCCCCAACCCCAGCCTCCTGGATCTCTGGAGCCCCAGACCCCTGGATTCCTCTCACCCCTGGAACCACACAGGCCCCTTGGATCCACCAGGTCCCCTGCCTCCCCCGAACCCCTGGATCCCCTGGATTGCCCCCAAGTCCCCTGGACCCCCAAGTCCCCTGGACCCCCAAGTCCCCTGGACCCCCAGGCCTCTCGACCCCAGGCCCCTGGACCCCAGGCCTCTTTACCCCAGGCCCCTGGACCCCAGGCCTCTGGACCCCCAGGCCCCTGGACCCCGAGGCCCTTGGACCCCCAGACCCCCTGGATCCCCCGGACCCCCTGGACCCCAGGACACCCTGCATCTCCCAAGGTGCCCCTGGATCTCCTCTGGATCTCTCTCCGGTGGCGCCGTACGTCCCACAGCTCGTGATCGTCTCTTCGCGTGGCTCCACACAATCATCGTGTTCCCACCGCCGAACGTTTCACAGCTCGCAACACCGCTCCCCCACCTCACCCACCCACCCGCCGCACCAGATCAGGAAATAATGTTTGAATAATTTATCGCATTCGAATGGCGCCATCATCACCTCCACTGCCTCTGCTGCAGTGACGCCTCAAATTTCGCTCCGTTTTTACAGCCGCTTAGCAGATCACAAAAATGTGTCTGGAGACCAGGGATTCTAGGGTCAAAGACATCCCTGTTTTGTCAGTTTTGTCTCTTTTTTTCACAGACAACCCTGTGTCATTGAGGGTAGCGAGCGAGGCTGTGTAACAAGCATTGAGAACAGTGTACGAGTACAGGCAACAGGCATCACCCTGTGGGCATCTTTCATTGAGGAAGGAAGTGTGTCACCAACGGCATTCTGTAGACACCTCTTCACCTTTGGGGTTCAGTCCACTCAGCACTGGATGACTTTGGTGCAAAACTGATTCACTACTGCACGTATCTCTTTCAATGACCGTGCACGGGGGGACAGGTGATGGACATTTGGTTGTCGTCACCCTGAATGACATCGCGCTTTTTCGAAACGCGGCGCGCGTGTTTAACGCGTAAACGTTCTTGTTTAAACTGTCTGTTTCCCATTATATGATGTCCATGTCCGTCTGGCTGTATTACAATGTTCCTTCCTCACACAGAGACACATTTGATCACATTTCATCACCATATCCACCACACCACAGACAAACTGCCCAACTCCCTGCGTCCCCCGATAAGTTGTCCCCGCTAAGTCCAGGTTATCTGTTGATGAATACGCGCCAGGCCCGACCTGTCCCCGCAGCGAATCCCCACGGGCATCATTTGCCAGATCCGTGTAGCGTGTTTGCTTTGCTGATAGAAAACATCATAAGTCCATTACTGGTGGCTCCTATACTGGGAGGATGCGCTGTGGGATGCGCAGTCAGCCACATCTCCGGACACAGTGAGGAGAACTTCGTGTCCGCGACACGCGTGGACAATCGCTCCACTTAGAGAGGACAGGGAAATTTCTGTTGGTGAGCCACAGCCCTGGGGGCGGATCCAGCATGGGAGTAAAGGGTGGTCAAGACAGGCAGTGAGCCAAATGGCGGCTCTGCCTTGATAGTGCGGGGGGCGGCAACCCACTGGTGAGGCATGGGGGTTCTGGCCTTGGAGTTGGTGGGACGGCCCTGATGTGTGTTGGAGGATCCAAATCAAAGATGGCGGACAACCCATTTGCCGGTGGGGGGGGGGGTCCGAGCCCCAAGGTTCACAAGACCAGTGCCTGGTAAAGTGCAGGTCACATTGCGACTCTCCACTGCGGAAGAGTCTACTGCAGGCATTGATTGGTATGAAGAGAGCGCAGTTCGTTAAGTCGCAGACGAGGGTGAAATGTGACTCGCAATCTGATGCAGCTCTCAACAGCTGCCTTGAATGGACAAATTGGTGTCTGAGAGATGCAATGGTCCTGGTAAACCTGCGTGCAAGGCGAGATTCTGTGACCGTGTGACCGTTGCACCCTCACCCTGCACAGCTCACTCCCTCACCCTGCACTGCTCACTCCCTCACCCTGCACAGCTCACTCCCTCACCCTGCACTGCTCACTCCCTCACCCTGCACCGCTCACTCCCTCACCCTGCACTGCTCACTCCCTCACCCTGCACCACTCCCTCACCCTGCACCACTCCCTCACCCTGCACCTCTCCCTCACCCTGCACTGCGGATGATAGATGCTCCGGAGTCTCAGTCGAGTATTTTTCCTGCTCCAGCGAACACGAGCTGCGGCTGCGGCGGAACTCCGCTCGGAAGCGCCCTGCAGAGCCACTCCTGAGGACTCGTGCAGCTCCTGTGACCCAGGCCCTGCAGCCCCAGCCTCTTCCCTCATGCAACACTCTTGCAGACTCGCTTGCATAGCACCCTTGCCCCGGCCCCGCCCTCTTGCCCCCACCCGAAATCCCTTCCATCCCGCTGTAGCCCCTGTAGCGCCCCCAACCCAAGTTCAGTGTACCCCATTCCCTGCAACCCACAAATACGGTGTTCATCTTCGTGCCACTTGTGTTCAACCCGTACAACCAACCCCTGCAGTCCCACCCCCTCCAGTCCCAACCCCAGGTGCAACTCTTCGCCCAATGCTGCAGTCCAAACCCCGCCCACCCAGTGTCTTTCAACTCCTGCTGCAGTCCCACCAGCTCGGGCCCTTCCACACTGCAGACCATGCAGCCATGCATGGCGCAGCCCCTGCAACACTATTGCAGGCACGCCCACAAGCATGCCTGCCCCTGCCCCGCCCTGTGGCCCCCAGCCCAAATCACTTCCTACCCGCTGCAGCCCCTGCAGCGCCAACTCCAGCCTCTCTGTCCTTGCAGCATGTCAGGATCGTGCGTGCTGCTGAAACCCTGTCTGTGACACACGCAGACGTCTGTGTCGTGGCCAACTTCCGTGACCCAACACAACAAACATTCCGCATTGAGTTTCACACTGAACCTTGGCGTCTGCTGCATTTACCTTGACTTTTCACACTTCACGCAAAGAAAAACTTCACGAAACACCAGGACACCAACAAACTGTAAAGGCAGTCATTTCATTAGTAACTCGAGCTGCACAGATCTCTATTTGAGCAAAATGATTTGATATTTGAAAGATTTTCTCGGGTTGCGGGATTTGGATTCGGTAGGGTTCGGGTTGGGAAGGGGAGAGTAATTGGAAAGGCAGATGATCCATATCGGGTTACACGAGAGGTTTCATCAGCAGGAAATCCAGACGTTAATACGAGAGGCTCTTTGTCTTCTGATCCCTATTTCTCTGCCCATGTCTCTCTTTCTCCCTATCACTGCAGACTTGTAAAGTGCAGCTTGAACAAGACACAGAAACCCCCGAAACATCTATTTTCGGGTCGAACCCAAGGGCAGGTTTTGGGGCGCCAATTGACCAGCAGAAACGGATTGTTCACCCCCCCCCCCTGCCACTTTGCGCCACGGTGGCAAAGTCATTTCATTCTTGCACGCGAAATGTTTCACAATTGACATCAGCCTGCAATGGGGTGCAGCCCCCCTGACCAAATGCAAGATCCGCGCCAGTATTTCTTTGCTGCGGAGGCAAAACTACTTCTTGTCCGAAGGGTCACTCGTTTTGTGTATCCGTCCGCAAAAGCAAAGCAAATAAACACAAATTGCTGCGTGGTGAGGACAAGGAGGACCAGATGTATAGGGTATCAGCTCAGCCCCAACTCATGACTATGATTCACCATTTATGGACGTTCATTATCGTTCGGTGAATGGGCAATGGGCGTAGCTGTCACTTCCTCTGTGTCTGGTCAATGTTGAATCTGGCCCTGGTCCCCGCTATGGCGCGTTTGATCTGCGCTTGTTCGTTTTCCCCTTGTTTGGGAGCGGGCAGATTGTTGACCCTGGGGTCACCCAATGAATGAGACACTTGTCCCACGAGTGCGTGCGTTGCATCTCAAAACACTCATCTCCAGCTCCCTAAGCGGCGACCCGCGCCACAAATGGCAAAACATTTGGTGCGGGTCTGGTCATCTGCCCCAGGGGCGTGTTTCTCTTTTTCTTGAAGTCTCTCGGGTGCTGCTCTGACGCTTTTGAGCGATAATTGGAGAGGAGGGAGATGCGGGCAGATTATAATCAATCTCCGCCCCAGGGACACTGTGGACAAAATTAATTCGGACATAAAAATGCTCGTGAAAGGCGCGTGACAATGATGATCCGTAATCACTGAGGGATTCGGAGGAAACGACGACATTCCGGTCGTGTCGATGGGTTTGACACGTGCTACATCCTGCATGACACGCATGTCACGACCGAATGTTTAATCCAGACCAGAAAACAAGTTTTTCTGTGGTTTTAGGTGATTTGAGGTGGGTTTGCACGATTTGAGAGCTTTTGCAAAAAGCGAGCCAAATCGGTGTGAGCCAAATTAAGTCCATGTACACCTGTTTCATAGTCAAGATGATGATAAATTTGAGGTCTTTTGGGCTCTTTTGGTTCAATTTGGGTTGGGGATAGTGCACTAGGAAGGATGGATTTGGGGAACTCTAAATTTTGGGGTTCTTCAGGTCAAAAAGTTCAAGTTTAGAAGTGCAGAAAATATGGGGTGTGGATTTAGAAATGGCTCCATATCTGAGAAAGTACAAATATTTGGTGAATGAAATATATCAATGAAATGTAGTCTGTTGTATGGGGGTTTGAGTGGTGGCATTTGATTTTTGACTTTTGAAAATTTTTACATGGTGTTTAGGTGGGGCTAAAATCAGGGTAAAAAAGTCATTCTTAACAAAAAATTTGAAAATGGATAATGTTGTGAAACAATACATGTGTAAAAGTTCCATTTGGTCAAATTTGTTCCATTTGGGTGTGTCCCAAATGAGTTCCCAAGTTGTGAATGTTGAGTGAAAAAAAAGTAAGAATTTTGACAAAAAAGTGACCCAAATCAGTGCAACCGAAATCAGAGCAAGCCAAATCAGCAAACCGGCCCAAATCAGAGAAACTGAAATATCATGAAATCACCGCGAGCTCCATGGAGCTTTTTGGTCACAGTCCTTGGTCCACATGATCAGCAAAAATGTTCTCCCGTCGTGCAGTTTGCTGTTCGTGTCAATGCAACAACCGGAACACGTATTTTTTCAAGAACCTCACTCGAGAATTTATTACGCACACCCGGTCGCGCAGACCCCTTTCGTGCCCATTTTGGGCAAATGGAAAATTCATACTTCGTGTGTGTGTGTGTGTGTGTGTGTGTGTGTGTGTGTGTGTGTGTGTGTTCTTTTGATGCAAAAATTTTCCAAATTTGTGCGTTTTTACGAGGGGTGAATGTTCAACGTTTACCTCTTGCAGCAAGCGTGCTGAGAGGATGACTGAAGGCTATGCGAAAGCAACATGTTGCAGAAACGCACTCAAAGAGTCACGTGAATGTTTGGATGTTTGAATGCGTCCCCTCCATAGGAGTCAGTCGCCTTCCGCGCCTTGACCGTCTGACACGCAACGACGTCCGCCGGGGAACCGACCGTCCGGACAACGAGCAGACTTCAAGGCGAGAGCCATGGCATGGCACTGCAGTCAAAACTGACTCGTGATCTAGCAGTCAAAAATATCAGTCTGCAAACGGTCCTCACATGCAATGACACTCAAACATCATTTTCTGAACAAAACATTCGTCCGCCACGCAAGTCACATGCAAGAAATGAGAAGTGATGAGTCTGGCTGCGGCTGTTTTGCCAGCAAACCACAATTAGTGAAAGCGAAATGCCTGTTTCATGGCCAAGTTGGGTGTTGGCAACATATGCGGAGGGAATCAACAGTTGTGCAGTGAGCTGTGCTTGAGTTTTTCTGCTCTTTTGCTGTGTCAATGAGCGTCTCTGCCTCAGCAAAGTTCACCTGTTTGCGCGTGCGCGTAAAAAGCTGTGCTGTCATTAGCCTACATTGATGAGTGTTTTCGTGGAAGCCCTGCATCTGAAAGGTCCACAAAACACGGGGGAGGGGCAGATCCAGGGGAGGGGCCTGGGCCCCCCAAACCCACAAAGACTGCCTTTCCAACTTTGTGCCGCAGGCGCAGAAACTGTTTGCTTCTTTCTGTCAAGTTTTTAAGTTGGCCTGACCCCGAAATTTGGCTCCACCCGTTTAAATTTGAGCCTCTGAGGGGTGGACTCTGAGACCGGGGTCCCCTCCGTCAATCTTCATCCCTGATCCGCTGCAAAAACATCTCTTCGTGGAAAGTTCGCTGACCCTGGGGTAGGCGTGTGCCTTGAAACACGCACTGTACCCAGGTTTGGACGAGTCCCGGGTGGTACCCGGAGGGGATACCCACAATCGCATGCCCCAGGGCGTGTCCCCTGATGCACGCGTGCATACCCGGGTGCGCTTCGGTCGTGGGGGAAAGGGGGGTACCCGGAAGAGGGGGAATACCCATCATCGCTCAACCTGTCCCCTGATAAACGCTGAGTGTACCCAGATTCATACGAGTCCCCACGCGGGGGGGGGGGGTACCCGGAGGGGGAAACCCACCATTGCGTGACTCCCTCACTCTGATCTGAGATCAATCCAGATTCATCACATAAACGGTTTCAATCAGCACATTGAGCCCGAGATTGGAGCGCATCATGCCACGCAGTTAATACCACAAAAGAGAAGCAAGGTGAAGCACCCGTTATGATGTGGGACTGGGGGCGGATCCAGGGTCCTTTCAGGGGGGGGGACCTCCATTTAGCGCCGACTTCAACTTTTGCACCCGCTGCTTGGTGGGCGGGGGCCAAATTTGTTTTTCGCTGAGTTTTCGGGCCCAGGATCCGCCCCCTTCCACATCATAACGGGAGTCCTTGGGGCGGATCCAGGGTCCCTTCAAGGGGGCGGGCAGCGGGTGGGGGACAATTTGATGGGGAATGGAGCGGGTTCCAGGATTTGGTCAAGAGGGAGGCGAGGCCCAACTATGGGGGCGGGGCGCCCAGCTTCAACTTTGACGAGAAAAATTGCACTCGCAGCTTGGGGGACAAATCTCTTTTGGTCAAGGGCAGGGTACAAGGTTCCCCTGGATCCGCCCCTGGGACGCTGCATGCGCCGCAGAGTTGTCATGCCATGCGAGCGCTGGGCCCAATACTGACACTGTCACCACTCATTAGAGTGCCAATGCCAGGGATACCAGGCCCCGCGGTGCAATGCATTGGGTCCCATTGAGTTTGTACTGCCGGACCCAACAATAGCTGGAGAACAAGATTTAAATGGACAGCATGGCAATACAGAACACAGCAGCGTTTTACCTTTGAAACAGCTTTGTGTGTGTGGGGGGGGGGTGCAGGTTAGTGAGTGAGAGAGAGAGAGAGAGAGAGAGAGAGAGAGAGAGAGAGAGACGCAGGGAGGAGAGAGTTTGTGTGCCCAAAAGTATTTTTCTTTGTTTGTCTGTGTGTGCGTGCGTGTGCGTGTGAATATGTGTGCGCACACGCGTGCGTGTTTGTGTGTGCATGCAGGCTTCATTGACACACGTAGCTTTTTAAAGCGCCGTAAAAAATGCGGGAATGCACATTGCAATAACACGGTGCTTCACACAAGGGCAATCAGGCTGCATCGCGTGCCTGCGCGACCTTTATCAAGCCGCGCGCATCCCACTCCAATCAACCCCTACAAAACCGCGATCGCTCCCCCATTAACGCGCATGCGTATTTGTTTTTTTGATCACACTTTCCTTTCATGGAACATGCCAGGATAAATTTGCTCAACATGACTTGCCAAGTCAAAAGGGCTGTGGTGGGGTTTTTTTTCCAGCCTTGAAAGCATTTATGTTCCACTTGGCAAATATCAAAAATGCGAGTTGGGTGTTTGCTGCAGTGTTCACTGATTGCTGCTGCAGCATCACGCTTGGCAATAAACCTTCGCTTCCCGCTCATGCTGTGCGGTACAAAACGCAGGCAGCAGGGCTTCAATTCAAGGTGTCAAATAAGTGCAGGAAACCAATTAGATGGCAATTGATTGCAATATAAACGCTTTCTGCAATTGTTGAAAAGAACTTTTGAAAATACACGTTTCAGGAATTCGTGCTTCCAATAATATTTCATATCAGATCTTGTTTCACAGTTACATCGATGCCACAGACAGTATGAGGAAATGAGTTTTTGAATAATTTATACTATTTGAACACAGCAGACTATTGTTGGTTTGGTCTTTGATTTGGATTCTGATTCAGGAAAAAAGATTTTCCACAAATTTATCAGAGGGGGGCCCAGACAATAGAGGAGCAAAATGCCTCTGTCTTTTGAAGTGCGCAACTTTCGACCCGCACACAAACAATCTTTGCCTCTCTGACGACGGCTGTCCTTCAAAAAATATTCTGCGCAAGAGCCATTTTCAGTTTGTGATTTCTCTACGGGCCTTGCGCACTATCAAAGACGTGAATTCATACTCCGTCCATTTCTTTATTGAAAGAAAGATCCGAGGGATAAAGCTTCATTGATTCGCGCCATGCCTGCGCTCGACCCCCCCCCCCCCCCGCCGCCTAACCCCCCCCCCCGCCGATACGGCAGGTGACGATATTTAATAACATTGAATGGGCGGGTTGTGAGCAACTCAATAGCATGAGTTACTCGCGCAAACGACGCGACGCTGAAGAGACGGAAGCGGCGGCGGCGCTGGGGAGGGGGAGGTTCTGCCTGTGCACGGACCAGGAGGCATGGGGTGAGGGCCCCAAGGCAGTCAAAGGTCAGGCAGGTCTGACAGAAAGACTCTTTGTCCCTTGCTTTGTGCCTCATTCAAACTCACACAGTTGATATCAATTGGCATATAAACCACTCAGAGCCTTGATGAGTGTCTGGCCACATCAGGTGAGAATTTGATTGATGAGGCGCCCACCCGTGTCTCCTGATCTCGAGTGTCTGCCCATGTCGTTACACCGGGTACTGGGCGTCTCGTATTGATGTCTTTGCATTGTCGTCTCATAATTGTAACCTTGATGCAACAACGAGCAGTTCGATGATACAGACCGATGGCTGAGCACAAGCGCGCGAGCTACAGATCAACCAAAACAACGTCTGTCGTATTTACCCGTGTGTGATTCACACCTGACGCTGAAATGCACCCCAAAACCCTGTGTTAGTTTCTGGCTTTATGGTCCTTTTGCAAAAACGAGAAACTCAGACAGGTGTGAGAAACACCCCTTGCATTTGACGCCCAATTTTGGAGCAAAAAGTGCGTCACAAAACAAGGTTGAATACGGTATGTTCAAAGCATCACGCAACTTTTGTTGTTGTTATCCTGCAGAAAACGTTCGCTCCTAATTGGCTCCAAGTCTGTCGCATCGAATTACAATTAGCCATAAAATGTGCCGGGCGGACACAACAGAAAGACTCGGAAACTGATGCAGATTTCTCCTTCCTCAGATTCGGGGGGGGGGGGAATAAAGGACTTCCTCCGCACCAAAAGCCAGAAGTGAATCATAGCACAGAGCAAGCGGTGTCCCCATGGAAATCTAGATAAGTGATCAGATTCTATAAAGTCTTACTGCCCATATGAATCGCAGGGATAAATTTCTGCAAGAATAAGCAAATGGACACGGCACGTACCTTTGTGGAGAAAGAAGATGCAGAAGAAGATGATGGTGCTGAATGTTATATCAGTCCACATGGTGTTGGGTACATACTGCTACTATGGGGTCCTGTCAGGAGTCAGAGGGGCAGGTAGATCCATTGCACGTGGTGTCCTGCGGATACTGTTCGGGCTCCTGCTGCCTGCAGGGAAGGTGCAGCTGCAGGCGGCAAAGTTAGTGGTGGTGTCATCATCATTGTCCTCGTCATTGGCGTTTGTCTCTGCAACAATTGGGGGGAAGCACTGTCCGCGCCCTCGGCGTTGCTACCACTGACGCCGCAGCACTGCGTTGTTGAGCGTTCAGAAAGACGCCGCCGACGCCAACGCCGCTTCTGGCACCGTCACCAACGCCAACGCGCACGCGCTGTGGTATCCGTCACCACCGACGCCGACGCTGCCGCACTACGTCAACCTGGCGTTCAGAACGCCGTCGCCGCTGCCGCACTCACCAACGCCGGTGCGCACACGCTGTTGGTGTGTCCTTGCGTTGAGAACTACGGGAAATTTGGAGGGAGGCGCGTCTACTCCAATGTCTCCTTCTCAATCCGTCCTCCTCTCCTCAATGCTGATCTCCTCATTAAAAATCAATGACAAACTTTTATCGTGCTCCACAGGTACAGAAGCGAACCCCGCTCCGCCTGAGATCAAACTCTCAATCCTCAATGTTAAACACACAGAACAAACAGCTTCAGATCATCCAACACACACTCCACCCGAAGAGCTTCTTCACCTTGGTGTGGATTGCTGTACTTTTTCCCCTGGATAGGGGGTCGCAATTTTGTTCAACCTTGCGTGTGTGTTATTGTACTCCTGCGGTAGTGCGGTGTGTGGAGTAGAGAGCGCCGAGTCCCGTGGATAGACTGAAGCTGCAGCGCGGTGGGGTCGGGTGTTACAGCTTCAGCCCAGTCGTTTACATTTCCCTATTGTTTCCTACTGTGATCAAATTAACGGTGTATCACTCCCACAGACAATCTACAAATTAGACTCCAAAACTACAAAAACAAACTTTTCCCTTTTGCAACACAATTTTCCTGATTCCACGTGGCTTATTGGTTTACCTCCCTTTCTGCGCATAAAAGGCGTGATTTTTGCGTCAATAAATTCCAGTGAACTGAATTCCTATGGAACTGACCTTGTCCCATGATCACGTGTAGAATTCGCGCCTTTGTCCTTTCCCGTGGCTTTGCATGTGATGAATACAATTCACGCACATCTGTCCCCATCGCCCCCAGCACGGCAAATTTCAATTGTAAATCAGGCGTCGGGCTCTTTAGCGGCGACAGCTTCAAACCTCGGCCAGAGATGGCAATTATCAAAATATGGCAGCGGGGCGAGTGAGGCACGCGGGGAGGCGCGGGGAGGGGAGGCGGGGCCCTGATCCTGGCGGCCGCTGCGGGCACGCTGGCCGCGGCGGAGGCGGGTGTGGTGGGGTGGGGTGTGG
>JAAUXT010075931.1_pt1 | contig 21731 bp, 15 predicted proteins | sample 7278171 | NCBI WGS metagenome assembly JAAUXT01 (sample SAMN14350112, study PRJNA611818) | marine sediment metagenome | isolation source: surface marine sediment (1.8m) | place: French Polynesia: Moorea | collected 2018-08 | reverse complement strand
TTTTATATGTTCTCATTTCCGGATGCAAGGAAAGTTCACAACCGACTGCGATGGATCGGCAAGACACGAAAAATGGCAGGAATCAGCGGGAACTCTTTCAATGGCTCTTACCGCGTACACACCTCCCAAGAACCGAGCAAAATTGCTAACGTCATTTCAAAAGCACAACAAAGCCCTTGCGAAAGATACTGCCAACCGTCAGGCCAAACGAGTCTTCTTTCTTCGGTTTCGTGAAGAGACCGCGGCAGTCATTTGTAAAAGGCCATTTGTACGAAAATATACTTCTCTTTCACACAGTGTCTTTTGATGCGTCTGATACTGGTCTGTCATCGAAGGCACAAAAAGACAACACAAATGACGAATGTATACGCGAGCAGTGTTTTTCAGAGGACTGACATGTGCTTCAAAAGACATTTATAATTTCCTTCAATTTGCTTTCCAGCCAAGAGAACAGCCAAGTTTGCTTGGCTTCACTTCGGGACGGGGAAGATGTTCATGCGTTTAATCTCCGTCCAATCAAACGGCAAGATCGTGGGCTTTCAACTTTCTATTCAGCGTCACCACTGGCCAGAGTTCAGACTTGTTCGGAAAGGAACAACAACAAAAGGAAAATGTGTTTTCCCAAGATCAATCAGCACACGTTGGAATCCAACAGCACCTCCTAAAGTTCTGTCCCTCATCGCCACTCTCCACTGCGTGCACTTCCGAACGAGAGAGAGAGAGACCCCAACCCTCAACAGTTCTCGATGGAAATGACACCGTAAGTTCGTCATCAAAGACCGAGTAAAACGAATGGTCATTGCAAGGTCTTCGGATCATCAAATGGGACCGACAAGCACAAGATGTACAACACGTCAAACCATTTTGCACGCTGTCCACCAGATTTTAGCACAACAGAAACCAGCTGTTGACAAACTGAGCATCACAATAGTCAATCGGAGGAACACGCCAAAACTGTCTGCCCTTGTTGGGAATGTTGCCGCTATCAGTTTCACTGCACAATGCCACACAAGTGTCTTGCGTCAGCTGGAGAACAACTGGCATACAAGAACCAGAATGCCGAACGCTGTCTACATTCACGAGTTACATGTACCATCAGTCAGCAGCAGAAAATGCGGACAAACTTGTCCCTTTTGCAGCATTCCCCAAGACCGCCACCACATCACACAAACTGACGTATCGCAACGTCCTGTGTGTCAGCGAGATGACAAGTTATTGCTGCCTGAATTATTGCCCTCACAAACGCTTCATTCTGAATTTGTCGAGTCGGCGTCTGTGAAACTTCAGTCTTTGCATATCCTCTGTTTGAAAGTCAGCGTATTGCACAAACGTTTCACTCAACACACAGAGCTGACAGCAAAGTCATGAACCTTTGAAAACGTACAACACTGAGACCGCATATGTGACAAACTTCTCCGAGGATATAAATATACATGATCATATACAATAAATACTGTACACCTCAATACATAACAATCTTCCTAAATTTCCCAAACCAGCATTACGCGGGCGTGTTCTTTTCCAAAAATGAACAAACAGAACAAACAAAAAAGCGCAGTTTGTGAATTCACAGCACTGCTGAAGCCATGACGAAGTCTCCTCCTGTCATTGTAAGTGATAGACAATGTGATTTGCATATAAGACTGGATCTCCTCTGACCTGTGTTCAAACCTTGCAATACATGGATGAATGGATTTCCTGCTCGTCAAGGACACGGGCAAAGATGGTACAGAGTAAACGACAGCTAACGTGAGCAAGTCACAAACGACACACGTCGAAAAACTTGTGATGTTGAGCCTGACGAGTGACTGTAGCAAGTCTGTGTCTCTCAACTGATAAATCTAAACTACACAAGCGCCGAACAGAATGAAGTTTCAATTCGTCGGCGAAGACACACACACGCACATGTGAGGCCCAACAGGGGGCGGGGGAAGAATAGAGTTGTTCTGAAACCTCGTCAGTGCACTCTCATGGGTTCCTGATTTCGTGGCGTGACAAAAATTTAAGGTGGATTTACCAACCACGGAAAGAAACAGGACAGCTGGGATCGCGGGAAGTAGATTCTGACTGCATGAAGCACGCACTGCAGTGTACAACATCAAATCGTGACAAGATGCTCCAGTCACATTCTGATGAATCAGTGTGTTTCGAGGAATTTATTGATTGCACCGAGACTGCAGATACAACTGCAAATGAAACTCATGTGCAGATTGATGCAGAGTTTGGGGTCTCGCGCTGTAGCCAGAAGGCACCCGCGCCAACACTTCATCCCGCAAGAAGGCAAACATGGATTCGGCATTGAACTGTCCGCCATCAGGACACCGCAAGACTTCCCGCCGGGTGTCTTTGAAAGAGACATCCGTTTTAAAATGTGTACTTTTGGCACTTTGTTTTTCTGTGTGGTTGGCAAGAAGTCACTGACCGTTGCGAATAGCAATCTGATTGCTCAAGAAGAATGCATGGATTGAATTAAATGCTTCAAAATGTGGCAAATTGGAAGACTGAGCGGCGACTTCCCGATTTACACTGAACGTGACAACTTTGGTGAGATCTGCACTGGCCAGGTTCAACATTGTGACCATCTTTACCTGGATTTTGCACACTTTTGCGGAAAACAAAGACGAACAGCAGGAAAAAGAAGGTGGTGTTTGCAGGACTGGCAAAACGTGTGAACTCCATTGAGCAATGAAGATGATGAGCAAAGATGATTGGAGCTGGTTGGTTGATGGCGGTCAGTGTTGGTGAGGGAGGGAAGTGTCGCCCATGGTGGTCGGCGGCGTCATCACGGGTCACGTGTCCTTGAGCATGTGCACCCCGCCGCGGACGTAGCGCACCAGGTCGAGGATGGAGCTGTGTAGCGTTAGAGGCCCACCGCACGCCCGCTCCAAGTCGCTGAAAAACTCTGCAACACCAACACAAATTCTGTAACAATCAAGGCTGTAACACGCAAATTGCTGCACCTTCCATTCTGATCAAACGGACTGTTCTCATTTCTGAGGAGTGGTCTCGACGTCAGCTAAGAGTGGGTTGCATGAAACGTTCTATTGATTGTGCCTTGGTGGCAAACCGGAAATACTTCGAACTTTTCTTTCGCACTGCACGAGCTCAATGACAGATGAGACTGAAGTTGCATTCTAGGACATAACTTGTCATCCGACAGAATTGTCACTGTGTGCGGCCAACGACAACCTTCGAATTGCGCGAGAGCAGACGTGCAAATTTCACAAATGGACCACGGGTGCACGCACAGTATCAGCCAAGGCCCAGAAACCAAACGAGACAAATCGTACCTTTGTACGGTTGCGACTGAGCGTCGGCCTGTTCCCACAGTTCATGGCACTGGTAGAGATTTGACATGTGTGCGAGGTACTGCTGTGTGATGGAATGTACGCGCGCCGGCACCGAAATGCTGCCCGACGCCGGCGTTCCCGTCCCGCCGTTGGTCACTCCGCTCGAGCGCTGCTCCACGCCGTTGCCGCTCCCCTGTGAAGACCAGCGGTCGACACATTTACCGTGCTGCCAAGTCGACCAAAAACTGGAAACTGGGAACCGACGCTCCTCCATCCAACTTCCATTGCCAGTGTGTTATTTACAACAACAGGTCTGGCTTTTTCATTTCACCGGACACACCTTCAGGAAAAGCGCAAAACACGCGCCGTGCCGTGCGCTAACAGGACAAGATCCTGGCCACAGCTGACAGCCATCTCTGGCATCTTCGTCAGGAAGCGAAAGAAAACCCCCTCATCGAAAACGTGCAGCTCGACCGCTTGCCCGTTCCCAATTCCCAATGCGTCGACTTTGGGTCCACTGATGTTCGTGTTCAGACGAGACCAAAAATAGGGGCTTGAACGTTTGTGACCCGTTGAGTGCATTGTGCATGTCGGATGACGTCAGACAAGATCTTCTCCAGGATGTGGAGACCCCTTGTGGCGAGTGGCAGCAGTACTGTGTTTTCACCAAGTGCAAACATTTGGAGCATTTTTATTGATCCAAACCGCACACAAAGAACACCGAAGCTTCTTTGCACCAGTCATCTCAGTCCCAAAACACAAGAAGAAATGCTGATCGAGGCCGCTGCCGAACAACAAGAGAAAAGTGAACCGGCGAGTTCGATCAATTTCTTCACCTGTATTTTCCACAAGCCCCTCCGCCAACAAGGAAGCAAAGACCTGGCACCACAAATGTTTATCACATCTGTCGGTACGCGTGCACTTCCTCATCCGACGCAAACCTCGCGTCGATCAAAACTAGTTCCTTGACTCAACCAGACCAGTGTTTATGTTGACATTGGAAACAGAAAACGCAAACGTTGGCACAGAACAATTTGTAACTGGTTCAGTCCCTGCACCTCGCCCAGTGTCGAGCCAATGTCACCTGTTGGCTGAAAGGTGCAGAGCTTTGAACGCTCGTCAAAAGCGCAGCAGCTATCACCCTGATCGTTTCGAAGAAACTTTGCTGGTTGTTTGTTGTAATCACCCAAGATCACGACAGATAATTTTTTCGGAAGCGACACCCCAACCCCTGACATGATCAAGGAATCATAGGCACCTTCTGCCCCAGCAGTCGTCAGGGGTGATCGTGTAAAATACCGTGCGAACGAGCACGTAATATGGAAATTGACATACCACGCTGCCGACAGAGCCGACGCTGCCTGCGGGCGAAGGTGTGGGTGAGATGGGCGACGGCGTGCCCGTGCCCCGAGAGCTCCAATTGGCTTGGTAGGGTGACGGTGCCTGCGCTGCTGCCGGCGGCTTCGTCGCAGACTGTGAACACAAGACCAGCAATAAATTCGCGAAAAGGAAGACTGCAAAGAACACACCTCGACCATGTTTTTTGAGCAGTTCTGCAGTGGAGATCGCAGCTGTCCTCCACGAACCGCGGTCAATGTTGTCGCATTCAGAAAATGTCAACGTGTTAGTCTTTTTGGGTTTTTTACCTTCTTGTGCTCATCGATCGCCCTGCGCAACTTTGCAGTTTCATTTTTCTTCAGTTTGAAGAGTTTCAGATACAACATGGACTGAATACGAAGGCTGAAATGAGAAGGTGGAGGCGATAATTGCGGACAACTGCCAGGTCACAAAAAAAACAGAACAAAAACAATTCATGCACGAAAATTGAAGTCTCACCTGAATACTGATAGCTTTCTTTCCTGGTGTTTGTTTTCGTGACCACGGAATTTCGTACATATGTGTCTGCAGGAGAAATAACACAAATCAAAATGGAGAGTGCTCAGGTGAACAATATCAAAGCGTCGAGGAAGTAGCACTGCCACTCGAGAATGATTCGATGTGCAAAGCTTTCAGTTGTACGAGTCAACTGCTGGAAGCATTCTTGAGCACGCTTCTGTGACACAATGGTACGAAATGCACAAATGCACTCACCTGAGGAGATTGAGCGTGTCCTGGTACATGCTGTAGATCTTGTTCGGCTCGGAGACCTTCTGACTCTCCATTCCGTGACCGCAGCGGATGAAGGACAACACGGCCTCGACGTACATGAGCGACTTCGCAAGGCGGTCGTCCAGCTGGTCAGCGGCGTGCTTCAGTCGCTTCGCCTCGCTCAGGTGATCCACCGCTTCCAGCCTGCAACACAGCGCGGCGTCAGACGACGATACGAGCACGAGCCTCGCTCAGAGTGAGACGCATCAAACAAACAGGCACACTCGCAATGGCCACGAAGACAAGTCTCGTGTGCTCAACTCACTCATTCTCGGGCGCGACCCACTTGGCGGGTGTGACATCCCGGCTCGGAGTCAGCTTGCCGCCGCCCGCCAGCACGCTCCAGTCGCTGGCGGCAGACCGCTGCCCGTTGAAGCGCGCGGGGCTCGGGCTGCGGCCCGGCTTCGCGCCGCCCCCATCCTCTGCCGGTGCGTCCCAGTCTTTGACCTGCCAGTAGAGGAGTGAGTGCGTTGAAACACAACAGCGGAAGATCACTGTTGGTCTGACACACAGGAGACACATCAAGAGAAATTGCGAACGCTGAAATGTGCACGGAGAAGAGGACTGAACGATCTCCTCGTCCACAACAGGTGTGATGACTCGAATTTTTTTTTTTTTTTTTTGATACGAGGACAGGTAACATTTCAGCTCATCGATTCCACACGAGTCGCACCAATTTCAAGTGGCTTTGAACCTTGACCGACTTTCGCAGAAATTCCCTTCCGGTTTTTGGACTTTCGTACGAGGTATGTCAAGTAAGTTTTAGCTCCAGCGCGACACAAAAAAACTCTCGAGGAAAACTAAAATATAATTGACACACCTCGTATGAGCAGCTGAGCTGGTCACCTTTCTCTTGAGACCCCCAAGCCCACGGACTATTTCTAAATCTGAAATTCTTCAACGTCAATTGCACTTGTTAAAAGTTGAATCGGCTGCGAGATTTCTTTTCCACCAACTGCTCGAACAGAGAGCACCAGACCCAAGGAAAACTGCGAACTCAGCTTCACCATCAGGTGACATAAATCATCCGTGGCACCTTGCTCACCTGACCACAAGACCAGTGACTTGTTGTGCGAAGTCCCTTTTGGGCGAAGCACCATGTGGTCGTGCAGTATATGACAAGGTGGATGAAATGTCCCCTGCCCCCTCCCCAACCCCCCCTCCCCCTGCCAGATCCCCCTCCCCCGCCAGACCCCCCTTCCATGGAGAAGACAAGGAGGACAAGGAAGAATCGACGACATTCCCGGTGCAAGGGACTTCGCACTGCAGTTGCCTTGAGCACTGTTTCTTGTTCGCTGTTTACTAGTGTTCAGACAAATCATGCTGGCAGATAAGTCTGCAAAGTTGGCCAAACTGTACTCGAGTGATTCCGTTCGGAGCCAAACAAATTCGACTCTGGATGTTTTGGTGTTGTTTATTACACTCTGAACTGCTCTGGCTCCGAACTTACAACTCACAACAAGTCCATGCTACTGTGCAGATCTGAGATCAACCAAAACACCGGGTTCACTGGAACACAGCTGAGCCAGTCAGGTAACATTCGAAAACAAACAAGCCTGGGTACTGGCTGTTGTGAAGAACTTGATCTGATCTCGTGCACTTTCTTATTATGAGGGATCATTCCCATGAACCTCGCACATGGTACATCACAATTTTTGTCCAGAACTATTTGCTCTATGATGGCACAAATGCATTCTTTCAAATTCCGCTTTGTTTCTCGTTCACCGCAAACGAGCGAGTCTTTGAAGAGCAAACCAACCCAATATCTTTTCCTGCACTGTGCCGGAAAATGGAATTGAAAAGTGTCTTTGCAACAAAATTGGCATCAGAAAAAGACTCCACCCAACGCCAGAACAAGCCACCGAACCTACCTTGCCCCCGGCGCGCGGGTCCCACGGAGACCTGCTGCGCTCGCGATCGCGGCGGTGGTCCGGGCGCCGGCGCTCTCGGGCGTCAGGGCGCCGCCGCTCCCTGTCGTGCTGACTGTGCCTACTAGAGGAGCTGCTGACGCTGGTCGTGCGCCGCCGCGCTGGAGACTCGGTTCGTGGCGGGCGGGGTGAGGAAGCGGCGCCGTCGACGCCGTCTAACCGCGGCGGATGCTTCCTGTCCCACTCGCGGTCATCTCGGTGTTTTGTTCGGCTGTAAGTGGAGCAACAAATTCGGTGTCATTCAACAAGTGACAACACGTGAATTTCCGGCAGGCAACCGAAATGTTCCTGTTGCTCCCAAAAGGTGATTTTTATGCACGTCAGCGCCTATGCTCTAATTTATGCACGTCAGCATCTGTACTCGAATTCATGACGAATAGCAATATCACACATGGAGAGTTCAGTCCTGACTCCACCTCCACCGAGGCACGACGAGCCAGGCTGCAACCTGAACACTGGATGGAGCAGTTGGCCACAAGCGCCCAGGACAGCGGATGTGATCTGAGATGTTCAAATTATCGACGGGAGGAGAAGGGCCTTGACGATGATCGAGAAATTCTCCACGGACACATGAGTCACGGAAGGTCGGAATTTCCAGAAGACTTGACGAACCGGGAACCTTCAAGTGAGGCTCCAGCGTAGTTGCATAAAAACACACTGGGGTTCGCTGAAGCAATCCACAACTGCGAGCACTGAGAACTTGGAACCGACTGATCCACACGCGGTGTCTTGTTCAGAAAGTTTGGAACGCAACGTACTGGCATTCGTCCAGCCTTGCAAGATGCAACACTAAATTCACTCTCCATCTTACTTGACAAACACATCGCACGTCTCACCTTGTGCTGTGATTTCTGCATTGGTTGCAGACAAGACGGCTCAGTTCAAAACAGAATATCATGTCTGTCACTTCAATGCAACTCGCACCTCTTGGACGTCCCAAAAAACGTGTGTGTGTGCGTGTATGTGAGAGAGAGAGAGAGAGAGAGAGAGAGAGAGAGAGAGTGAGTGAGTGACTGAGTGAGTGAGTGGGTTTGTGAGCTGGGCAGGATTTTCAACGTCGAATTTATGAAGACATTGGCGCTTGAAAACTATGCACGCACGTTGAGCCAGCAACAACGTTGGTTTCCGTTGGCGACACATCACCACCACTACGCAAGGTGCACAACTGAGCGATCACTGCCATGCGGTCAGTTTCAGATCAAAACGCCACTTTCCGTTTCTGTTAACTGGGATGTACGAGCTCATTTTTTGTTCATGGGGACAAGTCTGTTGTTTTTTGTTTTCTTTGAAAAAGTACAACGTGTTGTCTGATGAAAGATTTGAGACAACCTTTATGTTTCTTCGAAAAATGTAATCTGTGCCAAAGAAGGTAATTGGTTAGTTTCACGCCGTTTGTAACTTACAAAACTTTGATGCCACACCTGCTGGACGCGAAAGGATTGAGAACACAATTGTGCTAATGTGCATTGGCAGGAAACTTGGTACGTCATCAACTGACGTTGCAGTTTTCCCCACTTATCTCTTTAATTTCGGATGGTTCGACCACTCAAAAGTTGTTTTTGCCTTGCAATCTTCGGTCGGTACCAAACAGGTGCAAGTGATGAACAAGAAGGCCACGCCAAGAAAACCCGCGGTTCAACCACGCTGACTTGCCCGACAGAAACTTGCAGATTTGCTGCCAGTTGGCTTCCAATATTGACTTGCCAGGGATAGGGCGGGGAACGTCAACATTGCTGGAAAATGACTGGCAAACTGGAAAACTGTAATGTTGATTTGCAAAGAAGACTGACGGGGGGGGGGGGGAGCAGTCAACATTGCAGTTTCCAACCAAACATTGACTGCTGATCATTTTCCACAAATGTTGACTCAACCCCTCCCAAGAAAGTCAACACACACGTACACACGCATACTCCCACCGCAGGCTCAAAAACCTGAACAGGAAACCAAGCAAAACGACAGCAGAGCAACTGCATGGCTGCCGGGGGGGGGGGGTGATGACTACCACGAAACAGTGATCACCCTTTGATCTCAACCAAGAATTTATAGTGGTGATCACCCCCAAATCCCTGCTGGGCAGCTACAGCTACGGCAGGGGCAATTACCACTGAGATTTTCAGCCCGTGATCACCACTTGGTCGCTGCTGGGGAGTGCGATCAGTTCTCGGAACTTTGCCACTCGTTACCCTCCAGTTGTCATCACATGACCACCAACCGCTCACTTCTACTTGACAAATTTTCAACAGCGACGACAAACCTCTTCCAGTATTTCATATCTATCACTTTTCAACGCCACATTTTCGCACAGGGATCCACCACCCTTCTGACCCGCAGCACCTGACGAACTGCCCAACAACTCTGACCTCACGAGCGATCACAAATCCGCAACGGCCAAACCTAATCCAATCAGTGAAGTGTACTGGTACTTACTCTTGGTGCGTTGACTTAGCGCCGCGGTCGGTTTTGACTTTCTTGCGATCGTCCGGTTCCCCACTGGGAGACAGCGCCCGCTTCTTTGGAATTTTTACACCGGAAAGATTGCTGCCTCCATTTCGGTTGAATATTTCGTTCAACACTTGCTTCTGTTCAGAGGCCGTCACTTTGCTCGAGGTGCTCTGAGCTTTCGCAGTGCTCTCCTCGCCTGCACCAGTTCGTTCCTGGCTTGTTTGCTTGGCTTCAGAGCCAGCAGACTCACTCACAGATTTGCTTTTCCCCTCCTCCTCGTCCTCACTACTGCTGTCACTGCTGCTACTGCTCCCACTACTGCTGCCGCTGCTGCTATCCGTATCCGTGTCATGATTGGAACGGTCTCTTTCTCCCTGTTTTCTCCTGCTGTCATTGTTGTTGCCGTCACTGGTCCTGGGTTTACTATCACTCTTGTCCTTCTCATCGTCGCTGCTGTCGGTCACATCCTCCTCGAACTCGGAGTTGGTGGATATACTGTCTGAGTAGGGGACGCGCTGGTACATGGGGGACGGGGGCAGCGGCTGCACCAGCGATGTCACCCCGCTCTCCCCCAGCAACGACTTTCCATCCTGGATCAGCGCAGACACTTTTTGCTCCACAACCTCCATGTCAGAACCCGATGTGCTTCTAGTCCTTTCAAAACTCACACTGGGCAATTTGGAGAGGTCAATCTTGACCATGACACGCGGCTTTCCGTTCACGTAACTCACACCACTGTCAGTCTTCATTGCGTCAGAACTTCCCTCTGCCCGGGGTCCTGATCCCTCCATTTTCCCAGACGAGTTCACCAAAGGTTTTGACTGAGCTGTTCGAGCGACCACGTCAGCCTCGCTCGGTAGGGGTGAAAGAACAACTGTTGGCGAGAGGAGGCTCTGCAGTTTGGGGGCCGGCGAGTAATCTTCGTTCATGACGGCTTCCAGGTCGACGTCAGTGTCGTCGGTGGTGGTGCTGGCCGGGAGCGGGGCGGGCGGGCTCGCCGCGCGCCTGTCCGCGTCGCCGCCACCACTCGCCGCCGCGCGCTTCCGAACAGTCGCCGCGGGAGAGCCACCCGTCCTCTTGGAAGATGATTCTTTCCTTTCACTCTTCACAGGACTTGACTTTCCAACATTCTTCATTTTGAAAATGCCATCGTCGTCATCGCTTGAACTGGATTCGCAGGCAGATGACATGGAATCATCGGAAGACGACACAAATTTCTTGGATTTCGGACTTTTCGTCAGTTTCTGAACTTTGGGCTTGGGAGGTCGGCCACGTTTGCCCTTTGGAGTCGTCGCCTTTTTCTCTGTGGAGATGTGTTTGGATTTGGACGAGTTTTGTCTCGAGACAGATTTTTTGTTTGGAGTATCTGCTGCAAATTTTTCACTTTGGCCACTGGCGCTATTCGTTTTGATTTTCGGGGGGCGACCCCGCCGTGGAGACTTGTTGAGGCCGTTGGTGCTTGTTTTGCTCAAACTGGTGTTGCTGGTGGGAGGGGACTTCGCTGTAGCGATCGGGGAACACTCCTGCTTGGTCATCTTGTTGGAAAGGGGCGGAGTTTCCGGCGGATTGAAGGAGGGAGGCCCGCTGTACTCCGGCACCTTGCCGTGGCTGGAGCCGACGCTCGAGGGCGGCGTGATGATGTTCGGCTCCTGCTTGGGCGGCGGCGGCGGCGATTCCATGTGTATGGCCATTGGATCGGGTAGCTTGTCGGCGTTGAGGATTGTCTCAATGAGCATGTCCTCGTCTGCGTCGTCCAAGTTGTCCGCTGTCTCGGCGATGACCTCGCTGTTCGGCGGCGCCAGGTCATCGTCGTCGTCGTCATCAGGCGCCCCACCTTCGCCGGACAGCGACCCCAGGACCCCCGACATGGCGGGCGGGGCTCTCGGCTCCAGGAAGGCTGCGAGGGCGAAGCTCTGTCGCTGCGTCTCATCCTGCAAAATACACAACTTTCAACAACTCTCATCCGTGCATTTTCTATTTTCTGAAATTTTTAGTTTTTCTCGGGAGACCAAATGCGCGCACCCAACCGCATCAACAGCTTTTGTGGTGTGGCGCTTGGAACTCTTCCGTGCTTACTGTTTGGGCGCTGAACCTCGAGAATATTCCACAAAGCACGTCGGATATTGTATCACACAGCATGTCACATCAAAGGACAAAGGCGGATAATATTCCAGCTTTTCTTCGTTTTCGGAATTTTCTTTTGAGGCTCGAGGTCTCTGCTTGTCGCAATAGCTGGCTGCTTTTAATCTGCCGATGCTGCAGACGACGCGGCAAAAGCATTACGAGTATTGATCCGCGCCTGGAAACGCAATCTCAAATCTTTTTCACCACAGGGACTTCTCAGGTAACTAACGCTGATGTTTTCTTTCAAGTTGCATCTTGCACTGCGAATTTTGCCAAGGTATCTTCCACTTGCATTCACATGCCTGTGGAAAGAGCTGTAGTACCTACTTGTGAGAGATGACACCAACTGCACCGAGTGTCACATGAATAATGACGAAGAACTGCGACAACAAGAAATTTGCCCCAGAATGATCTGGTGTCAGTTCGTCTCAGTCACTATCAAAAAGTCATGTTCTCGTTCGAGTTCCCTTTCTCTCTTATCAATTCGCCTTCGTGTTGTATCTGCAATTCAAAGTCACAACAAACTGTTGTCCTTTTCACGTTGGCCCGTCCCACCACGCACGCCTCACCTGTCTGTGCGGTGACTGTGGCTTGAGACTCGGCACGTCGACGTCGGCTTTCTTCGGCTCCTCGTTGTCGGACGAACTCGAGTCGCTGTCGGACGCGTCGGAACTGCTGCCCGAGCTCGACGAGCTGCTTTCGATCGTCGCTCGGCTCGATCGCGATGCTCTGCGAACACAAAACGTAGTGTCAAGCGAAAGGCCAGGGATTTCTGTGGTCCGAATGGACGAGTTGGACAGGACAGCACACATCGTGATCTCCAGAAACCTGTCACCTGCTTTGAAAGAGTTGTGTCCACACAAGAATAAAACACATCACGACCAAGCAAGTGTACGAAAAAAAGTGAGCGACCACGGGCATGTCGCGTCCATTCTGGTGTCTTTGACGCAATTTGAGACACTTGGTGTCCGCGTTCCTGTCAAAAAATATTGAGCGCACGAGAAATTTCGCACAAAGGATTCAACGGAAAACCTTGAACGCTGCACGCAGAAGCCGCTGAACATCTGGGTTCAAATTAAACCTCGCAATTGTTGTCGAAATGCAACTTGATGCAGCTGTACTGAAGGGACAAAGCTCACACATCTGCAACCGATGACATTCACTGCTGCATTGGGTTTCACATTTCTCCACACAACTCCGCACTGAGATCAACATTGTGGTGGAGAAAGTCGTACACAAAAGTTTCAAAGAAATTTTGCCCAGGAATCGCAATCACTCGAGGGTAATCAAGCTGTGTCACAACAAACATATCGCGAGTCCCATGTTCCGATGACAAAGCTCCGCGCCTCGCTTTGGAGCTTTGAAGATCTTGCTGTTGGTCGTACCCACGTTTTGCAAGCGCGATTGTAAGCTTCGAAAAGCTTCACATTTGCTTCTTGTTTGACTTGTCACTTCACCATGTGGGAGAAACGACACACAATCCATTCAAAATTGTGGATTGTTGAATCACTGACAGTGCGGATGAAGCTCACACCTTTGCACTCTTTGCAACACGTCGGGGAGAAACTATAAATTTGCAGGCAAAGGTTTCAGATCCAGCTAATGTGCGGAGCCTGAAACACAACTTCAAATCAGATCTTACGAATTTGCTGAAGCTTTGCAGACATTGACACCCACAGCCAATGCCCTTGCTGCGATACGACAGCAGCTAGTCAAAACGGCAGAGAAAACTAAAATATCCCGACGATTGCGTGAGCATCTCAGACCGACAAATTAACACAGGGCGCAATCAATATCACCTTTGGGCATAACTGGGCAGTCCGAATCTCGCGGCTGCTTTCCTTTCTTTATCTACAAATGCAATGGTGTCAATGAACGCTGAGGATTTGGCTGTATGCGGATACAAGTGGAATTGAGTCTCAGCATGTAGAGGTGGGCAGCGTGATCCATCACTGTCGCGCACAGGCAGGGACGGCGCCCCCTCCTCCCGACTCCCTCCCGTCCCTCCCTGCCCGCTCGTGTACGCCTCCTCCCTCTCCCATGCTGTTGGCAAGCAGCTGCTGCGTGAGCAGCTCTGCCGATCTACTTCCGCCTCGGCAGTTCTTTTTGTCTCTTTCCAGAGCTTTTCCAGTTTTATCTGGCCCATAAATTGTGATCTAGCTATCTTCTCACGTACCACTCGTAGAGAGCAGCCACTTTCCACACTGAACAACCGCACGGGCAAGGCCAAGCACAATTTGTAGCTGTGATGCAACACACCGCTTTTCAGTGGATCTGGTTGATGATGACCGCTGTATTTTCGATAACCAAAATCGCAGTTCAAACAAAGCTGTGTGTGCAAATACCACAGTGCTGAATGACACTGCTTCGAGGTCCGGCCCACATTTCCAGGCGATAAATCATTTTCAACATATTCAACGAAGGGAATGAATTTTGGTTCATTGCAATTGTATCCTGTGGCTTGACAATCACTAAATTGTCCCAGTCACACGGCTCTTCAATGCTCCCCCATGATGGGAGTCACAGTTGGGCAACAATGGCTGGTGTCTGCCTGTCATGACAGGCAATGGTCAAAAGCTTTTCTGGTCTCTCTGATCTCCCCTAGTACCGTACGGCGCGACGATCTTCACGATTCAGCTGATATATCCACGGGAGAAACTGACAACATGAAACCAAGGCAGACGTAGTGTAATCTAATAATGGCATCGCTGGAGGACATCTGCTCCTGCCTCCAGACACAGGGCAGCTGCTGATTGCGCAGAATGTGCGAGAAAAAAGGCCTTTTGAGCTGGCTTAGGACAGGAAGAGTCCTCGTGAAGTCACCCTGAAAATATCCAATGCTTTGCTGACATCCCCGGGGAAAACAGCACGAGACCATGCTTCATGCCACAGCTTGATTTTCACAATTGCTCTGCTGTTTCTCCACAACCGCCGAATGGCAAACAGCAAACAGCAAACAGCAAAACAGCACTCGTCCAACCGCCCCGCCGCCCCCCCCCCGCTTAGCTTGAGTCCACCTGCAAATTTCGACCCAGCCAGGCTCTGAATCCCATTGATCCTGCAGTCATGACACCAATAATTTTCAACGGTGTGATGAACACATTTGACTCGGCAGAATGACGTTCCCTTGTACAAGCGCGCGCGCTCGTGCGTGTGTGTGTGTGCGAGCGAGTGAGTGTACATGTCAGCTGTTTACCCCCCCCCCGCCCCACCGAAAACATTTGCAGTCCGAGTTGAAAGGTTGGCTTCGGCACAGCCCTCACTTTCGACGAGGTTGGGGGCGGGGAGCTTCTGGCTTTGTGATGACACCGAGATACTATACCTGGAACACTTTTTGTTGATCTCTGCCGTCAGGGTGCCCAAGTAGTTAAACACGTTCCTTGCCATTGTCGAATTCGTGTACAAAGTGCTCGAAAAACATTGCGAAATCAATATTCCTCGTGCAAAAATCAAAATGCAGTTCAAGTAAGAAACAGCTGCTTTCCCGACGGAATCAAAACCAATTCTCTTCTGTTCGCTTTCGCAATGCGCGAGCAGATTTTATGCGTTTTTGAAGCTTCCACGTCAAGCCATCACCTGACTGCAGGTGCACTGGCTGCGGATGACAATTTCACATGGGAGACTGGCACTCACATATGCGGGTGAGACATTCAAACGGGGCTTTGTTCACATTTCAGAGGCTCAAACAACACACAGGTCAGTTTGCGAATCTGCGACTTGTGCACAAAGTAGCCGGCCAGTAGATTCTGCCAAGGTCAATTTGGTTCTGTGCACGGCGATAGCCTTGCTCGAACTCTATAATTTGTCGATCTGAGAAGGTTTAACCTCTTAAATTTTAAGACACGTCAGCGAAGTCAGCGCACACGTGCGCGCACTCAGGATCACGAAAACATCACGTGAGGCAGCTTCTCTTGACAAAACGACATTTTGACAAGTGTGTTGACATATCAAAGCCACCAGCCATGATGCGACGCCTTTGAGGACACTTCACACCCGTATGACAGATTCCAAAGTGCCGTTAAACTCTTGTTAGAACTCTTGATTCCAATGTCACGTTCGGAGAGGTGGGCGGACATGGCTGTGTCTAAAATCTTGTTTGTCTTTGGATTCTTTTTGTACATGAGCTTCAAACAAAACGTTTCTTGCGGGTGTGTTCCTTCTTTCCGACACCGATTGGGAAAGGCTGACACGAAAGCTTGTCATTTGTTGTCCAAGGCAATCAAAGACACAGCCAGTTCGAATCCAAAATGAAATCCAATTTTGCGTTCGACAAAGCGCTCACTGCCAAGAAAATCACAATGGCGCCTCTTTTCACGAGGCCCAAGCACAGGTGGTCAGAAAATTTTCAACACATGTGACCTGAGGAACGAGCACGACAGAGACAACTGCACACACATGGCACAAAAACGCTCAAGGAAAAACACAACAAGTCGCAGAGCACAGGAAGTTCCAGACAGTGATTTTTGACTCCAAAACCAGAGCCGTTTCAATACCTGCAATGCTTGCAACATAACAGGTACAACTCAACCCGGCAAGAACAAAATCAATCGCAAATCATTCAAAAATTCAATTTACACGAGGCTCCCAGAGACAGCACAAGTTACAAGAGTGGTCGGGTGATCGTGAGTTACACTGGAACTGAGCTGCAAAACTTACTGAACGACCCTTTCTTTTTTCAACAGACGGGACCTTGTCAGAATCTTGGTGTTGCGTGATGGAACCAAATGTCCAGCCGCAACTTTCCACTGGAGAAAAGGTCACGTGAAGAAATACGAGGCTCAAAAAGTCCTTCATTTTCGGCGACGCGACATTCGTTTCCCAATCACCTCGTACCGTTCCTGACCAATTGGAAAGTGAAGACTTGACCGAACAACAGAACAACCGATGTCGGCCGAGAAAGACTTTTGAGACCAAGAACCAAAGGACAAGCTTCTTCAACAGCATCTTTATCACTTAGAAACCGTGAGCAGTGATATGTGACAGCTTTGTGGTGTGTTCATCCGAGAGACATCCCGTGGCCGCTGGTCAGACGTGCGCGTCTGACACGCACACACCTTGCCCAAGTCTTCAACCAACTTTTCGATGAATCATGAACAACGCGTGAAAGGCCAACCAAATGAAGTCCTCAACCAGTGTGACAAAAATAGAAAAAAATGCCCGCTCCACACCAGTCTGATTCATTCCTTTCTGTTCGACTTTATCCTTCTCTCTAATTTAAACACGCCACCTCCTCAGAGAAACAAATGACGCTGAAGCACAGAAATGGCCAACGCCAACGTGTGTCAAGCCAGCCAGGACACGAAAGCCCGGGCTTCAATACTAGTCAATAGAAACACTGGAAACCTTACCTTCTTTTCATTGATTTCCTGGAACGTACAGGTACCTGAAAGAAGCAATGTGCATCCGTTTGTACTCCATATCAACAGATGTATCTTGAAGTGAACAGGTTTCTTTGATTTGGGTTCGTGACAAGTGAACAGCACACACCGTGAGTCTGAACAGCGCTTGATGCAGAAAAGGGAACTCGATAATTTTAGACTTTAGCTCCAGTAAAAGGAAGAAACACAGTTTCGAGATTAAAGGCGGTGAGAACTGCACTTGCTGCTTTGTGAATCCCCATTCATTACAATTAGAGCAGCAGTCAATCTGCAATCGCTCTTCATTACACTGGCAGTGTGTTTCAAAATTCTTGTGCACCAGAAACCAAGGTGAAACTTGAGAGAATGTAAACACAGAAGCAAAGCCAGCTCAAAGCTGCCAGACAGGGATCTGGCCAGTAAACACATGTTACATGTACCACGGCCAGGAAACCCCCTGAGTTTGCACGATGGTCTCAGTCTTCAACAATATTTTACGGAGGGTTGGCCTTTTGCTCGGAAGCAACTGTGGAGAGATGTACGAGAACACCCAAGTCCATAACAACTCACCGGTTCTTCATTTTCGCTGTCACTGCTGCTGACTGTCAGGTCATTCAACAAAGATGATGACCTGAAAACAGAAGACAACATACAGCACGGTGTATTTCCAAACAAGGGTGGAACATTCTTCATGAAAATCCTGATGGTCGAAAATCGGTCTCAGGAACGTTGAGTTTTGCGTTTTTGTTTCTCGCAAAACGTGGCTCGATGGCTTTCACAGGAAATTTCTTGCACCAGATCACTCTTTTCCCGATGAAAGCAGCTTTTATTAGTTGTCAAGAACGAAACCTTACGTTTCGCCTCTGGTTCTAACCGGCTTGCTTCAGATTTTACCCAGGTACCGTCGCTTTATTTTGTGCGTGACTGGAGAATAAATGCAGAACTGAAAGACACTCACCTGTCCGACGCTCCCGTAGACTTGCGACGCCCAGAAGCACTTTGTTGAGGCTGCAACTGTTGGTCAGTCGTTTTGTTGTCTGAAACACACAAGATTGCACTGAGTGCTTACAGCTCCCGTTGTGATCCGCCACTTGTTGTTTGGTCGGGCGCTGGCGACTCCACTCCGCACGGCGATAGCCCGACGTGAATCACGGACCAAGGGTCAAAAGTGCTCATCCTGAATGGCAGAGCCAGGTGAGAGAGTCAGGTCGGCATCACAAAAGCTCTTTGATCCTTCAGGGCAGACGCGTTATCTCATCCACAATGCCACAGAATCTTGGTCCGTTGTTCCTGTAGCAGAATTGCTTTCGGTTCAGTTCGTCCACACATCCAGGCTCCCGTGCCACTCCACCAACGAGTACACGCTCCTGATTACAGTCAACAACTCAAATTCCAGGCCTCGAGACTCCGGATCTGTGATCCAATCGGGTCAAAGCGAGTTCTCATGCTCGTGTTCAAAAGCTCCATTGCAGTAGTTCTGCGCGGCAGGCACCGATTCCCGGGTGACAAATGATCACAGAGAGGAAGCTGCACTCCACTGTGCTCGATTGTGTGCGATCCCGGCGCCCATTCCGTTGGCTGTCCTTCAAATCAATAGTAAACACACAAGGGCTGCTAATTGCCGCAGGCCTGTCCTCCGTCGCGCTGCACCTAACTTGAACACTGTTTACTTTCCCATGTCTCAATTACTCCGAAGTCCAACAAAGACGGACTGGAGATCGTGTGCTGTGCTCCATTGGTGGACGTCAAAAGCTCGAATCTTCACAATCCTGCACGAGGCTGTTGTGGACTCCAGTTGCAATGGCAGCTCCCCTTCCAGCGGAAGCAGAGACATTCCAGAAATTGTGTTTTGTTTGCAAAGCAATGCCAATAGAAACAATGTTCCTCACGTCGGTGACCCTGTATGTTCCCTCTTCCCCTGCAGTTTGTTTGCCACGTCTTCCCACGCATCTCAAGAGGTATTTCTATTTGTGACTCAATTCGCAGCAGCAATAATGCATTTGTCGTCAGCACAACGTCATCCAGGCTGTGAGTCCTTTTTCCAGTTCGCCTTTCGAAATCAACGCAAACCGTCCTGTCTTCGCAAATCAAACAATAATTCGTCGCTGACCAAAAAGTTCGAAGATCACGCGGACTGGTAAACACGAATGTGCGAAATGACACGGCTTAGTTCGTTACATTCAGACGCTCTGCGTGACTGATCCCTTACGTTCACCACTCTTTACGACTTGGACACGGAAGTATCCGGTACTCACCTTTCACAGTGCTGCTTTCCTTGCCGAACAAGTTCTTAGAAGCGGAGCTCTGAAAAGACACGAGAAACTATCAGTCAGAAGCAAAAGAATCCAAAAGCTGACACACCTCTCTCCAGCGTGCCCGACCACTTCACCAACGTGTGTCTTTCTCTCCTCTCTTCCCACTCAACTTTAGAACTTCGCCATCGTGACCACCGAACAAGAAGGCTGCGCTCTGAAACTGAGCGGTTCCACGAGGTTGGCACTGTGCACTCACTGCCAATGCGTCTCCCACAGTCAGCACTGCCCCCTTCGTTTTTGTAAAGACAGCACAAATTCTGAGCAACGTCAATGTTCACGGCCAAATGAGCCAAGCAGCAGCTTCTTTAAAGTACAATCACACCAACTTGACAAAGGCAGAAAGTCACCAGGGACATGTCGATCCTACGGATCCAGGTTGCCATCAGCCTGGACCACAGGATCAACACGTTACTGTTGCTGCTGTCATTTCTTCGCACAGAAGCAACTGATTCTTTAATTGATCAGAGAAATGACATGATTGTATTTTTTTGGTGAACTGAAACAACACAGCGCGTATGAACCCTCACAGAAAGCCTCCCTGCACCTCTTTGCATCAGGTTGGCCTTCCTTTGACCATGTGGAGCTTATCACTTGCGTGACAGGAACCTCTTCAATCCAAATACTCGTTGGTTGAGACACTTGTTTTTTTGGGTGTTCCATGGTATTTTCATTTCGAGAAGATTGAAAATTTCACACGCGTGATCAAACGTGCAGTGTCCAACCCAATCAATCGCAAAACAGCCTGCAATGACGCAAAATGTTGAAAACCGATGTGAACAGCAGTGTCGAACACTGTCAAACATTGTAGCCTATGTAAACATAATCAGATCCGGCTGACGCCCACTAAAAGCTACAGAAACCCAAGGCGCCTGCCTGCACCAGTAATTTCCCTTCACAAATGAGCCTTCCCTTCAAAGAGGACCAGAGAACCTTTTGACACAATTTGGTTCACAAGAACAAGAACAAGAAGGCTGCGCCAAGAAAGCCCGCGGTTCCACCACGTCAACTTGGCTGACTTGCAGATTTGGCCCAAGTAACTCAGCACTTTTGGCAAAGGTGACTTTGATCGGTTGGTCCAGGGTGGGTAACTTACTGGGAGGAGGGCAGTTACGAGGCTGATCCCAAAAGTCTTTCCTGCTGAGGTCGCTTGTTTTTCTTGTTCAGTCGAGATCTTTGCAATCCTATGGTCAGCAATGGTACGAGTACCAGGTGATTGAGGAAGAAACGAAGTCGACCGGAATGTCGCGTGGCCGAGAACATGACCATGAAAGACTTTTGGGGTCAGCCTCGTAAGTTACCCAAACTTTATTTGGCTGAAAAATGATCAGCAGATGTAAAATCCTGAGCAAAAAATATTTGGGTGCTCCCCGCAGTCACCCAAGTGCAGAAAGACACTGAAACACAGACCGAAGGTGATTGCACCAAGCCCGCAGTTCTATCAAACCGCGGACTGAAAAACGTCGGGCAAGGTTGTCGCCCCAAAATCAAGTGCGCTCTGGGGACTGCGCACAGATCGTTTCTCCCTTGTCGGGACTCGGAAAATTGTGTGGCCGCAGCACGTTGTGCTCGTGGCTGACCGTTGAAGCGTCATTTCCTGGGGTGACATCAGCCACACTGCCCCGTTCGCCCAATACCCCCTGACATCTCCCGATCGACCGACGAAGCGTATTGACCGACGAGCGGATCGCTCGTGCCAAGGGACAATGCCACCAACAAGCACGAGTTGCCATTTGGTTCGTGAACTTGAAATCTGGCAAAACTGGGACTTGAGATGGCCTGCTCAAAGTCAAGTCTGCGCTGCGGTGCAATCGGTTCAACACGCCGACAGAACAAAGTTCATGACGCAACTTTGTGAAAGGAACAACACGCTTGTCTCTGAAGCCATTTGGGCCTTCCGTCTTTCTTCCAAGTCACAAGACGAAGTCGACAACTAGAAGCGTACGGCCTTACGCCGTTCACTCGAAAGATTTTTTGGCCATTTCAGAAAATTTTGAAAATTTCCATATTGAGTTGGGGGGGGGGGGGGGGGGGGGGGGGGGGGGGGTGGTTTGTGGGGGGGGGGGGGGGGGGGGGGGGGGGGGGGGGGGGGGGGGGGGGGGGGGGGGGGGGGGGGGGGGGGGGGGGGGG
>JAAUXT010036642.1_pt1 | contig 21736 bp, 22 predicted proteins | sample 7278171 | NCBI WGS metagenome assembly JAAUXT01 (sample SAMN14350112, study PRJNA611818) | marine sediment metagenome | isolation source: surface marine sediment (1.8m) | place: French Polynesia: Moorea | collected 2018-08 | reverse complement strand
CTGCTGACATACTTTTGGAAGATGCTGCCTATAGGTGCTTCGATTTGGCTCGCACCGATTTGGCTCATCAGCCCAAATCGTGCAACCCACCTCAAATCACCTAAAAACCATGACTCCAGCCACTAAGACCGGTGGTGACCTCAGAAGTTGCTGCTGCTGAGTCTGCTCACATTCTTGGTCAATGCATTCAGGTTGTGGAAGTCTGTCTCGTGGAGAATCTGAAACCTTGGCTTTCATCCTGAAGAGAATACGATTTTTGGTGATTTGCGCCGGGTACCGGTCGACGCCAAGCACAATAGGCACCCAGAACGTTTTCCTGTGTACAGCACTTTCTCCATGAAAATGGTATTTAATTCTGCTCATATTTAGTCTGCAGATTTATTCTTAGTCAAGGATGAGGCACCAGGAAGGAATTTGATCAAATCAATCTTCCAAGAATGCTATATTTTGTGTTCTATTTTGTACCTGTCTGGTTATGTTGACCTTTGTGCTTGTCTGAACGACCCCAGGTGCAAATCACATGACCTCCCTGGAGGTATTTCTTGTCATCACAACATATCAACTTCCAGCAAAAACAATTTGTTTGTGCATTTAGTGCGCTTGGAGCCACAAATATTCCTGACATTTGATACCAAATCTGACATCACTGACCACTACAAGATTTGTATTTGTGTCCTGAGCAGTTTTGATTCCATTCATATTGTTGAACAACAGATGTCAGTTTGTTTTGCAGTGCATAATGTGAAGCAACCAAAGAATGGTTTTTCCAATTTGTCGCTTTTCCAGGAAACCAAAAGAATCATATTGAGTGACCACAGAAGGGAGGGATGGAGGGAGACAAATTGAAGAACAAAAGCTTTGTGCCGCCTGTATGTACAACTTGCATTTCGGGCAGATCAGTGCACAGATTCTTGTACTGGAAGGGGTTTCTCCACATCCTGATGTCTGTGTAGGAACAATGTCCCTACAATGAGGATATCAATGTGGTTATCCCTTCATATGCACACATTGGGATGATCATCAGTGCCAACAGAATCATCCAAATAGATGTCCTTGTTCATAGATCTAAAGGTGCTTTGCTGGAAGGCATCACATGAAATACTTCTTGTACCACCTCTTTGGACTGGAACATGCACCAGAAGTTCAGAGCAGTGCTATTTCAACAATAAATATTATTTCAAGAGCAGAAATTGTGGTTTTGTTACAGAGAGTAATGCTGAGAAAACAAATGCTAAAGTGTTGCATTGTTGACATCACTCCACACAAGTTCAAATGTTGGGGTTTACACCCCCTCATGTTCACTTTCCAGCACAGAAATCCAGAAACATCATCCCACAGCACCACCTCATCAAATGCAGTGTATCCACCAGAAGTCTGCAGCACTACTAAACCTGTGAGAAGTGAATTGGACTGGCTCTTCCAGTTCTTATGGTCTGTGTCCTGTTAATTCACAACAGCAGTACATGGCAAACCCAGTGTGTAAAATATAGCTCCATGGAACTTGCAGTAATTTGAGAAACAATAATGCAAGTGACCTAAACACAACCACCTAAACACAGCCACATGAACACAGTGATCCAAACACAGTGACCCAAACACAAACAAGCAGGTGTATACATACTTTTGGTAGACACTGTCGGTGATTTGTTCAGGTTGCCCTGTTTTGGTCACTGGAATATTGTGCTCCCTGACAGTGCATGCTCCTCAAATCATCAAAAACATCAATCTGCTTCTGGGTTCACTGCACATCATGCCTGTTCCCAGCAAATCGGTGGCTTGGGGTACAACCACAATGCAGACACAAGACATAAGATGATGCATACAGATGCTTGTCTGTTTTCATGTATTTCTAAGAAAGAGGCAAAACAGGATCTAATCAAGGGATTCTACCCATTCTTTCTGAACTGGCAAAATGGAAGATAGAATTGTATATTTAGGTATCAGCAAATACACAACAGATATGCTGTACATTATGGAATAGGTACTTTCAGAAATGTTTGGCAAGGAATACATGAGAAAGAACCAAGTCGAATGAGACAATAAGGAGTGCATCCAAACAGCAGTACTGTCAAACCCACTTTCTGGTCAGACTGGCTGTTCTAACAAGGGTATCAGAATGATACTCAGAAATAAATCAAATGAAACTGACCAAAACGAAGAGCTACACCTGTCACTATGAACAGATAGATATCCTTTCAACACCACAGACAAAGAACCAAATGCTAACCCTCCCAATCTAGTAAAGAGTACACCCAAAATTGTTATGTTTTTCTAATGTGATGTCACAGAGAGCTGCAAAGCTTCGGTGTTGTTATGTTTTCCAATTGGTCTTGTTTCTGTTTCTGTTTCTGCCTGGAACCAAAAGGGTCTCAGTTTGTCACAAGGCACAAACCATTCACTTGTGCTATTTGACTCAAGAAAGTCAGATTGCACTGTCTGGCATCTAGTCATTGTTTCATTGTCTGTTTCCAATCCACAACAAAACAAGATTTGTTGAATGACTCACTTTGGTTGCAAAATGCTTTCGTCATGTGAGAATTCTATTTGAGGTAGTGTCAAAGAATTCTGGGACTCAACATGACCAGCTCTCAACTGCAGGTGAGGATTTTCCTCATGAGAGTGATCATGCACAGTATCATAATTTGTGATCCTGTCTGGTGTTCAGGAAATTGAAAGTACAATATCTGCAAGATCAGGGGGCCCAAGTGTGTGGGAAGGAGGCTCTCGGCTCAGCTTTTCTTGTTCACAAACCATTTCACTACTTGCAATTGCACTACAGCTCTGTCACTGGTGTACCCTGTGACAAGGACACAGTTGCTTTGAATTTTAACATGTCCAATATTTTTGGATGCACCACTTCACAGACAATGTCTTTGTTCTATGAGTTTTATGATTGAGATTAATGTTGCATGAACCACAGGCTTCACTTTCTTTGGAACCATCCAAACCATATTGACTTCACATGCACCCTTCATCTGGTGGTGGTAGCATTGCCACCTGAACTCAGTGTCCATCAGTGTCTGAAGAGGGAAACATTTCCAGGACAGAAGCCCAAACAGACCCACTCAAAACAATGATAACTCCTGCAACTTCCAACCAGTTCTTATGGCCAGGTAAAATTGATGCAAGAATGGTGTACTGGGGTATGAGCATGAACACAACAGCTGTGCAATGAATAACATTGAGTGCAGAACCAGAAATATACCTCAGAGAATACATCCAAAACACCCACATGGTTACACTGGACAAGCAATGAAAAAGAACTGCTGTGCTATCAAACCAGCCTTCTGGCCACAGAGGAAACTCAGCAACAAAGCTAAATACCAAACTGCTGATGAAGCCAAACAAGAAAGACCAGAACAAGGACCTCATCACATTTTCACCAAGACATGCATTTTTGATTTGGACAGCAGCTTGCAATGAGAAACACATCCCTGCCACTCCAGTGAGAAAAAGTCCTAACAATGTGGAATAAGTAGGTGGAAAAGGAAGCCCAAATAGTTTTATCTTATTTCCATTTGTCTCTTTCATATTACTCTGGACTTGCTTCAATGAAGCATCAATTTTTTTGAACCAGAAATAAAGCCTTTCACTGCAATGTGACATGTTGGCAAAAGTTGCTGTTGCTAAGTCACCCTTGAGGAGTTCACAGGGATTGCTTTTGTTTAACCTGAATGGTGTCAGAGTTTCACAACATTGCAATAAGGAATTGGCAATATCTTCAGCACTTGATGAGCACATTTTTTCCAGATGTGAAGAGCAATCCCCAGTGATATTTTTCATTGTTTGGCCTTGTAGAGCAGTGTGCCATGGTTGAGTGACAAGTGTGTCCCCCACAATGCAGAGTGTCACACACAATACTTTCTTCAGACCACACTTCTCCTGTCCACATACCCAGAAAATGAGGAGTCCTGAGAGCAAATTTGATGTGTTGCTCAAACATTGGCCTGCTGATGGTGGTACCAAAGTAAATCCAACATAAGAAACTGTGGCACCAAATGTTACAAGGAATCTGTACAAAAGCATTGCTGGAATATCATGAACAGGTACTGTTGGTAACTTTTGTTTTACCAGCATCCAAACTATACAAGCAATAAGTACTGCAGAACATCTGCAAGCTTGGAGCTCCATGTCAGGAATTCTCCTATCCAGCAACTGAACTGAAGTCAGTGACACAACATATGAAACCATTTGCATGAATGCAGCTAGGATACCTTTGAAGCTTTCCAGCCAAGGTCTGTTTTCCAATTGGAAAGCCTGTAGGTCTGTGGATCCTTTGCCCGGGTACAGTCTCTGAGTTTCATTCAAGTTTTCCATTGGAGATTTCAATGTCTTTGAAAAACCATCATATCCTTTGGACCCTGTGCTGGATGTTTGATTTGTGTGTCTGTTTGAGTTGTTTCGTTCGTGTTCTATGATTTCATTCAAGGTTTCTGCAAGTATTTGTCTTCTGAGATTGACACATTTTCATGTTGTCTTTTTGTTTGATGTTGCAGCTGTCCTTTTGCTCTTGCAGTGAGAACAGAATTTTTTTTGTAACAATTGAACATTGGTGATACTCACTGCATGGGAAAACACAAACATTATTCCACCCTAAATACCCTTCAAGCAGCTTGTCCTAGTTCTGTGATGTGCCTCTTGTTCTGGTTCCATAGCTTGAAGAATGTGTTGTCCGAGTGAATGAAACTTAAAGATTCCCTCATCTCAGCCATATCTGATATGGCAAGATGTGTACCTGTCTTGTGTGAAGCAAAACCAAAGCAAAAAAGCTGAACCCTAAATGTTTCAAAGGGCAGTTACTCACTTGACACAACAAGTGTTCTCCTTGAGGTGCTTCTGATACTCACACAAAAATTTCATCTTGGTGCAATACTCATTGCTGATAAGAGAACCAGGATTCCAGGAGCTTCTTGCCAACAACAATACACTTTTCTCAGCACTTTGCATCACTATTCCCGCTGATGACACAGTCACACAATATGTCACAATTGAACGGCACCTGAATCCATTCAGTTCAATGTCAGAACTCTTTTTTGTAACTAAATCTGGTGATACTCACTACATGGCCCACAATCAACCAGCAAATCACCCAGGATACCCTTCGCACTGCCAGTCCAAGTTCTGTGATGTTTCTTTTGTTCTGGTTCCAGATCATGATATCTGCTGTCCAAATGCAGGAGACCTGAACATTCTATCATCTCAGCTGTCTTGGACATGGAGCAAAACTGACTGCAGGTGCACAACCAAATTGTGCTTGCTTGTTTCAAAAGAAAGTTCATAGACTTTACAAGAGAGTACTGAACATTTCACAGCAAAATCTCAGTGTTTTTCTTTTGGTGTTTCAGTTCGACACACAGAAAGTCAAATCTCTATGCAACCTCTCTTTTGGCAGTTGAGATAGCAACTGCAGACAAAGGAAATGTGATTATTTCATCCACAAAACATTCTCAACCTTTCTACCTCATGTTTACTGCCAGAAAATGAAACAACAGAGAACACAAAAAATCAACTCAAAGCACATATGAGTGCATTTGTGACAAAGATCTGACCACCTGCTGGTGCAAAATGTATCAGATTAGACTTAAGCAGTTTTATCCTACCCTTGAGCAGGAAAACTCTCTGCCAGATGACAAACTGCCCTCCGAAGAGCCACTGAACATTGTGGCAAAATGAAGTACAAAATTTGAATGTTTTGCTGTTCTTGAGAAAGATCCAAATTATTTCCATTATTTAATGATGGAAGTATGGTTGTTCAGTGGATATGAGATAATGCCTCTCTCTCACTCTCTCTCCCCTCCTCTCTCTATTTCTCTCTCTCTCACTCTCTCCCCTCTCTCTCTCTATTTCTCACTCTCTCCATCTCTCTGTCCACTCTCTTTCTCTCTTTTGCCTTGTCTGTCCCTCCCTCTCACTCTCATGAGTTCTGTCTTATCTCTCTCTCTTTTTGCTCATTCTCTCTCCCTGTCTGTGTGTCTGTGTGTCTGTGTGTCTGTGTGTCTGTGTGTCTGTGTGTCTGTGTGTCTGTGTGTCTATCTGTCTGTCTGTATGTCTGTCTGTCTGTCTGTCTGTCTGTCTGTCTGTCTGTCTGTCTGTCAATACATCAGTTGGTTGGTCAGTCAGTTCGTTTGTTGGTTGGCTGATCATTTGGTCAGTCAGTCAGTTGGTTTGTCTGTCTGTCACACACTGCTACTGTCACACAGCTGATTCATCACAAAAAAGTTGCCAATGAGGGCCCTCAGTAAGTCTACCAGTCAGCCCATGGCTTCTTGACTGCTCACTGTGCATGAAGCCAGAGGCCTTTGGCATATTCAGCCCTCTTTCAGAAATTTGTGGTTCCAGAGGTCATGTCATAAAGGGTCATCATGTTGCAAAACCTGCGAAGATCCTCACATTGTATCATTTGGATCACTTTCATGCATATTTATCTTGCCTGAACATATTTTATGACGGACTGTGTTGCAAAATAGCATTTCAATGATGACCAGCACACAGGAATATCATTCTGAAAACACTCTGGAGAGAAGTTGATTTTGAATATTCACATTCACATTCACTGATCTTCACCAGATTGTGAGGATGCAGCAGCCACAGTAAAATTGATAAGAATGCAGCTGTGCATTTAACACAGTGTTTACGAATACGGAAATGCATTTTGCCTGCCCTACGAAACCATTCTTAAAGCATTTTCACAACAGTGTAACCCTGGAGAAACCCATGCATTGTTTTTGTATGCAGAATCACTGAGCTGGTTGTGGTTTTGTCACAGAGATTAATGCTGAAAAGACAAATGTTGAAGTCATCCCTTATTGAAAGAGCTAAACAGGCAGACGTTCTTGCCTGGCCAGTGTTTCTGTGTCTTTTGTTTTCTGAATCTTGTGTTCGCTAAAACCAGTGCTGCTTTCACTGCTTGCCATGGACAAGTTTGTGAATTGCAGCCTGTCACTTCAAAAGCTTCATCCATGTTTGCTTTCACCAGAAGCAGCACAATATTCAACACCTGTTCACAGCCACACTGCATTAGCTGTGGTGAAGGAGAAATATCAAAATTTCAATGAAAACACATGTTAGTTTGTTGGGAACCACAACTTTTATTGCCAAGCAACATGCTGTCTGTTGCTTATCTCCCATTCAAGGCAAATATGCCATATTCCTGCATATTGAGATTGGAGAATTCTTCTGGTAATGGCCTTGGAGAGCTCCTGTATTGACATTGCAGAGCTCCTGCACGTGCTCTGCCCTGGAGGGCAACACCTGTTTGCTGAGTAGCTGCAGATGTGTCAAACTGAAACATAGCTGCCTTTGATCTGCCAAAAAGCAAACCCAATTATTCCTTGTTGTTTTCCTGCTGTTCTCTGAGAACTTTTCCCTTTGTGTGACAAAGACTGCATTGCTGGATTTCATCTGCCTCCTCGTCATTCTGTGACATTTTTCTGAAACAAACTTGACATGATCTGTCATTGTCAAGGCAGTTGCCGGTCAGTTTCACGAGGACCTCAGTGTTGTTGCACTGAAATAGGGAACCAACCAGCATGAAGCCACAGATGATGCCCGTTAGCCTCTCTAGCCAAGGTCTTTTGTTTCCTGGTTGCATTTCTTCTAGATCTGTGGTTCTGTTGTCCAGATGCAAGAGTTTGGGAGATTCATTTGAGACAGTCATTCACAGATTTTGCTGTCTGCATAGATGCAAGTGCTGAAGACAAGAAGATCATTTGCTTGGAGTACATTTTCAAACATGAGTCTGATTTCTCATGTGAGTTGATTTTAGTTTCATTTTTTGGATGGAACATGTGTCTGTCTGCCAGAGCGTTGACAAAGATCTGTCCCTTATGTGCATCCTTTTGCTTCCAAGTTTGCCAGAGTGGGCACATTTAGGCATTTTTGCTGTTTTGATGGTTTTCTTGTCTGACTCTGGTTTTGTTCAGGAGAAATGAGATGTTAGTTTCTTTCAAAGCTTGTTTCTACTTGTCACTTCATAGCTTCCTCCATGTTTGTTTCTACCACAACCAACAGAATAATCGATACCTGTTTAAACTTTACATAACCATTTTGAACAGTTTCAAAAAGTCTCAAATTTACACAATTCGTTCTTCATTTAAAAATTACATTTTTTGCCAAAGTTTACAAAATTCTTTCCAATAATTTAATGTATAATTAGACACAAATAACCCCAACAAACAATTTTTAACACTTTTGATAAAATCTGATATTCCATCCCGACCTTTGACCCCACCTAAAAAGTATTTAAAACATTGAAAATCATAAGTTGAATCTCACCACTCAAGCCCCACATCAACATTCATTTGAAAATGTCTTTCACCAAAGATTTGCACTTTCTGAATAGTGGTCTGATTTCGACATGCAAGCCCAAACTTTTTGGCCCTTCCAAATTTGAACTTCTGAACCGAAAGAACCCAAAAAATAGAACTTCACAACATCCTTCCTTGCACATTATGGCCAACCCAAATGAAACCAAACAAGCCAAAATGAACCCAAATTGATCCTCATCTTGACCATGAAGTAGGTGTGCACATACTTTTCACAGAGGCTGCCTTTGATTTTGGTTGCTGCCATTTTGCTTTTCCAAGCACTCTTCAATGGTGCAACCTCCTCAAATCACCCAAAAAGAATGTTCATCAGGATATGCTGATGGTGTTGAAGGGTTGGGTGTTTTCAATTGAATTCACCCCACACTCAGAATTGTGCAATTATTGAACACATAACTTTGCACACCTAAAATCGGAACCAATGACCCAATGCTCACCATTCATTTTGACTTGACACAGTGTACTTGTGGAGGTCAAGACTTTCTTTGAAGTCTTCTCACCCATGATTTTTCTTTTGGTCACCTGAACTTTGACACAGTTCCAGAAGAGAAGCCAAAACTGATCCACTCAAAACTATAGCAGCTCCAACAAATTCCACCCAGTTTCTCTGACCAGGCAAAATTGATGAAAGGATAGTGTATTGTGGTACAAGCAAAAATGCAACAGCAGTACTAAAAATTATGCTGACTGTCAACCATGAAATATACTGTAAAGAAATCAAAAAAAAAAAACCACATACCAATGGCTCCTAAAGAGTGAAGAAACATTGCCATGGTATCAAAGGAGCTTTGGGGCCAGACAGGAGATTCAACAATTAAGGTCAGCACCAAACTGCTGATAAACCCAAACAGAAATGACCAGAACAAAGATGCCATTATGTTCTCTCTGAGAGATGCATATCTTTTCTGAGTTGAACCAACTAATGAGTAAAATATCCCAGCAAATCCAGTGAAAAGGTACCCAATCAATGAAGTGTATTTTTGTGGCAACTGCAGTTGAAACAATTCAAATTTCTTTTCATCCATCTTTATGCCACCATGTATGTGATTGAGCTTGATGTGTGTTGTCTCAAACCAGCAAGAAAGCCAGTTGTGGCAGTTAGATTGAAATTCATTTGTAATTTTTATGTGCATTGAGTCAGCAAGTGAAATTTCACAGGGGTTTGCTGTTTCTTTGATTCCTAAATGTGTGTGATTTCTACAGCTTGTTGAATTGACTTTGAAGTTTCTGTCTATCTTCAATGAACACAATCTCTTCAGTTTTGAAAAGCAGCTCAATGTATTGTTTTCTCTTGTGGGTGTCACTGTTGCAGCTTTGTGCCAAGGCTGCATAACAAGTATAATTCCCACAATGCACAATGTCACACACAACAGTTTTTGCATGCTCGTCCTCTCCTCTGCACAAGCTCTGTGAATAAATATGCCAAAAAACATGTTGGATGAGTTGTGGAAGCATTGAGCTGAAGTAACCGGAATAAAAGCACATCCAATAAAAGTGGCTGTTGTAGCCAGAGTCCGAAGCAATGAATACAAGAACACCACTGGTACATCAGGCACAGGTACTATTGGAGACCTTTGTTTCACAAACATCCAAACTGTGCAGGTGACAATCATTCCTGAACACCTGAAAACCTGTAGTTCCAGATCAGGAATTCTCCTCTGCAGCAACTGAACATTAGTTATTCCAACAATGTGGCAAACAACCAGCATGAAGGCACAAATGATGCCCTTCAGCCTCTCCAGCCAAGGTATTTTGTGTTCTGGTTGCATTTCTTCTGGATCTGTGGGCCTGTTGTGCAGATGCAGGAGTTTGTGAGATTCCTTTAAGGCAGCCATTTACATGTTTTGCTGTCTGCGCACATGCAAGTGCTGCTGGTTCTGAAGGCAGGAGGAGAATTTATTGTTTTGTGTTTTGTGAATGTCCTGTTTCGTCTAGATTTGCAAGAAGTTCTTGCCTGACGAATGTTTCTGAAGTTTTGTTTTCTGAATCTTGTTGTATTTATGAAAAAGGTGCTGTTTTCACTGTTTGCAGTGGAAAGGTTTGTGTATTGCAACCTGTCACTTCAAAGCTTCATCCAAGTTCTCTTTCACTACAACCAGCAGAATATTCAACACCTGTTCACAGCCACACTGTATTGGCTGTGGTGAATGGATAAATATGGAAATTTCAATAAAACACATGTCAGTTTACTAAGAACCACAACTTTGATTGCCAAGCAACATGCTGTCTGTTGCTTATCTCCCATTCAAGGCAAATATGCCTCACACATACGAGCTCCCATACTGACCTTGCAGAGCTCCTGCACAAGCTCCACCCTGGAGGGCAATCTATGTTTGCTGGGCAGCCGCCTGAGGCAGGTGAATATGTCCAGGTAAAGCAACCAGAAGCATATCAGCTGCAGCTGCACCCTCTTCATACAGCCCTTGAGAAGCATCATCTTGCTTCCCAGGCATCTGAACAGAGACAGAAAGTACTACCTGAATACTGAGTGGGATGGAGGGAGTACTGTGTGTATGCTGGGGCTTCCTGCAGCCCTCAAAACTTACTCAGGTCTCTGCTTGGAGATAGATGTGCTGGCACAGGCAAAAGCACATGACACTGACATCAGGTGCATCACATTTCAACTTATCAAACACTTGTGTGGACTTTATGCCTGGTGAATCAATTAAACAATCCCACCATATAGGCCTGCATAAGTGTCACACAAACCCAGTCACCATTTACTGTTGGCCTGGATGCTTTTTGCTTGGTGGGACTGTAAAAACAGGAGACACTTGGTGATGTCACCATAACAATGGCACACAGCTTGCTGATGTCACTTGGTGAGGTTACCATGGCAACCATGACAAGGACTCACTTGGCCAGGCCAGCTTTAGGCCAGGTAGAATCCACACCAGCAACAAGGGGTGAGGCAGCATTTAGCAGTGACCAGTCGAAGATCCAAGGGTGCAAGTTAACGTCCACAGCCTTCTTATGTAGTGGTACCAAAGAATTCTGAGATTGTGCATGCTTAATGTCATGACCGGAATGCTTGCGCGTGGTTGAGAATCAACCATGTTGAGTCCCAGAATCCTTTGATACTACCTCATACAGACCTAATCCATAGAGTGCTGCGTGAGGTGTGTGTGAGGTGTGTGTGCCTGGGTGTGGGAGGTGTGTGTGCCTGGGTGTCTGCCTCCTTCTTTCAGAGTACCTCCAGAGAGCCGTGTGCATGTGGTTGTCCCGCCGGGCTCTACAACCATCTCACACAGCTGCTCCAGGCAGGGCTGACAGGAGACAGGTGTGCATGTGTGTGAGATGCATGTTAGTGCGGGTTGCCTTGGTGACTTGGCAGCCAGAATAAAATCTCAGAAAACAGAACAGAAAATCAGACGCCCTGAGAACCTTTTACAAACATTCCTATCCATCACAGAACAAACCAAAAAGAAAAGAAAGCAAATTTTGATTTGAAGAAACACAGGTGATTCAGAACCACAGCTTTTGTTGTGGATGGGTAGAGATGCAAATGACAAGTCCTCTCTATGCTGAAAAACAATTACAAAGCTTGACCTGACAAAGAAGAACTACAAAAACACAACAAAAATTTGCACTGAGCACCTGCGACAAATGAAGCTAAATAACAGAGCTCATTACCCTTCATATGGGCTCAACACCTGGAAAGTTTGTTTTTCAAGAATCCAGGAGTGTTACCAACTTTCAGAAAAGCACTATCAAAAGCCATTTGACAAATGAGAGCTGTTTTCTTCACAAGGCCCATGTGAAAATGATTGTGTTGCTTCCTGGGCAGCAGCACATAATATTCTTGTGTGGTGTTCCTTTGTTTGTCCATGATACACAAGCAGAAGATGAGGCTCTGCTATATGTTGTTTCTTCCTCTGATATTTTTTCCAGATCAAAAAAGAATTGGCATTCATACACAAAAAGTTTTCTTGCACATGTTTTTTCTTGTTTCATTGGAAGTAGCAACATAAACTTTCTAACCAAAGGACTATATCTCTTCTTGAAATCATCACAAAAATTTACAACATTCAAAACAAGCAGAGAAACATACAGTTCTACACAAAGGGTCAACAGGTACAGTTTTGCAAATTACAGATTTGATAATGACAGTGACCTATTTCAGAAAAACTTTGACAAACTTGCAAACAAAAATACCAGCATTTCACTGATGTTGTTGCTTGCAAAGCATCTGGTCAATTTTTGGTACATGGCTCTGATTACCAGATGCCACTATTTTATCATGAAGACAGCTCTGCCCTGTTTATTGATCAGACATGGAATTTACATTTGAATCCTAGATTAGCTGGAAACTTACATTTTCTGTACATCAGTTTCAAGACCAACCAACACAACACATTCAAAGGCAATATCAGGGTGTTTGATGCAAAGACACATGAAGCAGACTTCTTGTACCGTGGCCTGAATCCAGCATTCCACATCTACCCCAGGTTCAGTCATATCAGTGTCAAACTAACATTCCAGTCTAGAACAAATTTAAAATTTTCAGTGAAGGCACACTACTCAGTGATGGATACAGTGATTCTCTACACTAATCAGCCAGATTCTGCACAAGTGTCTAACAACTTGCTGCACTGGGTATTTGTTGGGCACCTAAAATTGTTTGTGCTGACATGTCACTTCCAAGTGAGGAAGACACACTGTGTTTTAATCAATGTTTCCAGAGATGAATATTTTCTATTTGATGGTCCTCGGTTCAAGTCCAAAAGCACAAACACAACCAAGAACATGAAGAAAGTGCTGTCCTCATTTCAATGTGTGGTACAAACACTGGCAGAAGATACCAGAAATGCTGAAAACCATGTTCACTTTGCATCCCAGCCTCTTTTTGAGAATATCTCAATCAAAGTTTGAAACAGGTACTCAAAATTTGAGTCAGCTTCTACTTGCGGACACAATCCATGTTTGGTACATTTCTACTGTCCCTTGTCATATTTTCTGAACATAACTATCACACAAGTGGATTATTGGAGCAATGATAATGATACTCTGAACTGTTTGTTTGGTGCCTTGTTGGTGTTAAATGAAGCAGATTCAGGGCACCAGGAAGAAGCTGCAACCAGCTGCACACCTTTCAATTCCAGAACACATCCACCCAAAGTTTACTCACAACACAATCAAGTTGCTGTGCTCCTGTACTGGTACATGGCTTATACTTTCATTGAGGCCTCATTTCTTATTAGAGTTTCAAAATGCAAAGCAGTAAAGTTGGACTTCTGGACTCAGGCAATGTGTGAACAGGCAATACAAAAGCACCAATGCTATATTTATCTCAACAAAAACAGCAAAGGTTCAGAGATGTCTTTTGATTTCTCCTGAAACCAAATTGATATTGACATTTTTGTTTTGATAAGTTCATGGGGTAAATTTTGGAGTTTTAACAATGGTTTGAACATAAAAATGAATGAGGAAGCATGTGCTGTTTTGCAACTCAGACACACCATTAACTTCCTGCATTCTAAGTTGGCCCACCAATGTTTGATCAGATTGTTTGCTGCTACTTTCAAAATGGAAACTATCACATATCGATTTACAGGCTGGCCATTATCAAAAATACTTTTTCAGAGGAAAGGTAAAAAGGTCATGTGAAACAAAAAAGCCATGTGTTGTGAACTCCAGCACATCCAAGCTCTCCCAGTTGACAAATGCTTCAGACACAACACAGATTGTGGTGGAAGCAGAAACACCAAGCTCAGACTGTGAAAATATTTTTTCTTACTTCAGTTTCCAGATGCAATTGGATTTGCCCAGTGATTATTGGATGGACATTGTTTTGATGTCATCAAAGTCTCCTTATCAAGTTGACTACAAAAACTTGACTGAATTCATTCCCATCCAAGGCCTTTTGCACTACAAAATAATCCAGCAGCTGAATTTTCTGCATTATGACCTGATTTTGACAACAAACCATCCATACAAAAGGACTCCTGGCCAAGTGATGATGGATAAATCTCTAGAAATGTACTACAGTCATTATCATGTCAAATACTTGTGGAGTCAATTGACAATCACAACACCCATTAGTTTCTCAACTGCCAGACCCAACAGATACCTGAATCTCCACACACTATCACAACAAAGCTATTTTGTTTTCGGCATTGACTTGGATCATCCAATTCTCATTGCTCCATATAGACCACTCAAAAAATATTTCTCTCATTTTGTCCCAGAAAAGAAAAAGAGACATTTTACACTGATTCAAGTGAAATGGCAGTCAAGTTTGAGACCTCTAAACTTTTCTGTCACCAAATGTTCAATGCACATCAACTCCAGAACACAATTCGTGGGCTGCTACAATATCAGTTCCCAGGATATAATTCAGACAACTGTTAAGTATGTTCATTTCATGATGCTGGGGAGAAAACTGCATTGGTTCAGTTCACAGCAATCTGTAGATTTCAATGTGTATTTAATGTCTTGGAGAGAGGCTTCTCAGCTCTGCAAGGCTGCACAAGGACTCTTACCTTCATTCACAAATGTTGACCAACTTCACTATTTTCTGGATCATTTGAAATCAACAACTAAAATCTCAGTGTCAGAAGCTGTGTTTGTTGGATTAAAAATAGTGCCTCATTCTGGCAAAAATGTGAGATATTTTCTTGCCAAGCACAACCACACAGAGATTACAAACACCTTTGCACATTTTTGTTTGCTAATTCAGTTTCAAATTCCTGTTTATTTTGCAGAAATGTTCAGTGCTGGGCTGGGAATCAGGTAAACCACTGTCTTTTCAAAAATTTCCAAATTTGTATTTTGGTATGAGCAAACCAGTTAAACTAGGATGCACTGGTCGTAGCATGGAATTTTGCATTAGCATAGAAAACCAGAGATGACTTGCACTGAAAACTTTGTTTCCAATAATGCACTGCAAGGGCTGTGTTCTTCTTTTGGTACTGAATTTAGCTGAACCAGAATGGATTATGATACCTTGTCAGAGCAACTTGTTGACTTCTGTTTGGTGTGCTTTGGAATCTGACACAGAAGTTCCCATCACACATGATGCACCAATAGAATTTTGTCCTGAAGCTCAGTTGCCTTTTGGAGACAACTGCATATTGTTTGTGATGTACAACAATTCAGAAATTAATGACAATGTTTGCAAACCTCAAACAACTTTGCAGTTTGTAAACTTGACAACATTTGAATTCTTGAATTCAAGCTCTTTCTTTCCCCCTTCCACCACTAATTTCACCAGAACACAAGAAATCAGCATTTTTCAACAAAATTTCATATGAAAAATATGCAGCACACATTTGGCTCAATCAACAAATTGTACACAGTTCTAGAGCCAGTGGAATCATTCCTTGTGTTTCCAGGAAAGGGAGACTTCTTCCAGGTAGCACAGTACACATTATTGAGTGCAAGGGTGGTTCATTTATGTCCTCTAATTTTCTCTGTGATAAGAAATATGATTGCCCTCATGATGACTCATCTGATGAGTCTTTGCCAATTTGCCAGGAATACTTTCAAATATTATACAAAGTAGCAAGGTTTGGTCTGAATAAAACTCAGCCTATTATTCAAAGTAGAATATTGGCTTTGGAATCTTTATCTTGGGATGGATGCAATATTTCTCAAGAAAAGCAAACTTCCTTCAAATGCAACTCTTTGAAAACAATATTGGTTTCACTTGTAAATGATCTTATTCCTGATTGTGACAACAGTGGTGATGATGAGCCCATTATGGTCAACTTACTCACAGTTGGATCATTTTCTCCCTGTTTGGAACACAACCAAATTCCATGCATGAATGGCCACCATAAATGTTACAATATTTCTCAAGTGTGTTTCTACAAAATCAAGAAGTGCTTTCTTGAGCCTTGCAGAAATGGAGGACATTTGGAAAATTGGAAAGATTTCCCTTGTTCAGCAAAATTCAAGTGTAGTGTGTCCTACTGTATTCCTTGGAACTATGTGTGTAATGGAAAATGGGACTGTCCTGGAGGTGAAGATGAGATGCACAAACCTATTTGCCAAGTCAACAGCTCATGTAATAATATGTTCAAATGCCAGAATTCAGCCCACACGTGTGTTCATCTTGGAAACATCTGTGATGGTAAACCAGACTGTTCATTGGGTGATGATGAATTTTTTTGCACCTTAAAACAAACTGAGTGTCTTTTAAAATGTCAATGCACAGCAGTTTTGATCAAATGTGTCAATTTTAGTTTTACTGGGCCACGTTTCAGGCACTATCAATTTGCTTACATAGTTTTCATTTTCTTTCCTGATACAACATAAAGTATTTCCAGACAGTGTTTACTTGAGGTTGGTTCACTCAAAAATAGCAACCATTTGTGGTTCATTATTTCCTTCAAAAAGTTCATACTTTGAGCTCAGTGATTCTGATATCACTTGTCTGTCAACAAATTGCATTGTGAACACACATTTGTTAGCAAATCTAATTGTTTCAAATAACAAAATACAAACATTGTCTGCATTTTCCTTCAGAAACCTCACCAACTTTCAGCTTCTAAATCTTTCAAGCAATCCTGTCATTATGTTTCCAAAACATTTCATTCAAAATGCACCAAAGTTTAAGACACTGTCTCTACTGAACACCAGCATATCCTATGTGAATCCAGAGTCATTTTTTGGTTGGAAAGTACAACTTATTGAAACAGCCAATCATCACATTTGTTGTTTAGTTCCAGTAGAAACTCAGTGCACAAGTGAGCCTCCTTGGTACAAATCTTGCACAAATTTACTCCCAACAAACCAATTTAGAGTTTGGCATGGGTTTTTGGCATTTTTTATATTTCTTGCTAATTTGGGTTCATTTGTGATTTATTATTTGAAACAGATAGAAGATAAAAAGTCATTCTCAGTCACTGTTATGCTTGTGAATTTCTGTGATGGTCTTTGTGCTGCATACTTTCTGATAATTGGTCAGCTGATGCTTATTTTGGAAACAATTTTGTTACAAAAGAAGATCTATGGAAATCTAGTTCTTTGTATTTGGTAGCATGCTTCATCATAATATGGCACACCATTTTGACTCAGATAAGTCTGTTATTTCTGTCAGTCTCAAGATACTTGGTTGTAGTGTATCATTTGAGAAGCATTTACATCAATATTGTAAGTGATAAAAAGTCAACTGTGAATCTTTTCAGTCTGGTTTTAGTAATTTCTGCTTTGGTGACTTCATTCATGCCACTTTGGTTTGTCTTCTCTGACTCAGCTGTGCCAATGAGAAATTGTTTACCATTTGTTGATCCAACAAATTCAAAAATTATTGTCAAAATAGTTGCATGGTTTGTAGCCATATATCAAACATATGTATCTATTTTGATATTGATCTTAAGTATTATGTTGGCAAAGTATATTGTCAAAAAAGAAGAAGAGTCAAAGGAGGTCAGGGCATTTGGAACAAAGAAATCTCACAACCAGGTTTTCATTCAGCTATCTGTTATTTCTGCTTCAAATATTTTGTGTTGTTTACCACCAAGTACTTTTCACTTGTCAACAATGTTTTTGTCCAGGTACCCCATAAATTCACTCCTGTGGAGCACAGTTGCAGTTGTGCCCTAGAATTCTGTTGTACACCCCATGATATTTATTTACCTTGCCTTGAAGAGGTCAGAACCAGTCAGGCATCAGAGTGTTGGTCAAAGAAAGAGCAATGCCAGCTTTACAGGGTCAACAACCAGTACTGAGCCAAGGCATTGAGAGAGTGTTGACTTGCAAAAAAAAGGGTATTTATCAACAATTTATCATCAACTGAATTAATTGTGAAACATGTAGTAAACACTGACCAGTGTTTGTGTTGATGTTCATGTGGTCCTTCTGCATGCTGCCTCCAGAGCAGTTACATTATATCACACCACCTTTTCTGCCAACCCAGGATACATACACCTAGGGCAAAATGCCCTGGGATAACACCTGTGATGAATCAACATGGTTGCCAAGGCGACACCACCTCCTTGCAAATGCTATGGGAACATAGTTACTGCTTTGCAAGGACAATGCATTTCCTGGTGGGCAAATTATTGCTATGGAAACCTGATTGATACAAAGGTACATTGATGTAGAGACACAACAAGTTGCCAAGCATCTCAGTTGGAAGGCCAATTATCTGTGAGCAGACAAATCAGGTGATGAGTTGTGGGAACCAGTGCATTGTGGGGGATCTGCAGCACACTCAGGGGGGGGGGGGCTCAATCACAGGAACATCACATCAGGCCCAAAGTTTATGCTACAGGATTGAATGTTTCACTTAGTTCACTGTTCCACATGTCCATGGTTGGGGTCTCCTGATAGAGTGTCTGGTGCTGACTCTCTGGACTCAGGGCAGGTGGGGTCAGATTCAAGACAAGTTCCAATATGGAGCAAAGACACACACACACACACACATACGATAACACACACACATACAACCACACAACAAGCTCATATTTTAAGGTCATCTTGAAGGCCAGTTGGCACCAGAGAGGGTCATCACTGTGGAACAAGAGAAAAATCAACAATGCACACTGCAGAAGGAACACACACTGGGGACGCACTGGAGGCGTCAACAACTGTGTCTCTTCCTGTCAGATCACTGCGTTGTTGCAGGGAATGGTTGCAGGGGCTGCTTCCAATGTAAGCCAGGTTTGGCTTCCGGCTTCTTGTGCTTGAACAGGAACAAGTTTTCACAGGTGAGAACCCACCAGGTGAGCATGTGTGACAGGATCTGTGATCGCAGAGGGAACAGATGCTCAGAGTTTCTGCAAAATGACTGTGGGAGCTGGAGGGGGTGTTTCCTCCCTCCAGGGGCATTGACCCTCAGAGGACTGACCCCTTCACCCCCCCCCCCATGATGCTTACGTTTCCTCACAAAAGTAGCAGCACACAACACCAGGGACATGGGGCGTTTCGGGGGATGATGTGGCAAGAAAGTGCTTCAGCACCCTGAGATGAAATGCACATGCACCCAAAAACAAAACAAATGGACCCACCGACCAACCGACAGACAGACAGACAAACAGGCAGACAGACAAAGGGACCGAACAATCCACCGCTCAGTTAATCTGTCTATCTATCTTTCTTTCTTTCCCTCCCTGGAAAAAAATAGGCCGACCAGCCTCGCGTGATTTGCGGTCAATAGTTCGGACAAGAGTAAATTGGCATGGTGCCAACTTTATTTTCCTGCATTCTGACAAAAACTCTTCTAGGGCATCATCCTACACCTAGAACAAATCTTTTGAACAATTATGAACAAAATTTAGCAGCATTTTCATGGAGACACTGCTGTACACATACTTTTGGAGGAGGATGCCTGTAGTGCTTAGCGCTCGACCGGTAGCGGCGCATATCACCAAAAACACTCAAGTCAAACAGTCAGCCAGTCGAAATCACTTTCTGATTCCCTTGGGACCTGCACTTTGAGGGCACTCCAGAAATGTTGACTCCATCCTTGATAATTGCACAGGGGATCAATAGGAAATACTACACACAGCTTATCAACTAGACAACACAACATTTGGAATGGACTGTGTGACAGTGGTCCTGCCGCGAGAGCACTGCTGAATTTCAATGACTGGTTTACTTTGGTCAAAAGTGGGTCATTGTTTCAGTGATTCCTTCGAAGTGGTTGACAAAACCTGAACTGGACGCGTCAACATAAATGGAGAAATCATTGGCGTGTGGCTCATGGGACACAATACGTTTTGAGGCATGTTGCACACAGGATACTGTGAAGAATATCTATGGGCCTGATTCAGTTGCTGTAATGCCAATCAGGACACAACGCAGCACCCAGGGACCTGAACAAGGACATCAAGTGTAAAGCGTTTTCTTCTACAACTCTGCAGCCACAAATCTTGTCACAGTTGGTTTCATCGTCGTCGTAGAAAATGGGTTCTGTACAGTGTGAGAACCCTGTCATCACAAACAATACTTGACGCATGACAGTACCCACTGCACGCAGCACATGACGCAGCCGTTGTGAACCAGACCTAACACAGTGACAACACCAGTCTGTACTGCGAGAGACAAAGCCTGGGAGTGAGGACGTACCACGCCCACTGAGCTGCGCACGCACACAGCACTGACGTCACGCCTGACCTGACCTGGACGCACGTGACGCATGACATGCGTCACACAGTGGTTTTGTTGATGCCGTTGCGGCAGGTTTGCCTGGCGGTGATGGGGATGGCGTTACTACTGACGGCGTCAGTTGTGGCGCAGGAGAGACGACCGTTCTACACGACCGTCATCAAGAGGTGCTCCGAGACGGGTGAGGCACCCATGCACACATGCGCACACCCATCCACACACACACACACACACACACACACACACACAGAGAGAAGCTCTCAGACTGAGGAGCAAGCACACTTCACACACACACACACCACACATACACACACTACACACAGATACAAACTACACACACACGCACACACACATACAGGCACTTCACACACATACAGACACACACACACACACAGACTGTGAGACAAGTGAGACGCACGCACACTTCACACACACACACACACACACACACACACACAATCTGTCCTCACAACACTTTCACATTCACATGCACACTCCTGACAGATGAGCACAGAAAACGCACACGAACACTCCACAGCATTCTACAGCCATTCCAGACTGACTGTTTTTGTCCTACTCTATTTGCTGTTTCATCTTCTTGCAGGTTCAGTGCAGCAGGAGGAGCTTTGGTTCCGCTACCACAGAACATCCTTCACCCCTGCAGGGATCGTAACCTTACACAGCGAGGAGGCCGACCAGACGCGGAACGGCTGCCTCAGGAAGTGTCACGGGTGAGACTGTGGGAGCCAGAGGGCGCCTCATCGCGACACCCTTCTCCCCCGGCACCAACCATCAAAACTTTTGACATTGACATTGGGTCACGCATTTTGGCTCTGCGTCTCTCTCTCCCTCTCTCAAACATACACTATCTCTGTCTCTCTGTGTCTCTCTGTGTCTCTCTGTGTCTCTCTCTGTCTCTCTCTGTCTCTCTCTGTCTCTCTCTGTCTCTCTCTATCTCTGTCTCTCTCTATCTCTGTCTCTGTCTCTCTCTCTCTGTCTCCCACACACACACACATACTCTCTCTCTCTGTCTCTCTCTGTCTCTCTCTCTGTCTCTCTCTGTCTCTCTCTGTCTCTCTCTGTCTCTCTCTCTGTCTCTCTCTCTGTCTCTCTCTCTGTCTCTCTCTGTCTCTCTCTCTGTCTCTCTCTCTCTCTCTCTCTCTCTCTCTGTCTCTCTCTCTCTCTCTCTCTCTCTCTCTCTCTCTCTCTCTCTCTCTCTCTCTGTCTCTCTCTCTGTCTCTCTCTGTCTCTCACTGTCTCTCTCTGTCTCTCTCTGTCTCTCTCTGGCTCTCTATGTCTCTCTCAGTATTGGTATGGGTAGGTTTGTGTAGGTGTGTCGCTGTATGTGTATCTATGTG
>JAAUXT010004062.1_pt1 | contig 21748 bp, 16 predicted proteins | sample 7278171 | NCBI WGS metagenome assembly JAAUXT01 (sample SAMN14350112, study PRJNA611818) | marine sediment metagenome | isolation source: surface marine sediment (1.8m) | place: French Polynesia: Moorea | collected 2018-08 | reverse complement strand
GAGACAATATCTGACTAGCTGATTCTTTTGTCCGCCTCAGTGCAGACTGGCCAAGTGACTTCGCCGCTGAACATGCAGAGTGCCAGAATATGTTGTTAGATCCTCGTAAACACTGGCTTCGTTTTTGCATGGAATGATGAACACATGTGTGCGAATTTCTATTCTCCTCGCAAGTACCAACACAGTTCCTCGTTGGTTTGCACATGTTCTCTCTGCAAAGAGCAAGGTTCACCTACTTTCTTTTTCTGCCGCTGGCTGAAGAGCTGAGAGACGAGTTTGATGGTAGCGAGGGAGTCGCGAACGTGGCAGCTGAAGCGAGTTCGTCCATCTTGACCGATGTTTGAAACAGCCTCTGCCTCTGCTGTGTTGCAGTGATCACCACGAAGTTGTAGAGTCTGAGCCACGGAGCGTAGCTTCTACGCACCCGTGTTATAACGTCCGTCTATTACCATATTTAAATCGCTTTTCTGCCACTGAACACTGTCAGATACAGTACATCAACCGCACGGGATCCAAAGCTGATCCGCTCAGCGGCGTGCAATGCAAGAAACTGATCCAAGAAATCTTATCACCTCTTCCGGCGTGATTTTCTGAATGCAACGCACACTTCAGCACTCGCATGCAGGCTTGTTGTTCACGTTTGTGCTGAGAGCAATTGTGATTCCGCAAAATGATCAATGCTTCGAGCTCTCGCTCCTCTGTGAGTGCTTCCTCTCAACGTGAAGCACGGAATCAGGCCAGCTTGCTGCGAACGTCAGATGATTAAGCCCAGTCCGTATCCAGTTCACAGATTCGAGTTGCTGTATCTTCCACCCTTCATCGGGGAGCAACACATTGCAAGTTCAACACACAGGTGTACGAGAGCAGCGCATCGTATCCCCGTCAGATCACGAGTGAAAGCAAACGAATACTTCAAGGTTCACTCGAGTACTTGCGCAGCCTTCGAAACGTGCATCACACAAATAAAATGCTTTGAATTGCGAGCAGAGAGAGTCATTGGAAGTTAAGGTCTGACAACGATTTGTTTTTCCCTTTTACCTCGCAACTCTGACGTAAATAGGAGCCGCAAACTCCTGCCAACAATCGCATTCCACCCAACGACTCCCTGCAAAATCCATACCTGAAACAGTGCCTTCAATCATGCAATCAATGCATTCAGATACTAACAGCAGGTTAATTCATTTCGTCTGCGAGGGCCACACAGCCTCAGCTTTTGCAAAGGATTCAAGGCCGAAAGGAACATTTGTACACAGATGAAATATTTCCGAGGGCAATGGCCGTCACATGGAAAATTGATGGCTCACAATATCCAACACAACACAACAGATGTGGTTCTTTTTTTCCAACTCTCGTTGAGCTCAAAGTTTGACAGCAAAATAACCCTGTGATAGATCTTGGGACAAGTTTTTTTTTCAAGGGCAAAAAGGTCAGAAGAAATTGCGGGTTACAGCTTTTGAATGATTGATGCCTCCACCGATCTGTGGGCTTGAAAACGATGCCGTCTCGTCAAAAGGACAATATCTGTAGCGATCTCCGTGTTTTGAAACGTTACACTTGTGTTTATCTCATCATCCAAAAAGATTTCCTTCAAGTGAGCCAAGGTCAGGTAGAGTTTGTGATGGGGGAGCCGATCCGCAGCTGTGATCGAGCCGATGAAGCTGCAGATGTGCAGCGAAGTCTTCATGAAAACGGCGGTGCAAACACTGCAAGGTCTCGACACATTTTCTTTTTAGATGCACCTCCCAAGAAAGGTTCAAACAACACTTCACCCCAAAATTTTCTGGTCTTTTTTGACCAGTGAACGGAGGTCGAAACACAAGAACCGTGACTTCGCTCGCAAGGACACAACACTAAAACTTGCGGACACAACTTCAGCACAGAAGCATCAAATGTTCCTGGCTCTATGTGAGCTTTACTCCGCAGACCGTGGTGACTGGAGGTAAGCAGCGCAGACAACTCAGACAACTTGAGAGGCCCTTTCAGCTGACCAAGCTCCCGAGTTGTCAACGCTGTCAGCGAGGCAGTTCCACTGAGAAACCGAATTATTTCGCTGCGGGGTATTTGTTCTGACAGAGTCGCCGATGTTGTTCGAGTGAAGCCGGAAGCCCCGAATTTCAGTCGGGATCTTCATGCAACATGCATGCTGCTTGGTCACAGCTGGACTTCTACCCTGCAGCTATGCAACAAGCCGGGTCCAGAACGGACTTTTGGGCCAAAGAGAGACTGCTGTAATGTTTGGTTTTCCACAGATGAGCAACACCAGTGTCTTCTTCGAGTCCTCAGCGCCAACGGTCTTCAGCGGTCTTCAACACAACTCAGTTCTCTTTCAATTTCCGTGCAAAGCATCACTTTGCGCGATCGTTACGACACGGGAGAGCGTTCGCCCTTTCCTTACCTTTGCCAGAAGCTGTACTTGAGCTGCCGAGGCAGATTGCTGCGGATCTCCCTGATGTCCTGCAGACTGGCGATGGCGCTTGTACTGCGGGTCAGCGGCACCGACATGGACATGTACGGCATGTTGGGCAGCGAGCTCACCTCCGCCGAGAGACTGCGCTGCGCCCCGGCGGGCCGCCCCCCGCCACCGCCCCCGACCCCGTCATCCACCGATAACAAGCTCCACTTGCCCGCCGAGTGCTTCTGGACTGCGGTCGGAGTCGTCGTCTTCTTCTCCGTGCCTCTCCCGAGGTTCCCGCTCGCCATTGTCGCGAGTGAGTAAAGTGGTTGCTGCTCTCGAGTTAGAAGTCCACAATATTATCCGGTGGTCGTGTTCTCAGTGGCAATTATTTCCTGACTCTCCATCACCTGAGTGGCTTTAGTGGCTTTTTCCTCACAAAGTCCAAGGTCCACGATGCGGTGAATCGATTGGCTGATCCTGAGGTATTATCCGCTGGTTGATTCCGTCTGCTGCACACGGCTGCAATGTTGGAGACGTTGGAACGTTGTGGGTTCAGAACCGCTCCCGCGTACTGCCACCACGCCCAGCACCGTTTCAAACCAAACCCCAATATGTTCTCAACTCAATCAATGGCGACTCAATTGAGAAGCAAGTCAACCAGACATCCTCCTGATTCGAGCAACTGCCTCAATCAGACGACTTCTTCCTCAGCGCGCCCTGTAGCTGAGACTGCGGGAGAGCGCAAATAAGAACCACAAAGAAGCTCATCAGCTGTCCAGACAGGTTTTCCAATTTTGTGGACCACAGACCTCACAGAGTGCAAAACTGAAGACCTTATCATCTCCTGCAGGTTCAACGCAAACTCTGACCCTGACCAAAAATATTTTCTTCGGCTTTGGAAGTCAATTTTTTTTTTTTTTTCAGGTTTTGTGAAACGAAGTCCAATGTTGTGTTGTGCATACCAAAAGCACACAGCTGTTCGTTACAATGCAAAATGCTATTGATCTTTCCACTGCATATTCGCCACAAAACTGACTGTTGAGCATTCCTCATGAAATGTGCATGACGTCTGTGATCAGCCGCTTTGCGCATTCGACTGTCGCCCCCCCCCCCCTCTCAAAAGAGCCCTCCTGTCTCCAATCACCTCACCCAGTCTGTCCACGTGAAGTGGCCCATTGTTCCGTCACCTTTGTGCGCGCAGCTTCAAAAGTTTCTCTTTTTTTCCGCAGAAGAAAGAAGACCGGCAGTTGCACACCTGCCCGACTAACATGGAGCGCCGACCAGTTCTGAGAAATGCAGATGTGAAGCGTCGCTATCAGATTCAGTTTCAGGTGAGGCAAATCTCAGGTGATCTTTTTTTTTTGCGGAATTAGAGACTCCACTTTCTCTCGCACGAAGTGAAAACATCCACGACTGACCGCTGTTGGGTCTCGCGAAACAATTTCTGCGGATGTTGGAAGAAAACACTGACGGAAACGGATGAGGTCGAGATTTACTTCGCGCTCACACGAAACAATTAGCCGCTTGTGGAATCGTATCAACTCTGAAAACAGCTGAGCCCGCCTTAAATCTGTGGCAGAGTCTCTTTTGGGGCTGTTCTGTCAATTTTCAGAAAAGATAGGCACGACAAGCACGTTGTTCTGAAAGAGTTTCAACAAATGTTGAGGGCGGCGGCAGCTTCACTGGTGAAGCATAAGCTCTCGCGCTGTGGCTTGACCTTGTCAACGCTTCAAGCGGAAGTCGTATTTCGGGCCCCAAAGTCCTCAGGGCCAACAGATGAAAAATGGCCTTTTTTGGGATTTCCTGAGCCAGATTCGTGGACACTATTTTGAGAACCTTGTGGGTTCAACTTCAAGATCTATCCTTGCAGAATGCCACAACCTTAGCTTTTGTTGTCTGTCCTAGCTGCCACAAACATCATCGTAAAATCTGGATCACCAATCCACTGCGGTGATCATATTGTTTTGTCAAACAACACTTGTGTAATTGAGCAAGGAACTCAAAAAGATCTTTGGAATTCGGAGGCCTTGTGTAGCTCAACGCGTCTAATGGCGAGGCCAAAAGAATCTGTGACATTTTTTGTCAAAACAATCAATCCAAAGACGAAGTCCAAGGAATGGGTTGGGTCCTTCACAGATTCTGGAAGAACTTTCAACAATTTTGAACCCCGCCCCTCCCCCCCGAAAATGAAAGAAAATGGAAAAAAATTCGCCTTCCTTCTGCAAGAAGAAAGATCAACACAGTCATGAAATTTGCGAATCTTCAAAGGAACCAAAGTGCTTTCGATCATCCACTTTCCTGCAACCGTTCGGCGAAAACTGTGTCGCAAGTTTTGGACACAACACGGCTTCCTTCAAACAGACACTGAACGGCAATCAACGACTGTTTGAGTATTCCATATGCAGCTGAACATTTGCACATCCCCGGACACTGCACTGCGGCGCCGCCTGCGAGGACTACAAATTCAGATGTCCACAGCCATTGTTGTCTGCGCAAACCGAAGCTCTCCAGTTTCCGTGTCGCGTACTTCGTTTCACAAATGGCGCTCGGGTGCGTCAGATCTCACTGTCTTTCCACACAGGCCACACACAGAGTTGCACTGCTGAGCAAGACCTTTGTTTCCTTCTGAAAATCTCCGCAAATCCGCAGCTCCCACACTGGCTGAACTTCAAACCTGCGGTTCGTCTCTCCACTCGTAGACACTTTTGACGAAACTGTTTTTCGCGTGCACAAATCCTTGCTGCCAGAAACACAAGTGGGAGTTTCAGCGGGCCAGTCTCAGCTTGCATGCATAAAGACAATGTCTTCACGAGTTTATGCGGTGTGAAGTTCGCAGTGTGGCCCACTTTCAGTGTACTCGCACACCAAAGCACGGGTGTCGTATACTCTCGTGGTGCCAAATCCCCGTTTCTCGTGACACACAATTTTCGTGCACTGTTCTCCATACGTCCAAGTTGTGTGCTCGAGAAGCATACAGTGACAACCAACCGTGCGCGCGTGCGTTCACAGCACGACTGCAACTTTATTTGTTTCAACAAGAACACCTCTTCTTGAAGACGTGCGGTCAACGATGCAATTGCCCTTGTTCGCATGTCACAGCTATGTACGTACCAAGCGCGCATCACAAGTCGTACACGCTGTACCACAATTGTGAGAAAGAAACAAGAACATCTACTTGCATTGACACGCGCTGTATTGGAAGCGGCACGTCTCCAATTTCTGAACATTTGTCAAACTCGTCCAACATGTTCTTGCAATGGAGGCAAACGTTTTCGCCAACGTTCAGGTTCAAGAGAGGCTGCAACGTGACTTGCGGGACGGCCGGGGGTGGCGAAATTTTGTCGTGCGGACGTCCAGATTTCAGACGGGCCGTTGAACACTGAGACAGATCACTCTTCACCAGATCGACAAAATAACCATTTCCAAACCCGTTCAGTTTTAATTCCCCAACGCACACCCTGCATTGGTCATCGAGGAATCACGCAGGTCAGGTTTGACATGAGCTGTTCACAAACACTGTCTGGAGGAAACGTCACGCAGACACAATCCTGCAGACGTCTGCAGATCAACAGAAACGTTTCAACGTCAGGGCACAGAAAAGCTTTTCTGCGGGCATCGGTTTTGTTTGCCACTTGGTGACCGTCTCCCTGCGTTCACAAAATCCATTCGTTCACAGAACGAGAGCTGAATGCAGGAGGCGGCGCCTGCAGTCAGACGGGGGAATCGGCTTGCGCCGAGACGCCGCTCCTGAATTCGACACTCGTAACAAGAACACCACGTGTTGAAGACGCGCTGTCTCCGTGCGCGCCGCAAAGCTGAATCTGCTACTCTTGTCAGACAAAGGAATGTGGTGATTTTTTGTCCTGAAATTTCTGCTGTCTCAGATTTTGGTTCTGAGGGAAAGGTTCTCCCACAGATTCCGGAGATCAGCTTCAACGATTGCAAGACACGTTGCCTCTGCCTCCAGCACATTAACGGGTGTACGTACTAAGTTCGACAATGTTTTCAGCTGAAATTTAACAACAGCTGCAAATAAAAAAACAATACTTTATCCAAAGCGATGCATTTGGATGTAAATTTGATGATTGATATTTGCATACCGGCATCTGAAACTGATTACGAGCCGGGACATGACGCTGGTAACAGCAACAGAGCGCTCTAGACAACAACACATTCTGATCTCATTAAAGCCTGCTCGCGCTCCTCTCTGTCCTGCACCAACATCATCTATCAACAGATTTTAATCAACCTTTTTTTGTGTCTCCGCATGCAACTCTGACAGACAACCTGCTGGTTGAACAAAGCAGCGACGCCTTTGCACGTTCAACATCGCCACAGGCGTTGCTGCAAATGTTGCGCCGCCCTTCACAGGTGGTCGTTTCCAGGCAACATGCCGACGCCCCTGAGAACAAAACCCTCTGGGGACCACACCGCAGTCCGTGACCAACTACTGGTCAGTTTGGACAATCAGCTCGCACGGTATTCCAGCAATGAGGCGTGTGTGTGTGTGTGGGGGGCGTCGCTCGGAGCCCATTACGCCTCGAGCATGCGCACTCCACCTCAACACGCGTCACGAGCACCGCGAGAACCTCGTCGTGATGAAAAGACAGACAAAGCCTCTCGTCTGCAGGAGAATCCACCAGGATTCCGAGGCACCTGGAGGACCGAGAGCCAAATTGGGGCCTCGCGGTGCCTCAATTAGTCTCCACCTGTCGTGAGTGATCATTTCTTCTCGCTTTTGGCAACGAGCACAGGCAGAAAGAATCTGGATTGTCCTCAACCGTTAGTTGACACACTCACCAACTTGTCCTTGTACGAATCCACGATACCTGCAGTCCAGGCCAACTCCGAACAACCCTCATCACACACAGGTAACCGCTTGATACACATTCCAGTACAAAACCTTTCCGTGCAAAGCCAACAAAAGAAACAAACAGCAGAACACCGAGGTCTCTGCAACCTGTTGAATCCAGTCCAATGTGTTTGGAGTAACTGCGCAAGAGAAGAATGCCACGTAAGTCCAGTTCTGCGTGGAGTGGATGGAGCGGAGACCTTAATCTGAGGCGGCACGTTGATAGGAAGCACTTGGGGAAATACTCCCATTTCTGGCTTCGCTCCTATCTCGAGCCGAACATCTGCTGTCCTTCATACACATCTCCATCTGTGTGAGGGAGAGACTCACTCGCCGCTGCCGAGCGGAGACGGCTCCCTCCCTCCCTCCCTCCCTCCCTCCCTCCAGGTGCAGCCAATGAATTCCTCCACAATGGATTTATCCACCTTGACGCACAATAACTAACTTTTTCACGTCAGGCTCGTGTTAATTTGTTTTTCTCCGTCTCCTTCCTGGTTGAAGCGTTGGTGGTACTCCATAATGAGAGAAGAATCAATCAACCACGCAGAGACGCAACACCTCGCGTTGACAAATTTGAGCGTCTGGCTCGTGAGCTGCACATATCCAGCTATTTCATCAGCAGAGTCGCTACTCTGACCTGCTTCGAGAAAATTATTGTGTGGGAGACGGTTTCCAGTGAAGCCGCTCTCTGCGCGTCGTCGACGGAGGAACTCGCCATAATCAGCAGCTGTTGAGGGGAGCACAGCCGTGGAGAGACGAGTCCGTCCCCAAATGTCACTGTCTCCCCATGCAGCGCGAGCGAGCACCGAGATGATTGCGGTGCACAGACCTGATCGCATCAGCCCTGGACACACATCTGCTCCCGAAAATTGCTTCGACCAAACAAACATGCCGACAAACAAACAAGAAAGCAGAACTCTGAACACAACCGCGTTCTCAGGCTTAAAAATTTTCAGGTAGTTGTTGGGGCAGAACCTGCCCTAAACTTCTGTGGGGGTAAACCCCACTGCCATCCTAAGACCTGCCTTGGAAAGGGGGCATGACCTGCCCATTTTTGGGTGGGCCCTGTTCCCCCTGAAAGACCAGACCAAATTGTGGGTGGACCAGCCCCTGTCCCTCCAAAAGTATATACAAGGCCTGAAAATCTGTCCTAAATTTGCGAAATTGTGTCCAAGGGGGGGGGGTGCAGAAAGTTGGAGTGATTCTGCTCCATCTGAAACATCAGTAAGTCCCAGCCCCCCCCCCCCAAACAATGTCCTGCCTCCAGCAATTGCTGGTGCACAACAAGCTCGGTCCGAAAGACGCGCCCATGTATAATCGGTGTGGGTCGCGCCCAGTCTCTCGACTCCTGCAGACCCTTCACGAGCGGATTCAAACGGATACGGTGAAGGCTGCGTGGGGCAGAGAATCAAACAAAACGATGACAGACAAGGACAGACACTTCACCTGCCTGCCTGTCAAACACACTGAAAGTCTTAGAACAGACTTAATCACCAGGAAGCAATTTGTCTGTCTCCATTAAAATGCTAATCACGATTAAACTGAAGCTCACACTGCCAGAAACCTGTCATCCAGCTCCCAAGGAGTTGGTTCTGAGGCTGCCGTGGAATCCACTTGACAGCGCGAAGCTGTGAAATGGCTGACGGAACTCATTTCTGACATTCAGTAAGGCACAAGCAATTAGAAATGTCGTGACTGTGCACTCTACAGCAGCACAAGGCAATTTAGAATTTTCTTTGCACGGAATTTCATCCAAATGAGGAGGAAGCTGCCAGAAACGGCGGAAGGAGTAACAGCTGAAACAGAATGACGCTCTTTTTGAGCGACAACGATCACGCACGAGCCAGCCTCCCCCCCCCCCACACCCTGAAACACCGAGGGTGAAGTGAAGCCCATTTTGAGCCCTTCAAATTGAGGTCTGACGCTACACCCTGCCTTGGGTCAGGTGGTGCAATGGCGCTCAAACCGTAACACAACAACATCAGTGCTTCACACTCGCTTCTTCTCTCCGTACGAGTACCAGCCCCGACATTCGGTCGACAACCTAGGGAAAAAAAGCCCAAGGTGCGCAAAATCTCTTCTCTTGCAGGAATTGAACAAGAACATCAAAGCACTCGACAGAACAGATGCAGACGATGTGAACGGTAATGTACCTCGTTGCCGACAATTACTCGCCTGCTCTTTGGATGCTGTTGCCTGCGGTGCTTGGGAGCATTTTGTTCATCGAGACGAGTGCCATGCAGAAATCTATTTTCACGGCTGAGTCGGGAATTCCGGTCTGTCTCCACTGTGGACGAGCTAACCGCATTAGTAATGCCGAATATGGCGTTTCCTCTCCTTTGCCACTGAAGCCTGATCTAAAGGGCAATGTTTTCAGCCTCCCTTCAGAAACCATTTGGACATGGTTGCGGCTGCAGGAACTTGATTACCTGTGCTGCATAATCCGAACCAGAACCTGTGAAGAAGAATCCAGGTTCCTCTTGGTGCGCTGCAGCACACAGCAACAGCAGAACACAGATACTTTGCAGCACACACTGTTGTCCCTTCAAACAACACAAAAGACTTTGCGTGTGGTCTGGTCATCCCTGCAAGAGAACAAGATCAGCCACCAGTACGTCTTTGTTGAACAAAACTCGACGTTCTCTTTGAAGATGTCCACTGCAGGGTTTACGATATTGTAAGACACGGCAGCCTTCATTTTGTTGCCAAAATCACTCACATCAGTTGCCTTCTGGAAGCCCAAGAACCATTGCTTTGCCTTACAAATACCCAGGTCTTGACGCAAACCGTCGCTTCTAGTCTAAACAGACCAACTGCAAAAGTCTGGACAACACACGTGGAATGCATTTCCCCCTGCTGCTACAAACATGCGTTTCCGCTGACTCCAACCGTTCTCAGCCAGTCGGTGAACCCTTACATTGCAAGGTGAGCACACAACAACCAAGTGCAATTTTGATGTGCGCCCAAGCTGTGCCTTGCAATCGCTCTCCGACCCCCAGATCCCGATGTACAAGAAACTCGGCGCCCTGAACAAACGAAGCCGATGCAGAACAAGAGATCAAAAACCGACGAGCCCGCGGCTCCTTACAACAGGCATTGCGCTCAGAACATGCATTGTTCCAGAAAACAGGCCACGCCTGCCTGCCAGAGTGAAGAAGAAAACCAACCATTGGTTTTGTGACCACCAGGGAGGGCGTGAACCAACTGTTCGTTTCGTAACTAAAACAATTCACTTCAGCAAAAACGAGAACCAATGGTTGGTTTGTCGCCCCCCTCCCCACACACACCTCTTGGCAAACCAAGAGAACAACACCATCGCGATTGCACAAAGCCCGCGGCTCGACGAAATGACGCGGCTTGGAAAAAGTTGGGTGCAACAAGTCTCCACCTCTCAGCACAAGCTGCTGTGACTCGGAAAAAAAATCTCCATATTTTATTCAGCATTTCTTTCATCGTGCCTCAGAGCATGTGAACGAGGGAGCGAATTACGTATTTGAATCACAAGCTGGTGACATTTGTGCGGCACAAGAATTTGATTCCCATGGAACATACAGATTATTAGGCACGACGGAAGCAGAAAGACCTTTCACATTTCTTTGCTTTGTTCAGCTTTGAGAATCTCTAGGAAGAGCGCGCCACCATAATTACTGTCGTCCGAGAAAATGTCGAGCCGTGCTATTTGCAGACCAGCTTACGTCTTCCTGAAAAGCTGAACGTCAAAACCGCAAAAACATCTTCACGACAGCACTGCAGCACGAAAACCTTATTAGACGAGCTCAATACGAGGCAGTTCTCAAATGAAACGGTTTCTGTTTCATAAGTCACGATTTTTGCTGTCAACAACAATTTTGTTGCATTGTAATTATCAACAAGGAACAGAAGAATAATATGTTGTACAACAAAGTTTTTAAAATTATAACACAGCAGTTGAAAAGCAACTCAAAAACATACTTTTCTGGTGGATTGACTGTCTCAATGCTGGTGTTTTATTATAATTCTTCAGTCTTTATCATCTGTAAAGATGCTCTGCTCAAGTCGAGAGTTCATACTCACAAAGTTTTCAACAAAAAAATCAGGAAATATACAGAAGAATGATAACAAAATAAGAATTTTGAAAGTCACAACAGAGTCAAAGTCTCAAACTTGTTGACCTCATCAACCTTATTACAGGGACAAAAGATCAAGTACTGACAGTTATCCAATGATCACAGTGATCATCAAGGAGGTGGTGATGATATGTGAAGGAATTAGAAAATTGCACTGATCCAACTGTGAGTTACGGAAAAGAAACCGCTTCATAGGAGAACTGCCTCGTACCGTCTGTCTTTCCCACAATCATTTGGTGACCGTTTTTATCCTCTGAGGGAAATAACAGCCACAGCGTCTAATGACTGCCTCTGACGCTGACGTTGTCACCAAAGAGTGTGTACAAAGAGAATTCGGTCGACAGAAAGGCGACCCGCGAACTTCAGCTGTTCAACGAGGCCAACTCCTCTTGAGCGCAACGTTGCGTTGGTTCGAGTAGACCAGCGTCAGAAAACAGACCCGAGACTGTCCACCGTGACACAGGCACCTCGCGACCACCCGACCTTCAATGGATTCAGGTGATTCAGGTGAGCGTGGACCACATCTCCAGCGTCTGCAGAAAAACTTTCAATCAACCAGTGCCTGGACCAAGAGGCTTGTGACATCCACGGCATGGCGTCTGGCTCGGACTGCTCAGTACGTTTTTTCTTTGAAACCCAAATTCAATGGCAGATATACCCTGGGTGATTGTTCTTTCCGCGTTGCCAAGGAATCGGACGTTGTGAACACGGCAGTCATCGTCGTGCGTCACCAGCTCCACGACGTCAGCATCCGAAGCTTCAGATCGGGCTGCTCTTGTGAACCAATCTTCTCATGTCGTTTTACTAACGTGTATTTCAACACGAGTTGCCCCTGACCAAGGGTTCGCAGATCAGCGTGTTATTGGCCAAATTCAGCCGCTGAACAAGATGGCTACGCCAAGAAAGCGCGCGGCCCCCGACCCCCCAAACAATCCCCATTGCAGAAGTGCACACACACACACACACACACACACACACACACACACACTTTCAGACGGTGATTGCGCGAGGAATGCGAAAACTGTTCATCATCGCCCGAGCGACTGCGATGGCGCCGACACGAGTTGCCCGACGACACGGGGACTGCGTGAGTGTCGCCGGAGACACACGAGCAATGCTGGAATCCAAAACAGCTTGAAAGAGAATACAGTTCAAGCTTTTCAGTCTCACTACGTATGCAGCAATCAATACTTTTGTGTGTGCAGAGCTTTGTCACTCCAAAGGATCCAAAGGGGGCTGGCAGTGCACGTGTTTTGCTCGTACGCTCGAATCAAGTCGCTCGTACCAAGCAACACACGATAATACTGAAACCAAACAGTGTCACCCTGAAGAAACATACTTGTATTCCTGACGAAAAACATGTCATCAAACATGTGCTTTCCCGTCAGAAGAACAAACGTTCACAAATCAGGAACAGACATTTTCAACGCACAAACCGACACGTTTCATACGAAAACTGGCAAAAACGAAACATCGCAAAGAAACAGAGCTGAATGGGCAGACAACTGCCTGCCTGCTGTGCCTGTGTCTTTTCAGCTGCCAGGAGTCTGTCCCTCGGTCTGCCTGCCAGAGATCGAGCGTCCGTGTGACTCCGCTCCTCGCGTTGACGTCATTCAGCGCCGCGTCAGGCTGACGCGGCTGCAGAACGTACTGCGCGTGCGTGGTGTAGCGGTACTTACATGTGCACGGGATTGGCTGAGCGACTCCACGGAGACGCCGGACGCTCCGGCGTGCCTCGAATTTGGATGCCCCGTCTCTTGGACGCGGGGCTGGCGAAGCCTCCGTCGAGAACCCCCGGCCTCTCCATCACTGCGTATCCAAGCCTGTGTCCACGACGTCTCGCTCTCAATTGGATGTTGATTGTGTCATCAACTCAAGGATCAGCTCTCTGCCTCTCGTTGCTCCAATGTCAATTTACCGAATCCAATTTGTCTTCAAGGAGCAATTCTACTGAATCCTGGTGTTCTATGGGTCAAAGTTTTCTGCTGGAAGCGACTTGGTGCGTTTTTGTCCTTCGTTCTACATCCTCGAGGTCTGCGTGGTTTGGAATCTGTTCCATGTGGCGACACGACGCAAATGCCGCATTGAAGCGAACAACCAGATGTTCTGGCCTGAACCCCTGCAGAGGCAAACAATGTCTTCTCCCAGCACGTCTCGCAAATATCTTTCACCTTGAACAGCAACTGGAGGTAAAGACGCAACCCTGCAGCACAGACAAGGTTTCCCTGCTTTGCTCACACGATCCTGTGTGATGAAGGTTGAGCCGTTTCTACGTCAGAGCAGCCCTTGTTTTGGGTCCACCCGATCGATCGCTGTCCGATCACTTTCTGCCAGGGTCCACGGCATCTCTGCCTTTTTCTCCCACGGCCGTTCAATAGCTGAGTGGATTATTGATCGCAAGTGCGAAGCCCCCAAACTCCTTGCGCAAATCAATCTTGCAATCGGAAACGACACAATTTCTAAATATGGCTGGTGATTTGAAATGATTACGAGAGTAATGAGATCTCGATCGAGTCAAAGACTGGGACAAGCGCATTCGCTCGTTCATGCTGAGGCCCTTTTGAAATGACAATCACACCCACCCTTACCAAAATGAAACCAGATCCCACTGCCTGAAAGGAACTGACCACACTGAAATTCTCACCAACACCTCAGTGCTGCAAGCAGAGAACGTTTGTCCAGAACATCAAGTTCAAGTTTCAAGGTCGAGCTCCGCACCAAAATTCCACGAATTTCCAACTAGCTCGTGAAAACATGGACAGCTACCAAGTTTCAGCTTTTCAGCTTCAATTTGGCTCTTCTCTGCTCACAAACTGACACTGTCTGGCTTCACGCCAAAGCAGCTGACCAGGAGCGTCTTTTTGTGGGACATATACTTTGAAAACGAGGAGCAAGTTTCGATGGAGATAGACCACCCTCAACTGGTGCTCGTTCCCTTGCGATCTCATAACCCGAAGTATGGGGAACTTTCAGTGGTTCAGGCACTAAAAAACAAGTGTTTATGTACAACTAGATCCACTTGAGGTGACCCCCCCCCACCCACCCAAGAAAATTGTTCCAGATCAGTTTGGTATCTCAGAAGAGACTGTCTTCTGAGGCGGGAATCTCCCTATTTATTGAGAAGTTTCATGCCATCCAGTACTGGTACTGACAAATCAGGTCAGGTGTGTTACACCACACTCCACCCCCCCAGGGGGTGCTGGCCTTGGTGGCCATTTCAATATTTCAACAATATTTTATAAGAATCATCTGTATACAGGAATTTGCCATTTCAGGTTGATTTCTCTCAAATATTGAGTGAATATTCTGGCTCTGGCTGATTCCCTCCCCCCAGGGGGTATGGGAACCAGAGTGGTATCTCATGACTGGAAAAATCCTCTTTTCAAACATGGATGTCTCTGAACTAGAAGCAATTGATGCCTTTAGTGCCCTCAAGCAGGAGATATCCAGACATTTGTTGATTGATGCTGAAAGGCTTCACCTTCCCTGTGATCACCCCAGAGTGATCACTCTGGTTTTGGAGCATTTCTACAGGCTGGCACCCACCCAGAACCTTTGCCTTACTCTCACGGTGGAGCTGCTGGCCAAGGCCGCCCAAGAATCGCGTCAGTAAGGTCAGTTCAATGGTTTTCCTGATTCTAGTCACACCACACTGGATCCACTCAACTGTAGATCTATTGTGCAACATTCGACAAACAATTTTGCCTTTCAAGGCAGACGCACGGGCGACAGTTGCGCACAACACAGCAGTCATTCTGGGACAACCTGACTGCCAACTGGAAACCAAACTTGACCTGCAGAAAGGTGCACACAACGTCCCACCCCAAACTTGCATCACCTTTTTCTTTTGTTTCAAACCTCTGTCAAGGAGGCAAAACTTTCAGTGCCTTTCGCCGGCTCCAGCTTCAAAACTTCACTTCAGCTGCCGATGAGAAACCGCTGTGCCCTTGAGAGGAGGCCATCTTTCTCAACACATCTGAAAGTTGTCCTAATTTTCCTTCCCGTTTCCTGTGCAGCAGAAAAATCTAACTTTTTTCTTTCTTTTCCAACAAAAGTACCTTGGTCCCTGCCCGTTCTTTTAGACGTCAGAGGACACCAGCCGCGAAAACGGCGGCTGAGCTTCTCCCGCTGATTTCTTGGATCTTCGTTCCCTTCACGCAATGGTGCGGCCATCACAAATGGTCAATTGATGTTTCAACTGAGTGCACATACACACACACATACACACACACACACGAACACACACAAACAAACAAACACACACACACACACACACACACACACGTCGGTAAATATATTGAGCCGCAAGTGACATGTTTCCCAAAATAAATTCTTGAAAGACACGTTGTAATTCAAGTGAAAATCTAACAAGTTCTTCTTGCACAGAATCAAGTTTCGGCGTGATCGAAACGGTGGGTGATCAAATTTCTGGCCCTACACGTGATTCACACTCTGCGGATTCAACCTTTCGTTGATTTGATGACGTCCCTGACGCTGAAAATAAGTACTTACGCGAGAAACACCCAGACCTGTGCACGAAACACACACACACACACACACACACACACGCACATGAAGAAATGTACTCACACTTCGCTGGTGAGAGAAGAATTCCTGGAGAGAGATTTTGGAGAGAGTTCGAAGTCGGAGTCGGACCGGTAGAGGAAGGACTCCCGACGTGAAGGCATGTTCTGTAGAACCAGTCCAGAAGATGGACTCGCACCGTCCAGGGGACTGCGGTTCGGAGAGGTGCCATTCTCAACATCGAAGCTGCAAACAAAACACAAGAACGTGTCTCAGACAAAAGAAACCAGTTGAAGCACTTTGTGAGCTGAAAAGAAGTACTGACATTTTGTTGTCTTCTTCAGGAAAAATTCGCACAATTCTCGTAAAGGATCGAAAGCGTGTTTCGTATCCGATAAACCGTGACCAGGATCAAGAGGCCACACCCTCTTGGTTCTGCCTCCTCGGATTCAGACTGACATGAGATTCACTGTATTTTCCACACGTTGAACCTTGAAGCCTTCTGGTCCTGAAGCTTTACTCGGTGGTGTCAAGTTTCACTCAGCTACGAGTCGTCCATTGCAATCATTCGTCTGAACCATTTCCAAAATTGGAATGTCTTCATAACAAATCTGTATGAGTGCTTGCGTGAGAACATTGAGAAGCGTCCATGGATATTGTCGTTCAGTGGGGCGTGGTCTCCAGATTCCAGGTTTCCGTGGTTCAAACTCTCACCTGTGGGCGAAGAGCAGGTTCAAGAGCCCAAGGGCCCTGACCCTCCCAGACACACAGACGAAATATTGACATCGAATCACCCCAATGTTTCTGTGCCGGTTCCAAGGTTGTTGTTTCGTGTTCCCACGTGTCAAACAATTCCAAGTTGAATCCACCTTGGTTGGACTGCATGGGGTCCTTACTGTGATAAAATTACCACACGCCAAGAGTCTGGCAACAATTGACAGCACAAGAGTTGGGAACCACTTTGGCTCTTCCGTGGGTAGGAGAAAACCAGTCGCTACTGGAAGTCGCAAAGCCATTTCTTTCACCAAGGAGATTTGGATAAATGTTCCCCCTCAACGTGGCACATGTTGTGATTCGATATTTCATTCTTGTCGTTCCCCAGGGGCCATCAACTGCGCTCACTGCGGACGTCCTGGTGTCACTCTGCAGTGTCCAAGTATTTCCCAACAGAAGAACACAAGGTCTCTAACATGTCAGTGGGAGGGATCTTTTGCTCTGCTTCCTCGTACAGCAGATCTGCGTACCTACGAGGTTGTATCCAACCATTGTGAGAATTATCATGTTCACGATTGGCCTGGAAGGACACGGGTGGTTGATTCAAGACAACTGATTCCTTTCACGTTCTCAGTACAGACTGGCCATTTGGCTTCACCGATGAACATGACAATTCTTAGAATCGTTGGATAGAACCTCGTACATGCGTGTAGTCTTCAGCAAAACATCGTCCCATTTGTGAGTCCATGGCCTCACAGCAATGCATAAATGTATCAAGAGCCGTGCTGCAGCGGAAGGGCATCTGCAGAAGCCATTACATGGGCGATAGCCGACAAATTCATATTTGCAGATTATCATTCATCAAGCCTGTGTGCCGAACAACTTCACCCAACGCTCACTGACCCAACTGTGGAATATTGGTTCGCGGCTGCACATAGTCTGAACCAATGTGATATTCAGATTTCTCTTCAAGTCAACAAAGAGTCCCGTTGAGAATTCGGCCCTGCATACAAACGGGTAAACTGCAGAATTGCCATGGTGAGGTGAAAGACGAAACGTGTTGACACACAGGCCTTCTCAATCTGCCACATCGATGACAAAACACGTGGATTATTGGCGCTTACGTACGTATATTGAGCTGAAAATGAGAAATGAGACATGTATCAGCGAGTGGTGATCTGGTAATTGACAGTTGCCCGGAGATTAATGCGATGTTGACGAAATCATGATCGTCAGCAGTTGCTCTGGGTGGAGCAGCTGTGAAAGAGCTTCCATCTCCAGCGACGTGTCACCCAAGAAGCTTTTCTCCGCAGAGTGCCTGGCCATTTTATGTTCCTGCGACATCAAATTAGAGGAATCTAGCCATTTGACCATGAGCGGGGACATGTTGCGGGAGCTGAGCCAAGACATGTGGCTCCGACTTTCAGAACCTCGATTCCTTCTGCAGGTGACAGCTTGAGAGACGGCGAACAACTTCAGCACCTTCCGTGTTGACACTGTGTTTCAGGGCCGGTTTCGTCCCCGAGTTGTTTCTTCTCGGGAAGAAAGGTGTTTTTCACAAAATCGTGAAGGCAGATTTGAAATCCAGTAACTGTTGCAAGTTCGATGCATTGGCTGGCGAACGTCTGTGTTTATGTTCTTGGGTTGTATGTGTTCAACTGTTGAAGGTGAAGCTGATCAGAGTGCAAGTTTTACTGGAGAACATTGGCCAGCAATGAAAGACCCAAGGCTTCCGGTCTGTACGCAAACCACGCATGACCTGCACAGACTCACACATTGGAGCAACACATCCGATTTCCGATTTTTCAGTGCTCCACGGAGCAATGTGTGTTCTGTTTATCGGCTGTTCATCAGACCCTCAAAACGTTGACAGCACAGGAATTGAGGCATTTCACACAATTCGCATCCTCTTCATCCCGCTCGTCTTGTCCTCATCTCGTTCTGCAGTTGCAGCTCGTACTTTTTCCACGTTTTTGTCCATCGTTTCCCCTCCCACGTTTGGTTTGTGTGTTCGCGTCCTGTCTGGGTTGTTTCCACGTGTCTCCACGTGTGGATGTGTCTGGTGTCACCACGACAAAATGAACCCAAAAAAGAATCTACGCGTAACACGAGTATCGTATCACGTCACACCACACAATGGCCAAAAATACACGAGAAGCAGATTTGAGGAATGAATGAAAGTGACAACAAATGCCCGAAAACAAATGGCTTCAGCGAGCTGTGGTTATTGTTTTGCCTCTGCGTCTCCTTCTCTTCCCCTGACTCCTGATGTCTGTCGGACACTCATTTGGCCGTGTGGGGGAGGCAGTTCACATCTCCTTGTAACGACACTGTCTCTGGGTTGTGCAGCAAGCGTGCGGAATGCTGGTAATTGCATTAGCTGGCAGCGATGAAATCGCCTAATCAGGTTGTACAAGCTCCGCGGGGCCGCCGCCGGTCCAGTTCTCTCAAATTACCCGTCAGGGTGCGGGCACACTGAATATGTTGCGTCGTGCTGCCCCATCGTGCTGTGGCGTCGCCCCATTGGGTTTGTATTGGGCTGCATTTTCGTCACCCCAACCGCTCCAGGAGCATTCAGGAGTGGTTGGGGCAACACAACAGCAGCCTCGATACAAACTCAATGGGGCGACCCCACAGCACGACGGAACAGCACGACGCTGCGTCGCTGGGAGTGTGTTCCCAGCCCAAAGGCCCCAGAGATTTTACCTGCAGGGTCGGAGGGTGATGAAGCGTCCTCTCCTCCTGTTCGCCGTCGCCAGCGTCGGGCTGGACGAGGACGCGGGCATGAGGGCGCGGGCCCTCGGGGTCCGCAGCGACCCAGTCGGGTCCGACATACGGTGCTCGCTCTCCAGGAACGCTCTCAAGGGGGGTGGCTCAACCGCTGCAGCCCCGACAGGGTCAGTGTGCGCTGCATCCTGCTTCTTGTCCCAGCTCAATTTGCTCGCATCAAAGGCGTCACTGGAGGCGTCGTCATCGTCCCCTCCAAACACGCTGTCAGCGTCAAACACCTTCCCGCCTCCGCTCATGGCTGTCTTGTCCTGCAGATCAGACGCAACTTAATCCCTTCTCCATCAAGCGAGATCCCTCTGTGTCAGTAAATAAAGCGGTTTCTTGAGCGCCAACAGGCTCTTCTGAACGGAACGTTCGGCTCAACACGCACTCACTCGGAGCCGGAGTTTACATCTGGCTCTGGCGTCATTCGTGTGTTGACGAGTACTCGTGGCTGGCAGGATCTGCGTTGGCGAGGGCTCGAACGTCAACAATAGCCATCGTGTTTTCCGGTTTATGAGTGTGATTGAGATCACTTATGTGATCTGATAGCACACTCAGATTCAAACAGATGGTGCAGTACTGTATCAGCCTCACTGTCCATTCGCTCCTATCTCCTATCCACAAACCATCGCGCCGGAAAACAACCTTGGCCACAGCTGATCACTGCCCTTCCCGCACCAAGAATAACCTGGCACAAGGGCAAGACGACTTGTACTGCACATCTCGCTCCTGAGTTACGTCAACTTTTTGCTTCCCCCAAACAAACGGCTGGGGTGTTTATCTTTTGTGCCAAAACTGTTGCTGTGCGGACCAAATGATGCCAATTATAACTCCACAGCCTACATTCGCAATTGTTATTGTGGGACGTCTAGCCTGGGGTTCCAACTGCGCCGAATTTACTCACAAATCAAACAGAGCGGACTGGAATCCTCAAAACCTGCCAGCAAATGACGGGAACCATGGTCAGGCCCTCACCGACGTTTACCAGAAGAATTCCATCATTTCAGAAGAATGAGAAACTTGGGCGTGATGTTTGCTGCATGGGTTCCTGATGGATTCCTGATCCAATGAGAGAGTTATTGCTCACGAGTCATGTTCGCGTCTGGGAGCCTGGTTCTGGGACTCAAGGGTAAAGCCGACACCCTGTAGTCGGAACACGCGCGATTCTGACAAATCTCACAATCTGATTCTCGACTCAACCGCACACGTCTCAGTTTCTTGTCTTTCTCAAAGCATTCATCATTGGAAGCCAATGCGTCAGCTGAAGGTGGTACTTTTCTGATGAAAATAGATGGCCTTCGGTGAGTGATCAGGTTTCTCGCTCGACGCCACTTTCGTGAATCTCAACAAACTGTTTCACTTTTGTCCAATTGCAAAAAAATGCAGCATGCAGCTTTTCTGTAAAAAATCTTCTGTCGTTCCAAATGAGATTTGGCGCATTTATGTCAAACTATAGTAACATCTGAACTGATTTCTAAACAACATTCGAGAAGCTGTGGTCGTGTTCGTGAAAACTACAGCTCGAGAGTCTAATTTTACCACCAGCTACGACATGCAAAATGTTGCCAAACTGACACAAGAGTGTCACTCGAAGTCTATTTGGCAGACTATATTCCCCCTCATTTGGGGGAGTAACTTGCGACGTCAAGATCAGTTTGGCCATGGCCACAGAGTGAGTGAGTGAGTGACCTGAGACAGCAACACGCGATCAAAAATGCAGCGCCACGGAGCCTGTCGTGTGTGGTTCACTGCTGCCGTCCGAGCAGAGGGAGATTCGTCAGGGCAGAGGCTTCTACGGAGCGGAGGGGGGGGGTAACCTCCCTCTGACGCAATTTGTCAGAGAAAAATTCAACTGGTGGATGAATACAGGGCGGCACGTGGAGTCAGGTCAGTCAGGTGGTTCCTGTTAGTCTTTAATTAATCAAGTGCGCGGACAGTGTGTAGATGAGCTACAGAACACTAACACAGGTGAAACACAGGTGGAGAACAAAAATAGATCTACCTCGAGGAAGCTTGATGAACGAGTGAAGATGCAGCAGGCATCGAGTGAGGCGACATGGGACTCAGGCTAAAACCAGGACGAACGCAGGCTCTTTGATGGTTCGGTCATCATGGTAGTGAGAAGAAGAGTCCCGCACGGGCAGTTTCAGACGAATTTTCATACCGCTTTGACGAATCTGGGATCTACTGCATGAGGCTGGGCGAAGCGAACACACCAAACTTTGGGAAGTGGACATTGCCAATTTGGGGGGGGGGGGGTTGTTTTCGGAATACACACGTTCGCCTAAATCCCCACACACTGTCAATCAAAACAGCGGTCGGTAATGCAAAAAATCTGTAAGTGCTGCTACACGTTGCACATGTGATGTGACAACACTTCATGTG
>JAAUXT010040066.1_pt1 | contig 21753 bp, 14 predicted proteins | sample 7278171 | NCBI WGS metagenome assembly JAAUXT01 (sample SAMN14350112, study PRJNA611818) | marine sediment metagenome | isolation source: surface marine sediment (1.8m) | place: French Polynesia: Moorea | collected 2018-08 | reverse complement strand
CCCCCCCCCCCCCCCCCCCCCCCCCCCCCCCCCCCCCCCCCCCCCCCCCCCCCCCCCCCCCCCCCCCCCCCCCCCCCCCCCCCCCCCCCCCCCCCCCATCAGGGAGAGCCGGGACCGTTGCTTTCTTCCCTCATCTGCTGGTGGATTCTTGAGTCTGAGAGGCATGTGTTCTCCAGGACAGCAGAAGATGCACACAAGTGCTCGATTTGGACAACCTTTTTGAGGAATACTTGTCACTTCAGGCCGGCTGCAACGTGTAGGGAGACAACGAGTTCGATTTGCCTTCCCGTTCGTAACGATTTGAGTTTCGTCTTCCGTCGCCTCAAGGACGGGATGTGTGGAGGAGCTCCATCAAAAATTCAGAGGCAACCCCGAGCTTTCAATGAAATTCGTCTCTTTTTGTCTTTGCAGAGAATGACATTGTGATATCTGGAATTCTGGTGAGTTCTTCTTGAAACACTTTGAGACATCATGAGCATGCACCAGCCTGAAGTGCCATGAGATCGACCGTTTTCTCAGCAAGCACTCAAATCCACACCAGATTTGCAGTTTCAACCACAAGCAGATGGAAGTTGGGCAAATCTCCAAGGCGACATCAAATGGCGAGCTATGCTGGCCAAATAGTGCAACAAGGGTTTTCGTCCAATTTGATTTGAGTCGTGGTTTGAGGCTGTGGTGGATCCGATCCTGAGGGCCGTGACTTTTAATTTGAAAACACCGCAAAAGGCAATAAATTTTGCTCTGGAATGTACAAGCGCAAAAAGCACACGAAGTTCCCCTTGGGTGTCAAGGTGCCTGGATTCTCTGAATGTTCGTTGAGTTGTTGGTTGGAGCTTGTGCCATGGGTCCATGTTGTTTGTTCCTCCGACCTCAGGAGCCTCGCTTCATGCGGATGAACCGACGCGGAGTCTTCTCCGGGTTCATCCCGGATCTGGTCGCGGAAATCGCTGAAATTGCCAACTTCAACTTCTCGTGAGTGTGGCAACAGTTCCTCATTGAATCATTCAAAATGGAATTTCAAAGCCAAAAAAGAGTTGAACCACTGAAATCGCTTAATGTTGAGGGATGTGTTGTGAAAAGTTTCCGTGGGAAATTGAATTGGCACATATTGCACTTGATTTGAAACGTGCAGGTTCCGCCTGGTGAACGAAGGGCGAGGCGGAGGCAAGGGCAACAACAGACGACAGCTGAGGCAGGACGCTCTCGACGAGTTGACAGGATACGTAAGTGTAGTTTGTCTTGTCTCTTCGGGCACAACAGATTGATGGAACACTTCCGAGTTGGCGGGTGAGGGGAGCCTCCTTCCCTTGCGTTGAACTTTGTCAGTGATTCGAAAGCGCCAGCTGAAGGTCCGAGTCCTTGCAATAGCTCGAGGCATCATATTCAAAGGAGGGGTGCATGGTAACGACTGACATTATGCCCCCCCCCCCGATCTACCTCCACCAGGACAGGTCTTGTTGAGAGTGAGGCCTGCCCAAATTCGGGAAGGTCCAACACTTCAGAACCAACCGATGATCTCGTGCCCTTGCAACGCGCCTGTGTACAGCGCCCAGCTTTCTTGTTTTGTTCTGTTGGGCACAAACCCTTTCAACTTTTCCAAGACACCAAAAGGGCCGGTTTCTGTGCCAGCTGTGATCCTGGATCCGCTGGAGGCCCGGAAGGCCAGGCAACATCAGCCTCCTTCACATCTGTGATTACGGAAGGCCTCTCCTATCTATCACTTCAGCATCAATATCTGTGAGAGAGGAGGGGAATAATGACAGCGCTGAAACAAAGTGAATGAATGGCGCCGACTGCACACTGATGGATGCGGAGGCAAAAAATTCTTGTCAGGCTGGGTTCACACTAGAAGCGCGATGTGTTGCAAGCAATGACGCATACAACACACGAAAAGTGGTCTTTGGACCAAGCGCCAATTTCTTGTACTGCCAGCAGCACTGGGATGCAATGCGTGACGCATTCAGTGTTGCGTGGGCCTGACTTGTGTAGAATATCGCATTTTCCGCTTGCAGGACACGGATATGATTGCGACTACTTTATCAATCTCCAAAAGCAGGAAAGCACTGGTGGATTTTTCCGTCCCATTTGACGTGAGGAGGATACTTTGCTGTTATTGCATCTACTTATCTTTTCATGCGTCAAACTCAACAGCCCATCATAATGAAGACAAATGTATTTCAGAAGTCTTGTTTTTTTCTGTTGTAGAGACACGGCATCACAGCTTTGTTCAAAAGGCCTCCAAAGGCCCTCGCCAACCCAATCAAAAACTTTGAGGATTTGCTCTATCAAACTGAATATGTCTTCGGTACAATCATAAGGAGCTCCATAGACAGGTTCTTTGGGGTAAGTTGTGTGTGTGTGTGTGTGTGTGTGTGTGTGTGTGTGTGTGTGTGTGTGTGTGTCTGTGTCTGTGTCTGTGTGTGTGTGATCTTGAAATTCGCTTGGACTTCGTCAGAAGCCACAGCCTGGTCCTCATGGCAGGACCCAATTCCGACTTCGAATTGGAGGGAAATGAACAACATTTGTGCCTGAAGGAACGAATGAGAGAATGTTGTTGAGATGTTGGATAGTTTTCGTTTTTCTGAACATCAGCAAGGCCAGCACCCTGATGAATTGTCTGAACCACATTATTTTTTCGCCTTCTGTCAGAGTTTTTGACTTTGCCAATGTTTTGTCTGGACAGAACTCATATTCAAGGTCAAGTTTTTTCACCAGCGCAAAAATTGATGTTCCTTCAACAAGAGTCAAGAATGCGCGATTGCCCATTCTGGCCAAAGAACGGTTGCCTCCAGCACCAGCTTGATGCAAGCAAACGGCATCACAAGTGCTTTGTGCGAAATGGTTTGCACGCATCAGAAACATTATGCACAATGAAATCAGTCGTCTGGGTTTCAAAAGACAAATTGGTGCCCGGAGTGCCTGGCGGAAACGAGTGCAATCAAGCTTTCCGCCGCGGCTCCTCGGTATTCAGCGCACGGTTGGAAAATCTGACCCGGGGTTTCTCTGCAGAACAGGGCCACAATGTTTATAGTCCCTTTATTGCGTCGTCGCTGGAGCGAAAGGCCTTTTGAAGCGGCTGTTTTGTGTTTGGCGAGCAGTGTACGAGATGTATGGCCGTACATTACGAGCGAAGGAAGCCGTCCCGGGGGAGATAGGGCAGAGCTGTCCGACATGGATAAGCTCTCACACAGAGAAGCACCTTGCGAGGATGAAAACTTTTCCAGGACCATGTTTGCCTAATTTATGGATTTCCTTTGGTGCTCGGTGGAGTGATGTATGGGGCGGTGGGTGAGAATACGAATCAAGGCTCACGGGGCTCGGGCTGTGGAGTCCGATTGTGACGGAGTCGGCTTCGAGGGCCCGTCAGCCAAGGAGCCCACTGGTTCTTTGTAGAGATCAAAGCTTTTGTGAGGCATTTGACCCAAACAAAAATGTCTGCGAGAAACTGAGTCCCTTTCAGTATTGCGCTGAGCATGTGTGGCATGCAATGTTCTGATTCTACCCTCTGTTCAAATGTGGATCTCGAGTGGTGGCGGGTTGAGCTGCACGTGCTCACTTGTCCGTGTCCAAAAATACAACCCCAGACAAAATTGAAACCACCACCAAAGAATCCAAGACACGTACAAATTCACGCAAGACAAGAAAGACAAATGCAAGAGACTGCCTCATTAAATCGTTGTGACACGTCTCAGTTCCTCTTTGTGGTCAATGTTCAGTTGAGAGACGCTGGGATCGTTCCTGCTATGATCTCCTGTTCTTCATGCAGAACAAAGAATCCCCGGCAGATGACGTGCGAGCCGCGCCTCCCCGTCCGTGATCCAGCCGCATAAACTTGCAAATCACCTCCTCTTTTCGCGGAATAATCCGAGGCTTTGTTTCGCAGCGCACGATGGAGTCGCCTTACTGGGAGCTGGGCGGGTTTATGGACATGTACGATGAGTACATGGTGGAGAACGTACCGCAGGGTCTGCGCAACGTCAGGGAAGGCCTGGAGTACCTCCGAACCACCATCGTGTGAGCACTTCTGACGTGTATCTGGGATCTGGGGGTTTGTCACTCCAATTCTGACCCAATGTTCCAGAAAGTACCTGAGCAAAAACATCAAACCCAAGCGACCAGGTTTGGAAACTTGAGTTTGAGAGTTCTTGGGACGGTCCTTCCGTGGGTCTGTTGTACTTTGGATGCATCAAGAGTCGCGTGGTGACACAAGCCTCACAGAGACCTCACTCCCGACGAATAGTTGTGCCTGAGGGAACCATGGCCAGATTCTTGCGCTCAAAAAATTCGGAGCACACTGCCGTCAACTCAGAACAAAATTGTTGCTTTCTCGAAACCAACAAAAGGCCCACAGGCTTGAAGAAGGCCTGGTCTTCCCAAGCCGATGAATTCCAGTTCCCAAGAGTGACTCTGGAGAGCTTCTTTGTTGTTTCAGAGAGAGTGTGTGACAATGTCTGTCTTGTTCTCCCACAGGAATCCCATCCTGAAGCACCGCCTGATGGACCTCAAGTACATGCTGTTCGTGGACAGCACCATCGCCGACCATCTGATGCACAAGTTCCCCTGCGACCTCGTCTCGTTCGGAAAAATCAGAAGCAAAGGCTACGGGTTTGCGTTCAGGTGTGTGAGCAGCCTCTGGCAGGGGCGGTAACCTGCAGAAACAAGTGCGATCTCAATTTGTGACTCTCGACAAGATACCCAGACACGTGCGTGGGTTTGAAAGATCTCCGAGTACCGACAAACCTTGGAAAAGTCCGACACTTCGCTCTTTTGGGGGTTCTGGTCCTTGAATGTGCTCGCACAAAGTTTTCTCAGCAAGGAACCATGGAACTCGACATTTTTGCTCGTGTTCGTGATTGACGTGGGAGGAACGGGCCTTGAATGGGACAATTGTCCAGACCCTATGATTTTCTGGATCCACTGGATCCTTGGTTCGATTCCACCGACCGTTCTCGGGACAGCTCGACACAGGCAGTCTGAATGGCGCACTCACTTCCCCCGCCGTTCATTGAAACATGACAAATATCGCGGAGACGAACTGGATTCTCCAGGGGCGTCTCGGTGCCTGTTTCGATCACGCGCTGCAGCCTGGGACGGTTCACACGGGTGCGTCATGCAGTGCGTCCCCGTGCAAGTCATTGGACACTGGGTCGAACCAATGATACAGCTGACTGGTGAAGAACGCATCGCGTGTTGCATCCAGCGTGAAATAGGCCTGAGCACCCGACAACAATGGATCCGCAGAAACTGAGGGTGAATCTATTTTTATTTTCAGAAAAGGTGACGCGTTGTTGCGGTACAAGATTGATGACGCGCTGAGAATATTGATTCGCAACGGGACGGTGGCCAGGTTGAAGGAGAAGTGGTGGAAGGATGACGAGCGCTGCGACTTCGAGTCACGTGAGTCCAGGGGGCAGATCCGGAGTGGGGTGGAGGAGGAGGGCGCGCGAGGGGAGATCCAGAAGTGGACGGAGAGCATTGGGGGCGGATCCAGAACAGGTTTGAGTTCGGGGGCGGTCAGGAAATGGGGTGGAGGGAGGGAGGGCGGCGGAGAGGTTCTCTCGTTGGTCGAAGGGGAGGGCGGTGGGCGGATTCTGAATTGGAGGGAGAGCGGCGGGCTACGATCCAGAATCGTGTGGGGGAAAAGGACAGAGGACGGATCAAAGATTTGATATCGAGAGACCTGGTCAGATCGGCAGCGGCGGCACCATCGAGATTGAAAGAAAATGGGGAGAACACGGACAAATTAGAAGTTTTCGTTGACAGCGCGTTGAACAATGCAACTGCAAGTTCAAATCCAAGAAACAAACAGCAACCATGCATGCAGGAGCGTCTGTTTGTTCTGCCACTCACTGTATACTATAGAGAGATCACTACGCGGTAACCTCGCTCCGTGTTGTCTGAACCCCACACAAATACGAGCTGCAACGTGCACTGAAATCGAGCCGCTCAATTTGGTCACGTCCCACAGTGCAAAACTCACTGCGGCTCAATCTCTCTGAAGATGCATAGAAAACTCCCCAGTTACTTTGTCAATGAAGAAAAAAACTGAGCATCAATCAGAACAGACCAAACGACAAAATCATCCAATTTCGCGCAAAAGAATTCTGAAGAGGAGTTGGATTCTGTGATCAGCGGACTCTGCCTTTGTGAATCGGTCCAAAATAAACACGACGAGGCAGTTCGTCCGAGTGGATTCCAAAATCAATGAGGAGACGGGATTGTTTTCCGCTCCGCTCAATCCCTCGCGACATACGCTGCGATTCTGTCTCTTTCCTTTCAGGTTACTATTATTATTGAGGACTGGCGCAAGAAGGAAACAATCATTGTGGAAAATTTGACAACCACGATTTCAAACGCACCAGGAAGCGCAGAAAATCTGCACCAGAACCAGAAACGCCAGACACGTGGGATTCTGTGTGAGGCCGGACGCTCGCCCACACGTGTTCTCCTCCTGTTGCGCTCTCCAGGCCGTCACGTTCCCTGCACTGGGTTCACGAACAAACGTCGGACGATCAGAAAAGGCCAAGAACGGCACTTCGACTCGGTCTATCAACGTCTCGAGGTCTGGGTTCACCAGGAACGTGATTTGGGCCGGACCTATGTACCAGCGTTTGTCCACCACGACGATGTTGAAGGAATCCTTGAGTTCTGGGGAGCAGGGAAACGCTCTGAAACGAATGTGTCCGATCTTTACGAGCAGCTGCGTGGCATTGTACAACGACACATTGAGTGTCTCCCACAATGGGTGGTAATAAACTCCAGTGTATGTTTCTAACGCGCGTTGTGCTTTGTGATGCATCTCCACGGCGAAAGGGTCGTCCTCCGCCTCGTTCTGGCGGGAACCAGGTGGAAACGCACACGCGTCGTCCGCCGTCGTCCAGGGTTCCCGGTCCAGAGCGAGGTCGAGCGCGTACGTGTGTATGAGCGACGTGATGGTCCAGGGCCTGTCCTGCTCTCCGCCGTTGAACGAGGTGAAGAGCCCGAGCCTGAGCTCGGGGACCAGCGTGATGAGGCTGTAGGCCCCGGCGAACGAGCCGTAGTGCATCAGGGCCCGCAGTCCTGCAGCGCATGAAACATCCGCATCAGTCTTTATCAGCTCCAACAGGTAATTTCCTCTCCGGCCGCAAAACTGATGAATCGAGCGTCTGCTTCTTTCGCACACGATTCAATAAATTGATGAACGTCTGGGAACCCGCTGACCTCAGGACCATTTTTTGCGTGAAGTTCGGGACCTCTGCAGCGGCAGAGAGATTTGCAAGGCCAAACACCCATTTGCGTATTTGTTTGCAAGAATTTGTGGAAACGTTCTAAGCCGTCGTAAGTTCATGGACACAACCACAACACCAAAGGCCGAAGAAGTGTTCGATTTTCTTGTGCTTTTCCCACAAACATCTCTTTGGTGAAGGTTCTGCCATCACGCAATGATCCTCAGCATGCACTTTTGAAGACATTGCCCTGGGGGCATACAGTTTCTTCTCTTTTGAGATCGGGTCACACGAAACAATCAGTTCACACTGAATACGTTGTGTGTTGCGTCCCTGCAGAAGTCAGTGGGAGCTGCGTTGTGGTATCTCCCCACATGAGATACTCAGCTGCAGGGCGCGGACAGAACCTACCTCTGTAGCTGCCGACGAACCAGCCGAGCCCGTATGTCGGGAACTGATAGGAGACCGGAGCGAGCGGGGGCTTGATGCGCCCGCTGAACATGCGCTGCGCGTCGACCTGGCCTCGCTGTATCTCCTCCGCCGCGGCGCGGTCCGTTAAGTTTCCATTTCCCTCCAGATTAAACTTGATCCACTCAATCATGTCCCTCGCCGTGCTGCATAGTGATATCGCCGGGGCGATGGCTTCAGTTCCTCTGAAAATACGTAGTTTGTTGTTGTTTGCTTCCGTCCGTAAGAGCCACTGCTTCTTGAGCTCCCAGTCTCCAAAAGGCGGATCCAAAAGTGGAGGCGCGGTCAAGTTATCAACCGTCTCGTTGACCTATGGTAATGTCGGCTTGATCATGACTTGGGAATGAATTCCAAAAAGATCATTTTGACGCCGGATAAGAGCGTGCTTTGTTCTTCGTGGCGAATTCATGTGATTGCCAATGTTATCTGTCCGGACGGACACACTGAGCGACTGCGATGCACGTGTACTCGTACGTGCACGCATGGACTCACGACAGATCTAACATTGACCCTCAACTGTTCTTGTTTTTAATTGAGAATTTTGGGTACTGTAATCCAAATCAACACCGTGCGTTCTTGGGGCAAGCCAAAAACTAGGGTTCCAGCTCCATTTGAACCTGACAACTACAAGACTACTTTTTGTGCATGGCGTTGCAGTTGCAGTTGTGGACCTGCAGCTTTTGTGTGTGACTTGTCCGTGTGGCTTGTTCCATGCATGGTTTGCACTTTTGAAACTCCAGGGTCCCTCCGCGAAAACCCAATGAAAATAGTTTCGGTCAACTTCCGCCTAAAATCATCAACACACCAACTGTTGATGCAAAATATTCACACACACACACACACACACACACACACACACACACACACACACACACACACTTGCCCTGCACTGACCAGAACGCGCACCCACCTGTGCGTCTGTGACGTCAGCTTGAGAGCGGGTGCCCGTGAGGACGTGAACCCGTAGCGCGACGCTCTGTGGACGCGGCGCGGCAGCGCCCTCTCCCGGAAGGAGGACGAGTCCATGTGCAGCGGCTTCAGCACCTCCGCCTCCAGGCTCGCCTCGTAGGATTTTCCTGTGAGGACCTCCACGACCTTCCCCGCCAGCGCGTACATGATGTTGTTGTAGAGGCCAGTCGAGCGGAATTCCTCCGTTCTTTTCATACATTTGATGTGACTGGAAATCCAAAGAAGCTTTGTGAAAGCCACAACATGAAGTTGCACTGACTCAAGCGTGAACGGATCCCATACATGTGTTCTGAACCCGCATCCTGCGCAACGATGACAGAGGACCAGGGTCCACACACTCGCCTCTCCCAACGCGTCGGATGAAGCTGTCCTCAAAACAAAATTCCTCGTGTATGTACGGTGCTACACAGACAGTTGCACCTCAGGACACTCTGTCCCCACAAGGCGCACGGAATGCACGGGTTCACGAAACCCTGATCTCTCAACATTTGGACTGCCTCTACGCACGGCGCTGACATTGACACTCGTATGTCTATTATCTGTAGCATCAGGCTCCTCTGACGAGGTTGCCCCATCACTGAATCCTGGGTCCGCCCTGCACACATCCCGCAGTTCTCCGCACTCACCGTAACAGAGCGTCTCGCGTGTACACGCCTGCGATCCACAAGTAGTCGTATCTCGGGAGGCCGGTCCGGTGGAGCAGCAGGTCCCTCGAGGTGACCCGCACCGCCGCCCCCGCCACGAGACGGTCCAGGAAGGCGAAGTCCGCCCCGAGGATCTCCGTCACGGGCGTGTCCCACGTGTACCTGTCGTTGCACGGAGTCGATTACGAACGGGCCTTTGCTGAAATGACTTTCAGGGCGCGTGCACAAATTTTGAAAAGGGACAAATTGTGACAGAACCTTGGGCTTGGTTATCGGACCCAGGCCTTGAGATATTCTTCCAGCAGAAATCACAAACACAGGAGGTTGTGGACAAATGATTCGCGGACCCGTATGTCGGAGGCACGCCGCATGCCGTGATTGCCCGTATTTTTTCTGCTCCCGAGTGACTGGCGGAACAACACGAGGTCAGGACCCTTGGAGACCTCAACTGTTTAGAAAAATTTTCAGTTTCTTTACGAAATTTACTTGATGCCCTCTGTAGTGCACTGAACTGTTGACTTCCGTCACTTGGATCTGCAGGAACCTTCCGACATCAGGAAGAGACAGTGCAAGATTTCTGCTCAACAAAACCTACCTTTGTCCAGAAAAAAGTTGAAGAGAGCACATGCAGAGTTGTTCTCAGAACTCTGCAGGGTGTATGTGTCTTTTGTGTTTGGTTCAAAGACATGAACCATGTGTGACCGAGGCGTGTTGGGCTACACCCCGAGGTCAGGCACCTGCGTCGTCCTCCTGCTCGCAGACTTTCCCTCTGATTCTCAGGAGCGGATCCGGGGTTTGGTCGAGGGAGTCAACCCCGCAGGAGGACGAGGCGGTCCCAACGTCAGCAAAAGACACCTTTGCATTCGGCTGTCTCACCTGTGCTGTTTAAGCACCTTGCCCAGCAGAGTGGCTGTGAAGGCCTTGGTCAGCGAGGCGACGCAGAACTGCGTGTTTTCATCCGCTCGTTTTCTGGTCTCGACGTCTGCGAAGCCGAAGCCTTCGGCGTGAGGAGCCTGGCCTGCGACGTACACCGCCTGGGACAGACCTGGAAACATCACACACCTCGGGCATCCAGATCCCAAGTTCAGCGCATAACAACCGTTTGCTATCGTGCAAGGTTCTGCGCGCGGACCATGAACACAAACTTTGTTTGGAACTGCGTGTGAATTCGGTTTTGAATTCATTCAGCCTCTGACACACACTTGAAAAGGAGAGATGCGATCTTCTTCATAAGAGTTTGAGTTAGGAGCCTTTATTCCACTACATCATTCCTCAATTTTGTTTCTGATCGAAAGTTCATCCACGCTCCGAGAGCTTTTCCCAGACAAAACCTACAAAACCTATGCACGATTCAGTGGATCAGAAAGTTTCAGAGACCATTTCGGCAACATGCCATCCAGAGAACCTGCCGGCCTGTGCAAACTTTGCCTTGTTTGGTTGTGACTGGGAACAAACTGCCACACAAAGTGCATGGGTTGGGATTCTCACTCCAGCAGACCAATTTTCCAGATCCCCAAACAGCTCAATACCACAACATATTTTACTCGTGGAGCACGAGTCTCATCCACGGTTCCCTGCCTGGTTCACGTCAATCAAATTTCCCAGGATACGCACGGTGTCTGCCCCTCCATAGACGAGGATCGTACATCAGGTGCGATTCACTCATCCCTTTTCTTGTCTTCATGACAATTGATCTGAAGAGATACGAGTGAAAACAATGTTTACTGACCTGGAACTCTCCTGCACCTCATCAGATCCTCCGTGAACTTTCTCAGTTTCTTGGCGTCCAGCTTGGTGAAGTTCGCAGCTCGCTCCGCGGCGGCAGCGCCGACGTAACACAAGAGAACAGCAGCGGCCACGACGGTCGCGGCGTCCGCGCCGCGGATCCGCATCTTCTCTTCACTTCAGTCCGTCTGTCTCAGGAACTGTCCATCTGGGTCAACCTGATCAGTTTCCACACCCGTGACGGCGCTGCCTGCCGCCGTGCTTTCCTCTTTGCCTCTCGCGCACGCGACGCGTGGCTAACAGTCCTGGAATGTCTTGCAGCAGAAAACAAGGCGCCTGTTATATTCTCTGGACACCCTGACGCAACGAGATATTCAGGGAACACTTGAATTACAGTTGAGGAGCTCAATAAAATTCACGCCTGGTTTGCGTTGAATTCATCGGTTGTGGCACTGCAGCACGCGTCCAGTTCAAATGGCACTTCTCGGTGAAAAGAAACTCAACTGCATGTGGCGCGACATGCAGCTGCAGGTTTTCCTGACTGTTCCCGCAGAACGCGCCTGCTTTGCTCCACGACACGTCGTCCTGTGCGTACACCTGTGTATGGGCGTCAGTCAATTGCGTCTTCGTTTACGCCAGGCACGACGCAATGAGTGTGAAGCGAATCTTGTGGTGCATTGGAAGTGCGCACACACTGCGTTGCGAAGACTGGCACATTTCAAGTACGTCCCCGCGGGGATCCAGGAGGAAAGTTGGTAACTTTAACCTCCAAGTCCTTTCTGTTTACTCTGAGAAAATAAACGCTTCTTTGACAGCAACCTCGAAAACAACATAGTTTTCTCAAATCAAGCCAAAATAATTTGCTTCATCTGTCAAAAAGCCTCGCCCGCCCACTTTTTGAAGTCGACAAATTCCCAAACAACAGATCTAACGTCAGAGCTCTTGTGCATGTGTGACACTGCATGCATGTGGTTTGATAATCGTACAAATTACGCGTGTTTTTGACCGCGTGAGTTTTTACATGCATTGAAACAATAGTCCGCCAAGTTTATCTCGAATTGAGAACCTTCTCAAGAACTCGAGACGAGTTCAGTCAGACCGGTCACCCTGCGGTCAAGTGCTCGAGTCTCCACGGTGCCAGCCCGCTTCACATCAGCTGCGTCATGCGCTGCCACAGATCTGTGCGATTTCGCAAGGCACAACTGAACGCATGCAGACGCAACAAGCGGTGCACGACGTAACCGCACGTCAGCGGAACTTTCTGCGACGCAGCCTACCAGCGGGTTTTTTTTCGGATGAATGAAGTAACTTCCACTTGGGCATGGGGTCTAAGGAGGTGCGCCTGCCTGCCCCCCCCCCCACCCGTTTCGCTCGGGACAAAGTTTTGTCCGCTGGACATCAGCTCCTCAGCATTGGGTCTTTGAAAGACTTGTTGCCTCGAGCAGCGCAGATGGTCCCTTCGTGCCTCGTACAAACCACCAATCCGCAAGGTTGGTGTTCTCAGTCTCCTGTTCTCGTCGCTGGCTTGCAAAAAAAGATTCACTGACGGAATCGAATTCCAGGAGGGGTTAAACACGAATTGGGCGTTGCGCGCGAGATCCTCACAATATCTCAGACGCTAAAGCAGAACAGACCCACATCTGTCGAATCTCGAGGACGTTTGTCGCGCCAGCAGACCGTCGATCTCAAAAAGACGACAGTCGTTGCACACCGTGTTCACAAACATGCAGTTGGGAACGTCCCAAAAAGTTGAGCAAGCAGCAGTGCCCCCTTTGGGACGGACACGAGGAGACGGAGCGTTGGAGACTGGCCAAGATGCCAAAAACGAAAACAAAATTGGTTTTAACCACATAGTGCATTCCGCCAGACATCACACAACTGCATGTTCCCATGTTTGCTGCCGGCACCGCGTGCCTGTGCGATGCAAAGTCTCTGCGTTGACTCACGACGCAACGCCTGACGCATTTCTTTGAAACCACGAACCACGTCATTGCGACACAGACGCAACCAGACTCAATTTTGAGAAGTCAGAATCGCCCCAAAAAGGTCAGCTTCCCAACGAAATTGCAAATCGGCCTCAAGCGGCACGACTCTCCCCTTGGTACGAGTTCTGCCTCGCGCAACGTGCTGAGTTTTCAGAGGTATCGTCTTTATTGTCAGTTCATTTACAACAAAATGTACAGGATGTCGTCGCTCTTTTGGCATCATACTTCAGCAAAATTAAATTACTCTTTGCACTTAAGTACAACAGTGCTGTCCTCATTCCTTCTCACACCAGGCTGAAAATATCCTGCATAAATTCGTAAAATAGTCGAGCAGTGCTTTTTCTGTAACTTTGCATGGTGTTATGAAATCGTTGCGTAGTTAATTGCAAAACAAACAAAATAAATATCTCAGTTTGTTGGGGATATTTTTTCCCGTTGAGAATATGGCCAATTGCAAAAATTCAGTGTCACAACAAAAAACTTACAGTACACGGAACGACGAGACCATCAACTTTGACACAGTAGAAGCTACAAATGCACATTGATCAGATCATAAAACCTTCCTCCAGCCAAAATAAAAGTTGAGACAATTTTGACCGTATCACAGGAGCACGAATACATCATCGTAACAGATAAGACAGTCGTAGGAAGCTCGGTACATTAGGCAGTTTCGCTGTATGCTAACAATTCATAATGTAAATAAACTCTCTAAAATGTATAAAAATATATAAAAGATAATTCTACCAGTAAGTTTGTAGCAGGTTCAGTACAAATAAGTACAAATAAACTAATCAACTGAGGATGATTGTAAGCTAAAATACATTCGACCGTGTCGGTAACTATGGCTACACATGGGAGTCAACAACAGTTCAGGGGACTGTTGTCGGTGTCTGGGAAACCGAAGGCAACTCGCGTCCTGAACCGGAAAACAGTCCAGTTCAGAAACAAACCCGCCACAACGTAAGATCACAGAGTCGGACCAAGCGCTCAATTATATGTATTTCACTTGTGTTCGCCCACCCGATCCCATTCCCAGCCCAACCGAAGAGTGTTCCACTCATTTTGTGTGCATCCATTCATGCTCCAATCCCTTCCATCTGGACGGTAAACGCAGGTCGCTAGGGAAGGAAAACTCATCACGCGGTTGCCTGCGGTTCCCCAGACATGGAATGGCGACACAGCAGCACCAATTTTTGTTTTCCTCGAACCTGCCTGGCCCGGATTGGGATCTCACTTTTCAGTGAAGCCGGTTCCAAACTGGATGCGTCACGCGTCGCGTCCCTGTCAATGAGCGTCGCGTCGCATGACGCATCCAGAGCGAGACAGGCCTGACCGATTTATAGCAGATTTGCAGCGGGGACGTCGCGATGACGCGTGCGAAGTGGAGCCGCCCAAACCCGAGCCAGACAGGTCCGTCTCCTTCACAAGGTGCTGCAAATCTACATGTTTAAAGCACAGCTCTTGAAGCTGTCAATATAAATGCTTTCATACACTGACACAAAGCGTCTCTCGTGTTGAGGTCCATTTTTGATAAACCACCGTGACTCACTTTGACAGAGTGTAACACGCGGGAGCAGCGAGTATTATTTCTGGTGAGATTCAGCCAGTTCTTTGTGGTAATCGTCGTGGCATTCTTTGCAGAGCGCCACGTTACACGCCCTGCACCCGAACACAGTGTATTTGTCCTTGGCACTTTTTGTTCTGTGAAACTTGCATTTCTTGCCTTTGGGGTGGCCGATGTGCACGCTCGCGTGCGGGTTTTCCAGCAGCGCCTTCTCCTCCTGGACCTTCACGCTCTCCTGATTGCTCTCGCGGCTGATCTTCGGGGACGATTTCTTCTTTTTGGGCGTGGCCATCATAAGGCCTTTGTCGGGCGGGGTTCCTATGGAGGGCGGGTCGATTGGGGGGATGTTAGCGACGGCTTGTTGCGACAGGGACGGACTTGCAATCTGTGGAATCGGGGACCCGTCGTTTCTCTGCTGCTGCTGCTGGACGAGTTGCGCATGCGCTGCGTGGTGGTGCGCGTGCGCGCCGAAGTTCTGCGGCTGCGAGTGCGGAGGGGTCTGTCTGGACGAGGACATCATTTGGTGCTGGTTCATCTGCATGTTTCCGTGAGGCGGGGCCTGGTTCCACTGTCCGTGTGGAGGGCCCATATAGCCCTGTTGTTGTTGCTGCTGGTGCGGCAGCGGACCCTGGTTGTACTGCTGTTGCTGCATCGCTGGATTTTGGTGCTGCATCTGCTGCTGCTGCCCCATCCCCACTGGACCCCCAGGACGCGGCGGGGGGAACTGGTGCGGGGACGGGACCCTGCACGCCAAGTCCCGAATGGCACCGGAGGCCGGGCCCAGCTGCTGCTGCTGTTGTTGTTGTTGTTGCTGTTGCTGCTGCTGCGGTTGCTGTTGGAACGGGTAGCGGTTCATATTCTGGAACTTGTTCATGGAACCCATGTTCTGAGGGGACTGGAAGTTCTGCGTGGAATTGGGCGGCATCTGCGGAACTCTGGAGGGATCCTGCATGTTGGGGCGCTGCGGGTACGGCCCCGGGTGCTTGGCCCGTATGAAGTCCGAAAACTGATTCTCAAACGACTTGGACTGCGGGTTGGAGCCCCCCTCGCCCCGACCCTGGGAATAGTTGGAAGGGAATGACCTGGGAGGCATCGGCGAGTTGTACTGAGGCATGTTACCCATCCCTGGTCGGGGACGATTTTGATTGGGCCACGCCCCTGGATATGGACCAGCGTTTCTAAGTGCCATGGGGTTGTTAGCGTGGTTAGTAGGATGTGCTAACTTTGGTGGTTCGCCCCCTCCCGCACTGGAGCTCATGGCCGGGTTCTGAGTGTTGGTTGCCGCGGCCGAGTTGTAGTTGGCGGGCGGCGCGCCCTCGGCGCTCGGTCCCTGCGGCGGCGGCGCGGACTTGTCGAACATCAGGCCGTCCTCCTCCCCGTCCAGGACCTGGTAGGTGGCTGCGAACAGCTGCGCCGTGTCCGTCACCATGTGCTGCTGCTGATCGGCGCTGTTCATGCCATCCATGCCAACAGTCTCTCCCTCCATCCCCATCCCAGGCATTCCCGACATGTGGTACCAGTCGACGGAATTCATGGCGGGGTGCGCCATGCCGTCCTGCGGACCGCTGTTGTGTCTGCCCTGGTACATGTGGCCGCCCGCCGGGCCGGGGCCCATGTGGGGACCTCCGGGGCCCAAGGGACCCACGCCTCCGGGGTGCGTGTTTGCAACACCACCTCCCGTGTGGGAGTTTGGAACACCAGGGGCGCAATTCACACCTGCGGCCGAAGCGTCATTCGGCACAAACCCGCCGTGGTCAGTGACATTGCTGTTGCATCCGGGCAGTTTCCTCGCAGACGGAGAAACTTTGGACGCGGGCGGTGCTGGGAGCTCGGCCCCTCCCGCCGCGGGATTCCCAGCCGCCATATTGCTTTGGTTCTCGGGTGTATTGCTCTCGGATTTAACAATCACGTTGTTCGCTTCGGTTTCTACATTTGGTGTCGCTTGATCATCATCATCGATCTTCTCTTCTTTTACCTTCGCTTCTCGCACACTTGCATCATCTCTACCCTGAAAGACAGCAGATCACCGCGTCACGTTACAGTTCTGAGCGCCGCCCGAGCAGTACAGCACTGGGCGCCTCCGTCTCTCCAGCTCAAAACAACATCAAGATCATTTATCGTTGCGGACGTGACGCGTTCATATCAAAACAGCGGGTTGGCTTATCTTGACCACGCATTTCTCACACAAATGCGCACATTTTCGTCCCTCCCCTACTCTCCCAACCAAGACCAATCGAGCACAATAGTACGAATACAATGACAAAGCTGCAGCACAGAAAGCTGTGTTGAGGTCCAACAGCTACCAGTTACATACCTATTAGGGATCTGCTATCTTTCTAACAGAAAATGCAAGCAGCGGATTGAGTTACAGAAGCGCAAAGAAAATAATGCGGCGGCAGACTGAGCTACAAATGTCTGGTTAACAGGCTCTAAGCATCGCTTCAACACCAATGTAGCGTACGTCCACGTCAGGACACGTGGTCCAGCGCGTGCATGCTCTTGAGATGACAAGAACTCAAAATGATGAAAATTCGAAACAAAATTGGAGCGCCATTCGCATAACAACAGACCACCTCACGACTCAGCACTAAAGCGCGAACCTGTTTCGACAACGTCGCCACGGGGGAGCTACCGGAGCTGAGCTACGCACTACTGCGGGAATGAGACAGACATGGTACTTTTCCAACACTAAAAACTTTATTTCACTGCAAAAAAGAAAACCCCAAAAACATGAACCATCAATGTGTATACTGCACCACAAGTTGAGTTTATCTCCGGACATAAAACCGCACAGTTTGAGGCCTGTTCCGCAGTGGGTGAGCCTCACGCAGCACCCCAAAACAAGAACATAACGCAAGACGCATCCAGTGCGACACAGGCCGCAGCAGATCTTCGTATTGCTAAATCTACAAGTCATTCAGCACAAAAGCGACTGAAGAAAACGCGAGTGAAAAAGAACAAACGCAAATGTACGTAAATATCAACATCTGAACGTCATTGGCAAGAAGATCTACATCGGATGAAACGCATTTTACTATGGAACCACTCAACCATTCAAACCCCGAACCATTCACCAGCTACAACTACCGTGTGAAATGAACGTATTTTGAACGCAACAAATTGCAACAGCACTCAAATGAGAGGCTGAACGCGGCGCCATGGAGATTCCTGAAATTTCCCTTGGGCGCAGGTGTGGCACTTGGCTGAATCAGCAGTTTGTCTTTGACATTTGGTGGTTCCGACCGTGAACGCTTGAGACACTTGACACATTTTGGCAGTTGACCGTGGCAAAACGCCTCCACACAAAACAAATCTCACTGTGATCCAGAAATACCTGGCATTTTTGTACCAAACACTGTTGACGATCAACGAGAACTGACAACTCGACGAAACGTTCAATGTCATCTCTTGCACTGTCACATGTACACGGCGTGTTCGCGGTCGTGCTCCCACTTCATCTCCCTGGGAACAGAGCGTGCGCGCACGCGCATCGGCCTCTCCTCACGGTACACGCGCGGTTCGGCGTACCTCTCCTCAGAGGCGCGCAGTAGGCCTTCCTGTGCGTAGCCGGACGCCAGCGATCGCCTGGGCGCCAGTCTCTCCACCGGAATGAACCGTCTTTCTCGGAAGTCGCCATTTTCGTGCTCACGTGACCGGAACTCGCGCGGCACCAGGTGCGCAGGCGCAAACTCGCCGGACGACGCTGCTCTCACGCACGCTTCTCCTCCCCGTACCGAGCCGAACTTCGGGTGAGCTCGGTAATCTTCGTCATCTGGGGCAGGATTACTGTCGTCCTCGCTCGAGCCCGACACCAATTCGAACGCTTGTAGAGCACGTGACAATTGATCGGCGTGTGTGTAAACTTTGAGGCTCCCGCCGCGGCTGCTCGGGCGATGCGGCGGGGCGAACCGGGATGTGTGCACCAACATCTCCCTGCGCGCCTCTCTCTCTCCCTTCCAAAACCTGTATCTCCGCTCATCTGGGACGAACTCATCCTCGGTCGCGTAGTAAGCCTGGCGCGGCTCCTCTCTCTCCACAGATCTCTCTCGCTTTATGTAGACAACCTGTCCGTCTGTGTACCTCCTGTTCGGGTGCTGAGAACTGTGTCTCGGCTGGTTCGGGTCAAACTCCGCTTCTTGCTCCTCCACGCCCCCTGGTCTTTCTAATGGCCGGAAGTACCGATGGGAAGTGAGTTCGTCTGCGCCGTCGGAGTGGTGTCGCCCCCTGTCGACCGCGTCGTCCTCAGACTCAGCTCGAGACATCGTCTCCGTCCTGGTTTCCGAAATCAAAGACAGTTTCCGTTTCTGATTCAGGTGCCAGTTCTCGTCGGAGCCGCCGCCCGTCTTGTTCTTCTGATACTTGGCTTTCAGAGCCCCACACGTGTTGACGGGAACGTTCACTTTGAGGAGACTCGTGAAGTGCTGAGAGGCCGCGACGGCTCCGTGCTTGGCCGTGTACTCCGCGATCGCTCGCCTGTCCTCCGCCGTGTACTTGGTGAGGCGGCGCTTCCCCCGCACTTCCGGTGGTGCCGCCTCGGGGCTCGTTTCCACAGCGCTCGGCGTCGCGGCGGCGGCCTCTGGCTCCGCCTCGGGCTCCCGGTACTGCTTCTTGAGCTTAGCGACGGTGCTCTGTGCGATGGGGAATCCGAAGCTGTGCGAGCAGTGCGCCGCCGCCTTCGTCGTGCCGTGCTTCTTCGCGAACGACACGATCTGCCGCTTCTGCTCCGGCGTCATGCGGTGCATCGCGAACGAGAACGAGCCCGGCTTCCGGAACTTCTTGCCCGCCAGAGATTTGCTGGAGCCGACCGAGTCGCGGGTCAGACGCCACACGAGCTGCGAGCTGATCTTGAGGCCCAGGCGCTCGCTGAAGTGGTACGCGGTGCTCGTCGCCCCGTACTGCAGACAGTAGCGCAACATCTCCTGCTTTGTCTCGTCGCCCAGCAGCGCCATCGTGCTCGGGCGGCCGCGCGACTTGGGCCGGCCCTCGACGCCGCCGCCGCCGCTCCCAGCTCCGTTACTCTTGGTTGCGAACGTAATGCTGGCGATCTCCTCCTCGACGTCGTCCTCATCGTAGCTCGTCGCCAGCCCCGATTCAGACTTCCGACGCTGTCGCTCGGACCGCCTGCGCATTCTCACGGGCGCCCCGCTCGCTGCAGCGATGTCTCCATTGGCTGTCTGGTTCGCCTCGATCTCGGAGGCGTGAGACGACTCCAGCGGTGTGCCCGGCTCCAACAGCGCGTCCGCCCCCGCTTCGCGCGGCTTGTTGCCGGACGTGCTGTCCGCGGCCTTAACGGTGGTCCCGCCAACTACCGACGGCTCCGGGGTCGCATCGCAGAGTTTCTTCGGAGGTCTCCCCACTGGGCGCTTGATGCCGTTTTCTCCGATGGGGTATTTCCTGGGTCTCCCCCGCTTTCCCCCTTTCTTCCTGATCTTGATCGGATGGATCCTGGGCCTGCCTCGCTTCTTCGGACCCGTGGGCGCTGCGGGGGCGGTGTCGGTCACGGTTTCTGTGGCGTCCTGCGCTGCACCAGTCCCGTTGCTCTGCATGAGTCGCGGCAGCAGGTCGTCCACCCGAAACGAGCGCAGACTGCGGGCTCCCGGGGCTCCAGCGTCGACTCCACCAACCCCCGTGTCTGTGGTGCCCTCTTCTTTTGATGCCGTCTTCTCATTGGACGACGACGTATCGCCAACTCCACTGTTTTCCAGGTTCTCATTGGCCGCTGCTGATGGCAGTTCCTGCAGCACAGTAGACACCGGAGTCAGACTGACCTCCTCCATGGGGCAGAGATATTTGTGTTCCTCGCCGCTGTCGGTCTGCAGCTGCACTTGCACAGTGGTGGCTGGGCCGACCGTCCGAAACATGTCGCCAACACACGGCTCAATATTAATAACGCGGCCCACAATCTGCAAGACACAACGAGCATGCATCTAAGCCCCCTAGCGGCAACGACCAAACTCTCACGAAACTCAATCCTTTTATTCTTTCATTCATGCAGCAGTAAAAAATTCTGAAAACAATCATCAAAGTGCCAGTCGGCCTAAAAATGACAATTTGAACCGAATTTACGGTCACGTAAAATTCTACACGCGAACACTGTCCTCAATTTGCTGACTCGTTTCACGCGACGGCGGCACAACGAAGCAACTTCCGGTGTGGGGAAACCGAAGCGTGCGGTGCAAGGCGCAGACCCAAAGCAGTGGAGGGATTAGTGCCGCCGCCCGGCCCGGCTCCGCTGCGGATTTATGTACAACAGCGCGGGAGACTCGCTCCACGAGCGAAACACTAGGGGACACCCGTGTACACCACAACACAAATAAAACTGACACCGACTGTACACGTGAACTGTACACGTCCGGAAAGTCGACTTGTTTTGAGAAATGTCCAGAAACTAGTTCCTCAGGAAGGCTGCAGCATCGTCCCAACAAGCAGTTTGTCCGGGTCACAGCGGCGTGCAATGTTTTACGTCTTTTGCACGTTGTTTCAGAAAAGAAATGGTGAATTTCCAACCAAGTAAAATCCTCCGGTGTCCCTGTTTTTTTTTCCACCTGGCTGTTTGTTCCACGATCGCTTTCACTCCCTTTCGCTGGTGGTAAATTTGGTTGCCTGGGCGACGACTCACAGCGACGCGTGCCGCACCCTCGCCTGCCCCTCCTCCACCGTCCATCTCCGCGACCTGAAGCAGCGCGGACTGAGCGTGTGGCTGCGCATGGGGCCACGTCTGCGTGCGCCGGAGTCTCGTGGGGTCGAGTCCGGGTCAGTCACCACCAGAGGCGCCGCGCAGCTCCTGCTGTTTGTCCGAGCAGCGGAATCTTGTGCGTCGTGACTGTCGCGTGTTTCACTTGCGTTCTGTGTGTCCAGCCGAGGAGCAGTTGAATTTCTGGCAGTGTCCAGGGCGGATGTGGTTGCAATCGATCCAATGGAACTCCCACCTGTTTGCACAGCAGCCTGGTTCCTGCCCGCGCCCACACTGCTCTGGTTTGCGCCTGCGCCCACACTTCCCTGGTTCCTGCCCGCACCCACACTTCCCTGGTTCCCGCCTGCGCCCACACTGCTCTGGTTCCCGCCTGCGCCCACACTGCTCTGGTTCCCGCCTGCGCCCACACTGCTCTGGTTCCCGCCCGCACCCACACTGCTCTGGTTCCCGCCCGCGCCCACACTGCTCTGGTTCCCGCCCGCGCCCACACTGCTCTGGT
>JAAUXT010101628.1_pt1 | contig 21754 bp, 20 predicted proteins | sample 7278171 | NCBI WGS metagenome assembly JAAUXT01 (sample SAMN14350112, study PRJNA611818) | marine sediment metagenome | isolation source: surface marine sediment (1.8m) | place: French Polynesia: Moorea | collected 2018-08 | reverse complement strand
TTCTCATTTCCGGACGCAAGGAAAGTTCACAACCGACTGCGATGGATCGGTAAGACACAGAAAATGGCAGGAACCAGCGGGAACTCTTTTAATGGCTCTTACCGCGTACATCCTTTTCCCAACTTTTGAACGCCTCACTCTCGACGCTTGACATCCACTGGAAGTTCTGGCCCAAATAAAGAAATGGGGCTGATATCAAATGCAACACTTTTGGCTCCAAGAAAAATATTGTCGAAGTCTGACACGCCACAAAGCAGAACTGGTACTTTCCTCAAGTATATCAAGGTCCCTCACACCGCAGGACATCGATGCTTCAGCGAAAGGAACCGAACGTGGGTTTGCTTCACCCAGCTTTGGTGCCTGGCGCTGCTCTGAATCACAATTATTGGTCTGGAGAAGATAGTGTGTCACTGTAGCAAATCAGATCAAACCGTTCTGTCTCAATTGTATCATCACAGGATCAACAAAACGCTCACAGTTCTTCCTGCTCGTTTCCTCATTTGAACTTGTGTCTGTGCTTCATCAGTTGCTGCTGCTTTTCATCCCAGCGCTCCGTCTCGCAGTGTTCACTTCGGGTCTTTGGAAGGGATAAGCAGTGACTGACCAACATCAAAATCGACAACGCGGTCGTTGAGTGAATTCATTTTGATGTTCTTCTGCCCCCTTTGTTGTAGAAGTGAGTCCACACACCGAAAAGTTGTTCAACAGATGTTCTTGAGGAGGCGTTGAGCAGTCTTGCAGCGCGCGTGTCTCGTCGCACCAGCTCCGATGGAAATTCGTTCACACAAATTTCGTGCAATCCAAAAGGCTATTTGTTGTGCAAAGGAGGACTGTCAGATTCTGACAATGCAGCATCCATGGTGTTCGCTGCACTCGTCTGTCTTCGCACTGAGGCTGCCCCAGGCGAACAAATCCTCATCTTCGCTTGGAAATGGAGCGCTTTGTCGAAATGATTGGTCTAATTCTTGTGGAGTGGAGACATGGTGCACGATGCCTTCAGCGCGTCTGGATCATCAGAGGAACTGGACGCCTTCAATGGCTCCCACTAAAATTGATGTCTGCGCACCCGTTCTCTCCTGGCCTTTGAATGTTTCTGCTAGGTTTTGGGCATGAGGAACAGTCAAAAGTTTGAATTTACACATGTACTCAAATATATTTTTTACAGCTTGATGAACAAGAAAAGAAGTGACGTTGATGGAGTTGAAAAGTACCCACGGGTCAGAATGGAGCAGTAGCCTTTCCAGACGGATGAACGTTGTTTGGAAAGGCTACCGAGACCCTTCTCACACAGATTAGGAATGGTCAACACGGTGTCAAATTGCACAGTCATGGGTCAGAAGTTCAACCTGCAGAAAGCTGGGGTGCAAAGGTCAACCTTTGGGGTTTGAAGTGACAGATCTATGGTGCAATAAGCACCATCACATGCCAGAAGCCAAACGCAAGGCAAGATCTGTGTTTCATGTACTATCAGGTGAATTCAGGCTGATGCAGGCTGGGGTGGTGTCTTTCAGTGTCAGATCCAGGGTTGCATATTTTCTCCAGGCCGACCTCCTAAATGCGCAAGACAATGCTCTTTGATCTTGCAGATGCAGTCATTTTTCTTGGAGGGGGGAGGGGGTTTCTTGGGACTGTCCAGAATCAAATCGATTGAAATGGCCCCTGTATGAAATGCAGGAAATTGCAAGTGGTTTCCATTTGTCTGCCCAATCTCTACCCATTCTCCGCCTGTTTACTCCACAAAGTTGCAGAGTATTCAAAGAAGCATGTTGTTCGTGACTTGTTGCAGACATGCAAGTAGGGCTTCTCCCAGAAAAGAGTGGAGTACCCGAAAATCACATGACAAAGTAGTTTAACAGCTTTATCATGTGATTTACGGGTAAATATCAGCAAATATCAACTTGGTCTGTTTGCTGTCTTTGGCTCTGTTGAAGCTTTCTTGGTGATGTTTGTTCAAACAGTGCTTCTTTCCCACCATTGTCTCAAGCTGAATCAGTCTTGTACACAAAGCAGTATCCATTATCTTTGCCTTTCCTGCACCATTCTCCCAGAGTCTCACCATTCTAATCTGTTGAAACTAGCCGCAGTTCAGAAACTTTGTCTTTCGGCCTGGCATTTTTGAAGCAGCATCCAATTTTCTTCAAGAACAGAAGAGATGAGAGACTTCTACATCAATGTGACCTGAAAATACATAAAAAGTTGACAGAATGTTTTGCTTTTGTACAGTTTTTACATTTGCACAGAGAATGTCAATCCTGTCTTCTCTTTCTGCAATGAAGGAAAGAAAAGTAAAGTGAGCAGAAAATATAAATTGAATCTACAATTCCTAAACCTACAAATAAACTTAACCAAACTAGTTATGTACAAGGAAGGAAGCCTGTCCAAGCATCAGTCTTTCTCTTTGCAATTTCCATAATTTTGCTGAAAAAAATGGGCATGGTTTCCACCTTTCCAAACTTTTGATACACCAAGAGGATGATTACAGCACAATGAACTGCTAACCACCTGGTAGCTTTGGCCTCAGCCAAGGACCTCTTCCCCAGGGGTTGGGAATTGCAATTGATCGTGCCAAGTAAATCCCTGTACATCAGAAGTTACCATGGACCATTGCAGTCTGGGCAATCGAGTGAAATTGGTACTGCAACCCTTCTGGCACGCTACCATTCTGGCTCGCCAACAACGTAAAGATGAATAAAAATTGGATTTTTTCAAACGAAAGAATACTATGCCTCGCAATGCACATGATAAACAACGTACGGGTACAGCATGAGTGAGTGAGTGTGTGTGTGTGTGTGTGTGTGTGTGTGTGTGTGTGTGTGTGTGCGTGTGTTTGTGTGTGTGTGTGTGTGTGTCACGTAAGTGTCCTCGACATGCAGTTGTCATGGTATAGTCGACAATGAAATGTTCCGGCAGCACATCGAAAGCACACGTGAGTACACAATTGAGTATTGACGTGTGCAAAGCTTCTCCCTCATTCCTCAGTGAACGGACATGCACAGCGCAGTATTTGGGTCACGACGTCTATTTGCTCCTCCCACAATCAATACGACTCCACAGGCGACCATCTGTGCTGAAGATGTCTTTTCATTTGTGTCAGTTGGAAGTCTTTCCACACCAGATTGGCGAAGAACCACATTTTCTTTTTGTGACTATCTGGTGCACGTGCCATGCGTTTGCAGTGGAGTTCAACTTTCCCAGCGGTTGAAAATTGCGTTGGGTAATCTTTCCGCGTTCTGGAGACAATTGGTGATGTCATTGAAACCACGAAGGTCCTTTTCTTCCTGCAGGAAATCAGTCCTTGCTCTCTTTTTGTCAGACGATCAGGTCCCCCACTTCAAAGACGTCGTCCCACCGATGTCGATGTTTGCCAGACTTACCCATCTGCCTTTCGCTGCGGATACCCTTGAAAGCAACAATGCACTGCAGGCAGCTGCGCCTAATGGATGATGAATGCTGCCGTTTCCACTTAATGGGTGTAATTTAACAGTGCCGGGCGACATCAAGGAGAAACCTTTTTGTGCAATGTCTGCGACTCACGGCCATTGTTTGACGCTCACAATGGGCGACATCCAAAAAATGTCGCTGGGAGATGAGTTTTATGCAGCTGTCTCCGTTCGGAAGGAATAGTTGTCACGTTGTTGTTTTGGATGAAATTGTCTTTCAAATTCTGGTTTTCTTGTCGCCTATAGGCAACTCGAACAATCAGTGGCACGGAAAACACGGCGCAAAACCGAGCCAACGCGCACGACGGGACAACAGGTCAAACGTCAACAGATTTTATTCTCCTGCAGACATTGTCGAGTCTTCACACTTGACAACGATGCCTCAACATTTTCAGTTTTTCTTGTCTCAAGAACCAGTTTTGACGTTACTTTATTGAATGGTATTGACTTCTCGACTCACCTCACAGGAATATATAGGAATTGCGCCCCGCGAGACAATGGAAACACGCTCAGTGACAAACATCAAAACATCAAAATCGACAACGTGGTTGTTGAGTGAACTCATTTCGTTGTTCTTGTGCCCACTCTGTTGTAGAAGTGAATCCACACCACGTGCAGTTTTATATCGAACACCTCCCTCCCTCAAACTGCGCACAAGGCCCGCGCGTCCGACACCAATGGTCCACGTACTGAAGAATGTTCAACAGTTGTTCTCGAAGAGTCTCTGATCAATCTCACGTGTGGAGGAACCATTTTGCCAGCGTGTGCAAGTGCACAAAGTTTGGAGGAAAGAATTTCAGAAAAGAAAGATACTCGACCGAAGTGTTGTTGCGCAGCCCTTCCGGCGAAACAGACTTGATTTGATCGACAAATATCATATCTTCCCCAGAAGCTCAGACTGCGGCAGCTTGGGCGTGTGTGCACTTCAGAAGCCGACCACACCCAGACACGCATCGGGTTTCGCTGCAGGAGTCGCTCAATTTTCCTTTTGGCTTTGCAGGTTGAAATGTACACAGCATGTCACTGAACATTCAAAGGTGCGTTTGCAACGACAAAACTTTTTTTCCCCTTCCATGCAAAATCTTATTTGCTGAGAGCGAACAGGAACGCGACCTAAATTTTGTTGACACAACAAAGAGAAACGAAGTCTGTGACAAAAAATGATCGTTCAACTGAAAATTAATTCAGGGACACCCGACGACATAAACTCTCTTTGAAAATGGAATGTTTCTTCTGAACTTGAAGAAGAACTGACCGAATATTGTGCTTCCTGTTTCCAGCACAAAAAGAAAAACTGCTTCAACTTAAGGCTGTGCATCTTAACAGAGAACAGAGGAACTGGTCCAAAGGTCTGTCACACCCGACGCAGAACGAGATCGGTTGAAATGGCGCCAATTCGTGCACGGAAGCAGCATGCAAGGAAGCTCTTGAGTCCTCGGTATCCCAAGCCCGCAAAATCCCAACAAACAACCGAATCAAGGAGGCAATTTCCAAATTAATCTGCTTGGCAAATTTGGGTGTGTGTTCCAACAATGCATTTCTCACTCCGCTGATGATGCATGCTGCATTTTCATCACAATGTAGGATGACAGAAGTAACAAATTCGTTTTGCGAGAAGAAAAGTGCTTCAAGTGGAAAATATTTCCGATTGCCGCAGTTTCGTTGTTTTGTGATGGAGAAACAAGGCTCACAACGTGAGATAAAGGAATAAAATTCAGCATAATTCAACTGAAACTTGCGAGTCTGACAGGAAAAGTACAAACGTGCTTCACAGTTCAACTGCTGTCCTTCGTCTCTTGATGAATGTGACCGGCGTGTGGCGACAGGTAAAATTTGCAAGTGTTGCCAGAGATTTCATTTCTCGAAGGTGTCTTCATCCAGTCCACACTGCAATTTGATTCGAGCAAGAGACAATTTGCAGATGCCCTGATAGCCTTCCCCCCCAACCCTGAGGAGACTGAAGGAATACATTTGCGCATACCATTTTTTACCTGCAAGTGTATTCCTTGAATGTAAAACGACAACCCTATTGGAATCCCAGACGAAAAAAACAACAACACGAGGGGTAGGAATTTTTGGAAGAGTGTTTTTTGTGAGCGTGAGTGACCACCCCGTAGTGGAGGCTCCTTGGGCTGCGGAAATGCACACGAAATGCGCGTCAAAGAAAATATTTTCCCCTTCTCCAAACAGGTTCCATGCAGCATCAGAGATGCTTGTGTACGAGGTGAACGGGGTGGAGTATTGCGGATGTATGGTGGACTTGAGGACAATTGTAGGTGTGCAACCGAGACCTGATTCTGCGAGCGTCGGATTTTCTGAAACTGTTTCCCGCAAGGCCAACAGCCTTCCTTATCTGGAGGCTACGTGGACAGGTCGACCTGAAGATTTTCACTCTGACCACATGGAAGAGGGAACCTAAATTGAGTAAATCGGGTTTCTCTGAATGGCTGAGGCATTGAAAGTAGCCGCGCGGCAATTGGTTTACACCAAGGACTCTAATGAACGCGCTGTGGAGAAACACGGTTGTCCAGTCAAGAACTTCGGAGCATTCTTCGGACTGAGGTCGCGGACGATATGGAGTCTTTGGTTCCACAGAGACACCGGAATCTGACATCCTGTGTGCGAACTTCACGACAGAACACGCTTCTCCCAGTGCACACGTGAAGATTTCCTGCATTCCCAGCTCGTTCCGGGGCAAAAGTTGGAACTGCTGGTTGCGTCTCCTCACTCTCGAGGAGACCGAACAGGGAATGAAGAATAGTCATCAAATCTGCCGCAGAATTCCTGACAGTTTCCGTGACCAGAAGTCTGTTCGATTGAAGGTTGAAGAAGGGAGAAGAAGTCGCTTCGACAAGAAAAGGGAAGCCATGGTATTGACAAAATGCACACTGTAAAACCTGTTCGGTCAACACTTTGCTGTCCGTTGAAACAGAATTTTTCTCCGAGCTTTGTCAAATTCAGCTTGCGACGTGAGAAACACGTGGAAAAGGACCTTTCCCCAACTGAAGCTTCTGAGAGTGACCGAGAGCAATCCTCAAAGGAGGAGTGAAAATAGCCACAACAGTTGGAATCACATCGTCCAATTTGGAGGTGAAGCATCGACCGAGGCACGAATCGTTGGACACTGAATTGAGCTGATTTGAGGCGCGACTCGGAGCGAGACCGGAGTCGGACACCCGGCGGAATGAGCCATCATTCCGAGTTCCCACATTTGAAACAGAAGGCAACAGGATGACCTGACTGTGCGTATGGGGAAGATTTCTTCATCTTGGGTCAAAGGCACGCAAAACAGCGGAGAATGTGATCTGAGTTGTTGTCTTGTTCTGTTTGCAATGTCCGAAATGCTGTTTCCTTGACCACACATGAACATGAACCACTGCTGAAGTTTCGTGAGATGTGCTCTTCCTGTCGGACAAGGATCCATGTTGATGTCTCACGAGGAACTCTCGGCAGAAGCGAGTCATTGGCGAAAGTTTTTGTTTTCGACGCGCTTTTTGTTTTTGCACAAAGTTGATCCAGAAAACCCGAATACGACTCGTAATTTCAGTCAGTTTGCAGCTAGACTGCGATCTCAAGTGATGTGCCAGATTCCACTTGAGTTCAGCAACCTGAAATTACCTCCTGAAAGATTGGTTGATTTCACGATGGAGGCCAACGTTGATGGAGCCACATTGCTGGGAATTGCTGCTTTTTCGTGGACCAGTTGTGCGAGTTCAAATCTCGAAAAGGTGTCTCGCAACACGGCAGCCGTTTGCTTACTTGACCAAGTTTAGTGTTTCATGTGTCAGAAAGGCAAATTTATACACGTGGTTCTTTATTGTCTGGTTGGCACCAGTAGGCTGGCTGGAAATTTTTCTGTTCCAAAACCAGGGGCAAAAAGAGGATAAACATCTTCGAAAGGAAAAAGCTCTCTTCACATTCCATTCGTTTTGTGTCGTGGCTTTCAGAGTGAAGCAGAAGGAAACAAATTGCCCATAATTTCGAGGAGCGTCTCGCAGTGGAACAGTCAGAACCCAGATCAGTATGTCTCCCAGCGAGACAAGCACCTGCAGCGACAAGCACATTTGTTTGCTCAACACAAGAAAGTTCGCAAATTACCAGATTCATTGCAACAACAGGACAAAACGATGCTACGGTGTGTCCAACGAGCGAGAAGTGCCACAACTTCACATTGTTCAGTCAGAAGACCAGCGAGTTTTGGGGACAAGTTCAGGGAGGACAGATATGTTCACAGTACAATTGCCAGAACAGAACCTTTTTATCATGGCAAGTGGTTCCTGTGAGGAAGTTTGAGAAGAAAGTACAAAAGGGAATTATCGATCTCTATTCTGTCGTCTGTGTGTTCCTTTTGGTTTGGATGGTTCTTATTTTGGTGAAAGAAGAAAACGGGTTGTTCTTGTCTCTCATTTGTTTTCTTTAACTCGACTTGTACATTTGGCGCCTGTTGCGGAAACATTTTGACCCTTTGTCTTTGGATCAAGACAAGTTGGCTGCATGTGCGTTGTTGTCCGTCAGTTTGAGACGTGTCGTTTCTGACCCGAGGAGATACAGGCAGTAAACTCCCCAAAAAGCAGAGTCTCTGCATTCCACCCTGTTTCTAGTTTCGTTGTTCGGTCTGCTTGGAGAGATCTGTCCCCTCGGCGTACCAACGATGTTCAAGCGTTTTTAACGATGGCATTTCACACACAGGGCAAGTTTCCTTTTCTTTCATGCACACAAGAATGCCAACAGTAGTGAATGTCAGTCAACCGAAAGGCAAGTTGCATCACGTTTGCACTCCATTTCATCAGTCTTGAAGAACCTACCCAAGGACGTTTCTTTTACCTGAGGTGTTGATTTGTTCATTCAACGTGAACAGGCCTTTGCGCGTCAGCTGGAAGAACATCGACCTCTGCACTCATTAGCTTTCCACCACACCCCTCACTTGAGGGATTGGAAAGTTCACACTTTTCGTCCCCTTACAAGAACGAAACCAAGCTGTTCTGGATGTGGCTGAGACTGGGCCGAACTGAGCCATGCTGCGCGGAAGTGCCTGGCTGGATCGGTGGAGCGTACTTTAATGCGATGATGGGTGACCCGGGGCTGCAGAATCTCCCCCCATATTGTCCACACTGAGTCCCACATGGGTATGTTCACTGCAGATTACAAACACCGCTCTCACCCAGACTCGGCTCAGGCAGAACAAGTCTGACTGCAAAACACCCTTTGTACCGCCATTTGGTGCGGCCAATGTCCAAGTGGGATCAGTGGCAAAGTTTGTTGCAAACAGCTGGTTTCACAGTGACTTCACAGCTTTTTCCCACTTCGTGCTTGGTGCTAATTCTCTCACATTGAAGTGATGAATCTCCTTTTTTAGAAACTAATCTTTTCGGTTGGGCTATTCTGGGCCCAGTTCGGTGGAAAATGGGTGATTCAGCGACTGGTTGATTCAGGATGTCTGGACACATGAGGAACTGCAGAGCGTCGGGCGGGACAAAGCGGCGCATGAATGTGACACTGATACTCGTACGAGCCGCGCAGCCTTCTACTCGTATCATTGCACGCATGTGCGTGCTCGCTCTCATCCTTGATCCGACAACCGCCCGCTCATGCAGCACAGAAAAGACGGACGTCCTGGACTTTGCACTACACTTTGGTGCAAAACAAAACAGATAAACAAGTGGAAAAAACAAAACAAAACAAAAACAGAAAGAGAAAGAGAAAAAAAGCGGTCGCTGCTTTTCTGGACAGTTCAAGAACAAAAGAACACCAGACAGAAGAGCAGAATTGAACCTTCGGTTGATCCGTGTGAAGCACACATGCGCATAGTTCAGCACACACGACGTGAGTTTTCGTTTGTGAGGTGCCCAAATAATTGCCAGATCGGTGGCACAGACAATCAAACAGACAGGTGTAATTCGACTTCTGACACTCCCTTTTTCGGTGATTTGAGGAAGTTGCAACTTGTTGAAGGTCGCTCAATTTTGGGCGACCGAAACAGGGCCTGTTTCTCCAAAGGGTTTTATCTCGTATCTCTGAGAGAAATCCTAAATTGTCTCTTGTCTCATGAGGGAGAGTTTCTCGAAGCTAAGATGGGAGGAAAAGACAGGAGTCCACTTGAAGCACTCCTGACTTTCTCTGCTGAAGTCCTCAAATATCCTCAGATAGGAGAAAGCCTCTCAAACCACCGCAACGTCCATTGTGGACGTATTCTTTCAGATATGGGTTCAGTTACTTGTGCAGAGGAGTGTGACTGGATCCGATCATTTGTCAACGTTTGAATGCTTCGCATCACACGTGATCTTCTCCCACCGCAAGGTGCGAGTGAACGATGCACTCCACATCTCAGCAAAACCTGGCACATCCACTGAGTTTTTCACGCTCGACTCCACAAATGCTGCACAGTTTGTCAAAAAAGATAAATTTGTCCATTTGAGGACCACCTTCAGATTACAAGTACGAGTTTCACCCCAAAAAATCACAAAACTCTTGGGACACTGTTGGGACACTGGGCATTTTTCTTTCATTTTAGTCTTGCGAATTGGTTCTGTCACAACTTTAGTGTCACGCAACCACGTCACCCCACAGAGAGACAGACGTACGGCTGCTTTCAAATCCCTTTGGTATGTCAACCAGGAACATTTTTCTGTGGAATGAGGGGGCAGATTCCTGTATGGCGTGAGTTTGTTTGTTCAAAATAACTCACCACCAACAAGTATCCATTTTAGAGCAAAGTATAAATGGGTAAGCCAGTCTTGCAGAAAAGTGATCGCAAAGAGAAAGTGTGTTTTCCTGAAATGTGTTCTTTTCAGGCCAAGAGGGTGTAGTTGTCACTTTTTGAATCCAGAAGATGATGAGGTCCACAGAAACAAGTCACAACTGTTCTTTTTCAAAAATATTTCAGGGAGACGAGATTTCTCAGAGCGTTTTTGTTGTCGGCCTAAATGCCGCACACGCCTCCAATCTCGGAGCTCCTTTACAAATTGTGCCCGACCCATCACGTGCACAATGAGAAGCAATATCCTCTGGACAAATTGGTGCCGCCGTTCTTGCAGAAGCACTTCCCTCGCTTCACAGGGTTGGTCTCCTAATTTGGTTAATCTTGTAGCGGAGTGCCGAACAAGGCGGCGTAACACCGAGCGTTGTTCGTGACCTGAGCGTCAAGTTACCAGTTCAGTTCAAGAGAGTTTTGAACAGTTTCCCAAATGTTTGCCCTGGATCAACCTCGTTTGCCCATCCGTTTACATTGAGAGGACAGGATTCTCACTCTGTGCAAAAATGGTTCCTGTCACACAACGGCTTTTCGAGACCTTGTGACGAGACGAAACATTCCCGTTTTCACAAATGCTTCAAAGTCCACGCGTGTACTGACGGTCAATTCGACTTGTGCTGGGAAAATAGATGTTTTTCGACCTCAAAGGAACCTCTTGTATAATTTGCCTCTTGGAAACAACACTCGAAACGTTCCAAAGACTTTGGGAAAGTGAGCGCATGTAATTCTTCACTTCATTTTTTCGGAGAGGCACGGTCAGAGCAGTCTCAACGCTCTTAACTTTCAATGACAAGCTTCACAACCGCAATAAATCTGAGATTTTCCTTTCTCAGATCTTAATAACTGCAAATTATTCATCAATCAGAAATTTTCCACATGGCAGAGCTCTGCCCATTCCATTATCAGTGGAAATGTCTGTGTGGAAATGAAGGATAACGAAGAATCTATGAATTTTCGAGCTGAACATGAAAGCTTCCAGACGAGTGGTGATCCGCTTGGGGTGCGGGACAGATGTGGTCTCCGATGCGTCCGTGGAGTCCACAACGGGTGTGTCGATCAGGTGTTGCTTCCTTCAGCGCAGTTTCCGTTTGTCTCAACATTCTCGCATTCATGAAGAACAGAACAGAAGACAGGAAACGTGCAACGTGGATTCGGCTCATCCATGACACCTCCTGAATCCACCGAGCAACCGCAGTGAGAACCGTCAGCAGTGGACCAATATTGGTATTGATCTTTCTCAATCGCGTTTCTCTTAATATTCTGCTGCGACGAGATTTCTCCCACAAGACTGGACAATAGAACAATGCCCGACCTTACCACACTGTCGAATCTGGCTTCACTGCAAAGAACACTCAAAGCAAACACAACTCAAATGAGTCGGAAATTATTTTCTTCTGTGTGTGGGATGCCATTGGTCTTGAAAATATCCTAAGTCCAAAGTGATCATCGAGATCGATGTTCCACAAGCGTACTGTGGTTGAAGGTCTCGAATTGGGAGATAAACTGACACTTTTTTGAGGATGTCGTTCAGACCGGACTGCTCAAGTCTACGAGGGGATAATGCCTTGATCAATTGGCCCGCGCAATGACGTGACTGAAATTCCTCCGGCAGGCCGACTACGATGATGCATTCTTTTTCAAAGCTCTAGAAAGTTTCTCTTTCAACAAACAATTTGATCCAATCCTCAGGAGATCAACTTTGTACTGGTCATGTTTGCACGATGTCCTGTCACGGAAGAGCACTTTGTGGCTCACTGAAATTGTTTTTCCGTTTTTATATTTGCCACCGTGGCAAAGATGACCCTGTCCCATTCGATCTTGTCCCCCCATGGATTGGACTGAATGGACGTTTGGGCTGAGATCTTGCATGTGGGGCTGAATAGAGTGTCTCAAATGCAATCTCCTACAGCCAATGTAATATTTTTTATGGCATCTCAGGCAAGATGTCTCATCCCATCCTGTCTCATACTGTCCCCCAAAAGACAAGTCTCATGATCATATGTCAGCTTCAAAGAAGATAGAGCCTTAATGTTTGGTTCATATTGTGAAAGCACTTGCAAGATTTTACAATTTGGTTACTGTGATAAAATTTTCCAAGCAACTATAAGTGCAAAAAGGTCAACAAATTAAGAAAGCTGTTCTCAGCTTGTTATTCAGGTCAAAATAGCAAAGTATCTTTTGCTTTTTTGATTGACTGCCAAAACAAAATGAAGGGGCACGTTGCACCTGCAGTTGCCTGAAGCACTGCTTCTCTTGTTTGGTAATTTGAACCATACATTGAACAATGCATGGTGGTGAAAATCACCTGCAGGCATCAAAAGGCAAAATGTATGAAGATGAGTTTGAAAGTGTTCTATTTGTTCAATTTTAGTCATGTTTGTTTTTTGTTCACTTTTGGGCTGTAGTTTGTGCACGAAGTGTCAAAAGAACAAATTTTTGATTTTGCAGGTTTTTACAGCCAAAAAGCCAATATGGGCTGACATTGTGAAATTGGGGCATGGTTGTACAAATGGCTTTATAGCTCGGAAATGGTTAAATTTGGCTGAAGGATGTATATTGAGAAAATGTAGACAATTGCTGGGGCTAATTTTTAGAAATAGTAATTGGTTGCAAAAAAAGTTATTTCATGGTGTAACTTATGGAAACTTTAGGTGGAATTTTCACCAAGATGAAGTCAGTCCAACAAGCTGTTTTCTCTTCTGATTCAAACAAGTCTTTGAACAACCTACCAGGAGAAGGTAAAATGAACTCTCCAGCTCTATAACTTTTTGTGCTATGATGGAAAATATGTTTTGGGACAGGTGTGGTCAATGAGAATGATACACACATCCAGTTGGATAGACAAGTCTGACAGGGCTTGATTTTGGTGTAGGAAAGTGATACATGACAGTTTCAGACAACACAATCTTCATTGGACTCATCAGTACAATTAGAAATTTGAAATTTTGAAAAAAATAGCATGAATTTTCAAATTTTTGTTTTTTTCCATATCTCAGTAGAAAAGAAAAAAAGATAACAAGCTTCTAACAATATACTTTTGTAGCCTTGAAGGTTTTTCCAGTTGCTTTATTTTGTAAATAAAGCAGATTTAAATAAAATACCATTGGTACAAATAGTTTGTTGTTTGAAAGTTTACTACTGCATGAGAATAAGAGAAAAGCTTCTCAAGAATAAATTATCAATGCAAAATTGTTCTAAATCTGTAAATCTAGTGAGGTTGTTTTGTAAGATATAAGTACATACATGTTTTGGTATTGCTGAGCATATGCAAACTGCATCATTATGATTCCAGGTGAACTAATAGTTTGTCATGGTAGAGATCTAACTTTGAATTTTTCTTCTGAAAAAAATATGCAAATCAATGATGAAGAGTGTAGACTGTGTTCTGGATTGTACTCACTGGTCATTGAATTTGATCAAATTTGTTTAAATCACTGCGAGGTCCCTGGACCAATTTTTTCAAAAGGTCTGTGTGCAGGTCCAAAATGATGCAGTGTGGGGTGACACGGGGCAAAACCACTCACCTTAAAAACTGTGTGCAATCCTCCAAACCAGGCAATCAAAGACATTGTGTGGGGCGGGGCCCAAATTGAAGTAATGAACAACAGATTGAATGACCCGGGGGTCAGTCTTTGGCCTTCCTTGAACAGCTGCTTCTTCAGCCAGTTTCCTCATGATATTCTGTCTCAGAGAGCCCAAAAGTTTGATCTCCTCTGTGGTAATAGTCCTCTGGTTGGTAGCCATTTTGAAAAGGAAAACCTCAAGGGGTCACATGATCATATGATACCCCTGTGGGGGAGGAATGCAGGCTAAAAAGCCAGCAAAATAGTGATATTGTGCTATTATGTGTCTATTTTCTATCTAATTAATTATTATAAAAAAATTCAGAATATTAAAAATTGTCAGGCATTGCCAATACCCCCTACTAGGGGAGGAGTGTGGTGTGACACACCAGCTGTAAAAGTTAGAACCACCACTCACCAGATGGCGTGATCGAATGAAGGTTAATAAATATGGAGGTTCCCGCCCAGTCTCTCCTGAGATACCAACCAGCGTGTTTGTGATATCACTAGTGATGCCCTGTTGTCAAAGTACACGCAGAAACCGCATCAATTGTTGTCCGTAGTCCTCGTACATCTTATACCAAGCGAAGCAACCTTCTGTGTTCCTTACTAAACCTCACAAACGTGCTGCTGCCCCACCCCCCATTTTTATGCCGATTGAAACCATCCCGCTTCCTGTTTGGTGCAAGAAACCCACCCCTGGTTGACAATCCGTCGGCAAAGCTCTTTTGCTTCAAACCTTTCTTCTGAGTTTTCTAGTTCAAAAAGTCGCATTCATGAACTCGTGTTTTCTCACTCCTGGCACACGCAGCAACACAGACTCCATTTTTCCTAATCGAAGCATTTTTATTGGGGGTCTGGCTGTGAGTCGCTTCAAAAACGTTTCCAAGTTCATGCATAAAGATTAGACCTAATAAAACTGGACTGCCATCTCTGGTTTGCTGGCCCATGCATGTGGTTGCATTGTTGATCTCGAGTCAGACGGCCCCTTCGGCAGATACGCAGCACACATCCTCCCTGCATGCATGCTGCAGCAGAATCACTCCTGGAACCGTCGTCAATTGTTCCTTATCTGCATGGTCTTCATTTTCGAACGGCTTGCATCACACACAAACGAAAAGCCAAAGATAGCGTTCAGTTTCGTCAGAGCCTTTGTTTTCATGAGCCATGTCCACACGAGAAGATCAAGGACGTGTGTTGCAGTTCGAACACACGGAAGTGCATGGGGTTGTCCACGGAGCATCCACGACAGAAGACGACTGATCCTCAAGGCATCTGCTCCGATGGGCACGCGCTGGCAGCCAGACCCATGTAGAGTCGAGAACGCATCGGCCACTTCTGCAGCGAAAAGTAAACGTGTCACTGGCAATGGAAAGGAAACTGTTTTGGTGAAGCTGTTCTGAGAGCACTGCGGTTGAGGAGTAAGACACCCACTTGGCCCAAAAAATTTCAGAGCTTTGTCGCTGTCTTTTTGCGACCAGTAACAACGAGGTATTTGGAATGCTAAAAATAGCTCTGTTCACCTTGACTGGATGCAGAAAATCCATGCTGACCGGATGGCGCTGAAATCTACAAGCGTTGCGCGATAGTCTCGCTGCAGAAGAGCGCCTGACCGAGGTGGGAGGCGCTACGTACTCGTAGATCGCTGCCCGGGCGTGGGACCCGTCGGTGACGTTTTCCTGAGCGACTTGGAGTGTGTGAGTCGCTGTCGTCTCCAGGGTCCGCATCAGGTGAGAGATGTACGTGGACGCTACAAGCAAACACGTTTCAAACTTGTCGTGATCTGACAACACGTCCATTTCTTTCACGTTGCGGCAATGAGACTCAACCTCCACGCATACATCTCACCGAGCACAAGCACGTCGAGTTTGGAGAGTTTGGTGTCGGGAGGCACGCATGGCAGAACACGCTGCAGATCTACGAAGGCGGCGCGCAGACTCCTGACGCGCGAACGCTCCCGCGCCGCGTTGTCGCCCGGGAGACGGCGCGGCCCGCCCGGCACCGCGGCGACTCGGCCGTCGCTCACCGACCAATTGTGTGCACTTGGCACTTGTTTTCGGACGCCATTGATTTCTGTTGTGTTAGATGTGTAAGGTGGCTCGAATTTTTCACACCTTGTAGTCTAAAATTTCTGCACGCAATCCCAGAAATCAACTGATGACAACATCACGTTTTGACAAAAAGCAATGTCGCGGACATTCTCACCTCCCGAGGTGATAACTTGCTCGAGGTTCCCAGTGTCGGTGGAGGGAACTGGATCGCGGGTCAGGTGGTTTTCCAGTCCGGCTTCTCTTCTGCGCTTCGGTCGGAGTTTGTGGCTCGAACGTTTGAAGCAATTGGCGACCTTCATCGCACGAGTATTGCGCCGTCGCGGAGTTCCGTTTTTGCCTTAGGTTCGTTTCTCCAGCGAGATAAAACCTTGTGCGTAGTGGAGTGCCTGAGCAGGACTTTCCTTGTCCACTGTTAGCGTCCACTGCTCTTCTTTCTGAAACTCGTGAGCGCCGCGGCTTCACTCCTCCAACAACAAATGAGCCAAAGTGTGTCTGATGTGTTTTCAACAGTTAAATGTTTTCTTTTCGCAGGAAACCTGGTTTTTGAGGAGCAGCGGGTTCTCTTTGGCGCCCTGTGGTCGCGGACTGCTTCAGTGTAAGTGAAGCTAATTCCGTCAAATTTGTTTTCATTACTGCGGATCAAATTGTACGCGTCCAGGTGAGCGCCCCGGTGGGGAGTCCGCCGTGATTTGATCAGAAGCAATTTCGTTCTTTTTGAAGTTGAGTACTCCGACAAAACGAAAACGAAGTCAAAAAATTTCAGACACAAACCCAAGTGAGTTTTGGCTGTTTTCAGCACTCGTCTTTTGTTTCACATCTTTCTTTGTTCATTTTGCCCAAATGGAACTTGCAGGCACTTTTTGTCGCTGGAAACTTGGAATGACATCATTTTTGGGATTTTCTCACTGAAATGTTTACAGTCATGTTTACAATCATAACCAAACACATTCTCACGCCCTCGCTTCAGTAACAAGCACCTCTCGCAGCGGCACGAGGCGAAACGTCTCTTTCCACGGATTCTGTCTGCCACAAAAAGACGAAGCATGGATTTGTTCCCCTTTTATTCCCAACATGAATACACATTTTGAGAGCACGTTCCTTCGTTCCCACATTGTTTTTCTAAAACCGAACAAACGACTAACCGAGTGAAGACATCGCGCGTACCCCCAATGTACCCTTAACATTTCTATCGATGAAAACTCAAAAAGGCACCAGCAGTAACAACCAGAGGTCCGAGAACAGACAGCACGCAATCCGCGATCTACGCGTGAAACACAACACTCAACATTCCTTGCAACAGAAATTTGTTCAACATTATTGCAAAGAATTTCAGTCTGAAACATTTGAAAAAATGCAATAAGTCACCTGCCTGCGAGTTATCTGTGCGACACAGCGTGTCTTCACAAACTTGACTGTCACTCACTTGGTGTCTGCTCTGGAATCACAACAAAAATGGTGTTGAACTTTGGAAATACAGCTGTTGCTTTCGTGCACAAAAATACGCGACGAAACCAATATCAGCCGCGAAGCGCGCCGATAACAACTCGAACAGCTGTCTTCACGACCTGTCCTCACGTCTGCAGGGCTCAGGTCTGTTCGGCTTTTGAGAACTGACACGTCGTTGCCAAATTGTTCAAGTGCACATTACCGAAGCGTATCACAGACTTATGCGTGTTGCAAGTGCAAGAACCAACCAGTCACTATCAGAACACCACCATATTCGCAACTTTGGTCTCCTCGAGACGAGAGGGGGAGGTGGTCTGACCTTCATTTCTTATTTGAGGTACATTTTTGGCTCTGTACGAGCCCGATGTCAAAATACACGAAACTCAGAACTCCCCCCTCCCTCCCTCTGAAAAGATCGGAGACACGCGACCTCACATGTGACACCCTGACACCCCCCAGCAATGACATCTTTATGACAGCAGACCAAAAATAAATACATTCTACATTCGAACCCAAGGAAAAGCCGCAGTCAACAGTAAGAGAACAAATTGGCTCGGAAAATCTCGAACGAGTTGTCGCAATTTACCCAGTGCTGAGCTCAGAGATGTTTTCTCTTCAGGGCTGGTTGACAAGAACAAAATCCCACATTGGATTTTCCCGAGGGTAACGCCAGACAAGAACTCCTTCCTCCGACACACACCTTTCTCACAGACCGACAGCAAGCTGAGATGGGAGCAATGTCAGACTGTTGTGCCATGCAGGACGTGTGCCTCATTTCAGGACAGACGTTGGGCACAAGGTACGACCAGCAGGTGTGGAACAGGAGCAAATTTGTTTTGCAAGTGCTGCAAAAAATTACTTGCTGGCAACCTACCCTTTTCTTTGTTTCTTTTTCCAATGGCAGTGTTCCATTCACGTGTGCCGGCCGACCGAGTGAGCCCAAATGGTTGACTTCGCCCACATCCAAGCCAGGGGCGAAGTGGCGCCACTCCGCTGGCTGGCCTCACGGGTAAATGGAACGCGCCCAATGGAGGTCCAGTCCAAGATAAACACAAGATACTCACAAATTCTTTTCTTTGTATGGCTTGGTTGCCGTGATAAACCAAACAAACAACCAGAAACGGCTGCCGTGCTTAAAAAACGACCCTGTTTCAACTCAGTCTGAAGCTGCTCCACCTCAGCAATTCCGAGGCGACTTTGGGAAACTCGTCTGTGAGAGCTGTGGCTTGGATCTCAATTCAAGTCCACCAGTCGAGCCCGAATCGAATGAAAGAAACCGCAGACATTTTGAAAAGTAAGGAATGATGTACATATTTCTGCAGCATTGTTGGACGTCACTTTGGTGAGAGTTGGCGACAATGATCAATTCCACAGGAAAAACTCACCACTCAAGTTGGAGAACTGGCAAGTGCTGGGGCAGAACCTACCGGTATCTCAAATTTCTATTCGTGCAGGGCGAGGTGATGAAGTGAGTGCTGGGGTGGGACCATTTTCCAGGGTAAAACAAAACACATTTCCAAGGCAGGCGCTGGGGCAGGACCAACCTCAAACTTCTATCTTGGGGGCCCACGCATAATACAGGCTCGCTCCGAACGACGCGCCTGTGCACTTTCAACCTCGGAAGCACAGTCGTGAACACACTCCCCCCTCCCCATCTCTCACAACAGAGATCGTGGAATGTTTGACGAGAACCGCAATGACCTGCACTTCTAAAACTGGTGCCCACAGTATCAGATCTACCTGTCAACAAATACGCCCTTGTTGAGTTCTAACAGCAAAGCACCCTGCTTCTAACGCACGAGGCATAGCATTTACAAGGGTCACTAACGAAAGACGGCTTGGCAAAATTCAAGCAAAGAACCATTCAACCCAAACTCTTTGTCTTTCAACCATTTCAGACCTGCTGCAGAATGATTCGCAACGCATACCTGAGTACGTTAATGACAGCTGACGGCCACGTCTGATCTGCACGTGATCGAAACAACACGGGCGACCACGGGTGACGCTGACACTAGATGCCGACTGACCCGGATTTCTGGCTGCCTGATGAAGGTTCTGGGGGCGGTTGTTTCTCCGCGAATGTGATGTACGTGTAGATGACACTTCCCGTTACACTGCGAAACAAACGTCCCTCACTTGTGATGAACGACCAACATTTCAGGTTGACTTTCATGTTTTCCTTTGAAAGAACGAACAATTTTGAGAGAGCCTCCAGTCCAACACGCTCACCTGATGTTGAGGCCAACGAAATTTATCCAGCTGAAAACGTAGTCTCCACCTATCGCCATCCCGATGTACGTCACCATCAAATTCTGCAGCGAGAAACACACAAAACTTGACTTTGCGAATCGATGCCCCTCATGGTCTCTCCATTGGCTTGAAATTTCCAGCTTTCGTTTCAAACACTTTCGTAGCTTCTGTTTCCGACGCACCTTGAGGACGCCAATGATGGTGGTTGTCAGCGCCGAGTTGTAATGCGTGGACAGCATGATCGAATACATGAGGACGAAGCCCATGAAGCACGACATGACAAACCCGCTCAAGAACCACACATTTCCCCACCCATCGTACGTGACACTCTGCAAGACACAAAGTATTGGTTTTCAGAGGAAGTATGAGAACATCGTGCGAGTCGCCAATTCTTGGCAATCATTCAAACAGGTTGTTGTACTCAAAAATGTCTCAACAAACATTTCGCAACAGCTTTGTTCCTTCGTGTTTCAGCAGAATCAGTGTTTGTGCGTGTTTTTCTCGCGCAGAATGAATTTGTTGTGACAGTCAAATCCGGAAAACATTGCACAGTGCTCAAGCCAACAGAAAAGGCACGCCGTCGGCTGAGGCATTGTGTAAGGCAACAAACACAGCCGTCAGCCTTGGTCATAATGTTTCGTCAGGACGAGGACAGCTTTACCACCCCACACGTGACCCTACCCCAACGGCAAATCACGAAGCATTTGTACATTTGTTCCCAGCCTTTGTCACAAACCTTGTCTATGTCACCAGTGGCCCAGGCAACAACAGTCAAAGGCAACAGCATGAACAACGCATTGTAGAAGAGGAGACCATACTTCCCCAGATCCTGCAACAGGAAAGCAAAGATTAGAACACGAGAAGCAAAACATGTCGACAGACGGGGACCAGACTCGACTCTCCACCCTTCAGCTGGAGTCGGGCTGTTCTTGGTGTCTCCACAGCTCCAGACTGGTTGGTAACTACGCAACAGCGTTCCGGCTATGGGCGGGGTCGCCTGTTCAAGTGTAGCAATCCCCGACCAACAATTATCTGGTGTATCAGTTTTGACAGCACAAAATGCGTCGTGTTCAGCTTCTCGGGGAGATACCACAATAGAACTCAAGGTATTCGTAAAACAAAGCACCCTTTTGGAAAGGAAACAAACGGAGTTTGCGTCACCAGTGTCTGAACGAACCTTTGCGTCCAGCTTTTGTTTGGTGTAAACAGCATTGGCCGCAGTGCAGATGTCATTGACGAATATCAGACAATAGCCCACCAGGTTGAATGCAAGGTCGTTGCTGCAACATACGGTGTGACACCAATAGGAGTCAATGCAACAGGTCTTTGATCAGGTCAGAAAGACCGGAAGCGCAGGGCAAGGTGCCTTTCGACGCGACAACGCAAACATTCATGAACTTATCTTGGAGCCTGTTGAACAGCGAGAGCTTTGGTTGGATCTGACCGGTAAATTCAGAAACATTGACAAAGTCCAAAAATATTTCTGCGCGGGGCAGGCGGGAGAAACTTGGAAACTCAGAAATCCGGAAAAATAGAGTCCCAAAATGTTTCCTGACTTGGGGAAGGGTTTGCCTCAAAAACTTGGAAATCCAGAAAAAAAAACTAGACTTCCAAGAAGAAAATCAGTCGTGTGCCAAAAATGTGGAGAAGAAACTGAGTCCCCCTCTGACCCCCCCCCCCGCCCCCATCCCGGTCGGTCCGTCACTTACACATATGGTTCAGGACAAAGTTGGACACACGGCTAAAACAATATCAGCGCTTGCGGCTGATAATGCAAACTGTGAAAGTCTAATCATGTTTCTGACCAGCGGGGGAGGTATCTCAGAAACTCAGACATCTGGAAATTTTGTAAATTTTCACTACATGAACAGGCAGTCAAAAGTACTGTACCTATTCCATTCATTTATTTCTGAGGCCATGTGGCATCACGATGGCTTCGACGATATGACATTTTTCACTTTTGCACCAAATTCGAACATTTCAAAGCAAGAAGAGCTGATTAATTTGTGTTCCTTCTGGGAAATGATCTGATCCCAAGCTCAATTGCGAAATGTGGAAAAATGCTTCAGTCCACACATTTTTCTGACCAGGGAGGGGTAACTCGGAAACAAGGAAATTCAGAAAAACATTTTGCCCTGCGGGGAGGTCAATTTGGCACCTCAAACCAGAATGCTACCCATAAAAAGCGTGGGGCCACAAACCCGGCCGGGGGGGGGGGTGGACCCACTTTTGGGAAAATGATTAGTAAGCATC
>JAAUXT010144910.1_pt1 | contig 21755 bp, 26 predicted proteins | sample 7278171 | NCBI WGS metagenome assembly JAAUXT01 (sample SAMN14350112, study PRJNA611818) | marine sediment metagenome | isolation source: surface marine sediment (1.8m) | place: French Polynesia: Moorea | collected 2018-08 | reverse complement strand
CATCGATCGGCTGGAACCGAGGTCAGCCCCCCCCCCCGGTGGGGGGCCCGCCGGGGGGGCCGGGGGGGGGCGCGGGGGCTGGGGGGGGAACAGCTTGGGGTGGGGGGGGCCGGGGGGGGGGGGTGGGGTGGGGGGGGGGGGGGGAGGGGGGGGGGGGGGGGGGGCGGCGCGGTGGGGGCGCCGGGGGGGGGGGCGGGGGCGGGGGGGGGGCGCCCCCCCCCGCCATAGGAAGGTTGTGGGGAGTGGTTTGGGTTTGAAGAAGAAGTGGACACGGAGAGGTGGATACAAGATGAACAACCATCTCAGAACTGACGAACGCCCCTTCAGCAGGCGTGGAGTGGGGTGGAAGGAGGGGCAGCATGATTGTGTGAAATGTTTTGGGAGGTGAACCGAGAGCAGAGGGCACTATGGTGTAAACGGGCTTCAGAACTGACGTACGTCCCTTCCTTTCCCTGCACGCAGGTGTGGAGTCTCCCCGCACCGCACCTCTCCGACCCAGCGCACCCGGTGCACGTGAAGCTCGCGGACTACGGCGTGAGCCGCACGGTGCTGCCGTCAGGGGCGAAGGGGATGGCCGGGACGAGTCCGTTCATCGCCCCGGAGATCATCCGACACAACGGGGAGGAGACGTACACCGAGAAGGTGCGTATTGAGTGGGGAGGTGTGTGTGTGTGTGTGTGTGTGTGTGCAGCTCCACTCAAACTTTGTGTTTGTGTGTGTGTCGCGTCAGTGGTGAGTGGGGATAGAGAGGGTTGGGTGTGGTGGGGAGAGTGGGGGAGAGGGAGAAAAGGTGTGTGTGTGTGTGTGTGTGTGGATGTGGATGCGTGTGTGGATATATGTGAGTGTGAGGGTTGGAGCAGTGGGTGATTTTGTGGGGTGGGGAGGGAAGTGTGTGTGTGTGTGTTTGTGTGTGTGTATGTGTGTGTGTTCTTTTGACAATTTTCGCTCTGTGTCTGCGCAGGTGGACTGCTTCTCGTTCGGGATGTTCGTTTTCGAGCTGCTCGTGCTGAAGCTGCCGTTCGAAGACGGAGAGACGCGCGTCGCGGGCGTGCCCAACCTCAACTCGCACATCCTGGGCGGGGCGCGGCCTCACCTCTCACCCAACGTGAGTTGCCTCTCCCTGTCAATCTCAGCCCTACCTCCCCCGGTGTGAGTTCCGCCCCCACCTCTCATAACGTGAGTTGCCCCCCCCCCCAACCACACCCCACCTCTCGTGCAACGTGAGTTCCGCTCCCATCGCCCACCCCAGCCCCACCACCGCAACTTGAGTTGCCTCGTCAAACTTGAAAAGTTGCGTCGTGGGGTGTCCCCACTTCGTCAAAAAAATGGGTGTAGTCCAAGAGTAAAAAGGTGCACAGTCCAGTGGGAAACATGTCGCCGAAGGCAGTGTTGATTCTGCATCACACTGCGTGATTCGATGTCTGTGTCTACAAACACGAGAAGAAAGCCTTTTGGACCGAACTTGTAATTTGCGATTGAATCACCGACAAAGCCAAGGTGTCCTTGGTCCCTCAAACTCTTTGAACTGCTCACACAATCATTTGAACTCTTCGCAATGGCCTCTGATCGTGGTTTGTAGGACGTGGCAGCCTACCCGATGCACGTGTTGGACCTGATGATCATGTGCTGGTCACATGACCAGACGGAGCGGCCGTCAGCGCGGGAAATCTGCGAGATCGCGACGTCTCCCGCCTTCTCGCACCTGCGCGACGTGACGTCACTTCACGGTCAGGTGGATGTCATCTCAGCAGCGTCATCGCCCGTTGTCCTGGAAACAGACTCCGACACCGGTGAGGTTTTTGGCGAATCGAGACGTGTGCGCAGGATGGTGGGTTTACGCAAACCTCAAACAGTGCCGTTTGTTCACTTGTCCAAAATGTTCCCTTGGGGCGAACTGCAAATGATGGCCATGGTTTGTCGCTTGTCTGCAGTCATGTGTCCAGTTGTTGGGAATCGTGCAAAAATGACCACTACGCATTGCAAGATGACCCACGATGTTCGTGGTTCGGGTGCCTGTCTCCAGTCACATCTGGGTTGTGTGCAACTGCTCCATTGCCCAGTGCTTCAGGTTTGATATTCCTGCTGCGTGGCGCGTCTCCACTCTGACGCGTGTTCTTGTTTGTTTCGTCAGGTGAGATGCGCGCGGTTGACGTGTGGACTGCGCTGCGTGTTGAGGGGCAGGGCCAGCTGCACGTCTTCACCTACCACAACCAGACGTGTCTCCACTCCAAGGTGACGTGCACTCAGATCCATTGCCTGCAGACTTGCAGCTGCATATTTTTGGCAGAGCTTCGTCAGTGAACTTTACTGTTTCTGTGGTTACTTCTGTGTAACTTTGGCATCTCAGTGCAAATTTTGACCCTTTGCTCTGACGCTTGCACGTGTTGCATGAAGACAGAAGCGTACAATGCTGAATCGATCTGGAACTTGTACAGGGACGCAACGCACGACACATTTGATGCGAAGGGGCCTGAAGTGACATTTGCTTGCAGCACGTGACCGTGTGTTTGTTGCTTTCAGCAGGTGTTGCAGTGCGAGGACGTGAGCATCAAGTCCATGTGCGTCACTTCCGCCCACGTGTGGTGCGCAGACACGTCCGCCATGATGCACGTGTTCAGGTCAGTCACGTGATCCGCGTCACTGAACACAGGTCGCGTTCGATTTGACGCGCGCGCACACCGTACTCGTCACGTTCACGAGGGGTGGTGGCTCCTCCGGTTCTCAACACACACACATACACACACACACACACGCACACACACACACACACAGAGTGGACACACGTACACACACACTTACACACACACACACACACACACACACACACACACACACACACACACAGAGCGGACACACGTACACACACACACACACACACACACACACACACACAGAATACTCTGCTCATTTGACGAAGTCCGTATCGCATCTTGGTTTCAATTACAATTTTCTCATTGACTGAATTTTCGATGTGTCGCTTCAGTTTGGACGATTACGTGGAGATCCTCAAGTTTCCTGCGACGACTCGGACGGGAGGCGTCCAGGTGAAGACGCTCGCCTTCAGCGCAGCCGAGTCCCAGGTGAGTCACTGCGCTTGGGCAGTGATTCAGATCCAGTGCAAAGGAAAATGAAGCAATGTGGAATGGAGAACCGACTCAGACAGTGAATTTGAAGCGGTCGCAAGCTCGTGCGCTTCTTCTGGCGGTTGCTTAGCCTTGACCCCATTGACTTCAGTCAGAAATTTTTGCATGGGAAACATTCCCAAATCTTGTTCCAGGCACGCAGGTTTTGTCCCCCACAGCAGTCTGATAGCTCAAGGCTTAAATTGCGCGTGTTTCCAGGTGACCACGTGATCCAAAATGTGACATCCAAAGGTGACCTGGGACGCGACGCTTGTTTCCCGCACACGTGACCTTTCCTGCCATGACCCTCTCTTTCTGGCATGTGGCCACTCACATAACCTGTGTTGTCCGCGCACGTGACCTCGCCACGTGACCTCTATTTTTGCTCGTAGGTGTACATCGTGCTGGACTCGGGGCGACTCGTGTTGTGCGAGGCTGAGATCCCGATGTCGCGACCGCCCAACTACAGCCCCGTCAAGACGGAGTGCCCCGGCAACAACAAGCCCATCCACTGCATCGCCGTGCTCCCGAAACCCACGAGGTACGTCCCACGTGCGACGCAAGAGACTGCGCACTGGCGCCCGATTGCGCACTGGTACCCGATACTGTGCACTGGTCTCCGATGTTGCGCACCTGTTTTCTGGCCCAAAGTTGGCAACAAGGGGCTTGTGACTGAATGTCCTGTCCTGTTCACTTCCCCTCTGCGTCCCCTGTGTGCGGGTGCGTGGAGACACGACCTTTCGAGGGACACAATCCAAACCAGGACACGTGCTGACCAGGAAAGGAAAGCCATTTGGATGCGCATTTCCATTTTGCAGATGCAGCGAGTTGTGGTGTGGACAGAGCAAGGGTCGGCTCACCGTGTGGAACCTGAGCAGCGTCTCCGGCGGCGTCCGCTCCGTGACGCACAGTGACGTCACCGGCGACGTGTTCCTCCTGGCGACGCGGCCTGGCGACGCGCACGCGCTGTGGTCCTACGTGTATCCAGGTGATCGCATCCTCCGCTTCCGCTTCCACGCTTTTCACTTTGAAACTGACCATTGGGCTTGAGTCAGCATTGCAAATGATGTTTTGTTGTTCAGGGTAGAATGTTGTGTTCTCAGAACTTTTGTACGTGGTCAAGCCGTAAAGGATTCAACCGCAGGTCACTGCTTGAACAAGACTCGCGTGCATTGAAGACACCACAAGCTGTTCTTTCGCTGTCATGCTTGCGCACTTGTGCACTCAACACTCTCCTGGTTTCCGTTTGGCATTTGGAGTGCGCAAGAACACCAACTTTCATGTCCAAGACTGTGTGATAATGTGTGGATTCTCGTGTCTATTGCAGGCTCCGTGTTGTACCGGTGGGACGCGACGCAGCGACGCGTGACGGGAGAGTGCGACATCTCCCGGCTGATCCCGCGGGGAGACGACGCCGCGACGTGCGTCTCGCAGGGCAAGATCTCCGGTGAGTGCGCGTGCGCGGTGCGGTTGCGCATCACGTGATCGCGCCAGAGGGATTCACACACACACACACACACACACACACACACACACACACACACACACACACAAACGACGTCAATTCGGGTCCACTGATTTGAATTCCCGATTTTCCTTGCAGCGGGCAAGAGCCAGGTGACGGCCATGTTGGCGCAGGGAGAGTACCTGTACGTGGCGTCCACGTGGGGCTGCCTCATCGTCCTTGACAACGCCACCATGACGCCACACATGACGTTCCGTCCCCATGGCGACGTTGCGCCCTACATTCGCTTCCTCCTCCCGCTCTCCGACCAACCGCGTCTCGAGATGATGACGTCACAAGATGACGTCATTCTGTCGTCTCCGGAGGAAGAGAACGAGATCACAAACGGGATCCTCAGCATCGGCATGGGGTACCGCCATCTTGTGGCCAAACACGTGAAATCTGGACCTGCGCAGCTGTCAGTCAAACAGACGGACGTGTGTTTGTTGTCATGGCTGTCTGACCATTGGAAGTACACGTGCACTGCTGACAAGGAGTGAAAACACGTGTGTTTCGGTTCAGGAACAGTGATCAGGTTTCGTTCAGTGGGTCAAAGTGACCTTATTTTTGAAAAGCAACTCCCTCCTCGAACAGTGTCTTGCACAAAATGTTGAGCGATGCAAGAATCTACAGCAAAATTTTCCGTCATTTCTTCTTTTTTTTTTCGATCAGAATGTCCATCCAGTTTTCGTTTCTGTGTTTTCGCCCTGATCCGTTTTGCAACACGCAGCAAAGTCTGTGCATCGCAACAGTGTTAACAAGAAGGACAGTTATTTCTTTGCTCAAGCCGGCACCAGAGTGCATTTCGTTCTTTGCGCGAGACCAAAGTATTTTTGCTTTGTTCCAAAATTGCGCATTTGTGTGTGCTGCTTTTCGGTTCCAGCACCATTCTCTGTGATGCAGTGGCACTTTCGGCCGTCTTTTTTGGGCATGCTACGTTCTTACGTTGCTATAGCACTTCTGCTCAGCAGTCACGGTTTCCAGTTCAACGGAAGACCAAGGAGCCGAACACTTTTTCATGAAAATTGTTTGTTGCACGGAGCCCTGTGTACGACACGTTGTTGTGACTACAAATTCACCTGTTTTTTGGCTGACGCTTTGGTGGGTACACCCTGTGTGCGCCAGCGCGATTTGAGTGTCATGTTGATTGAGTGAGATTGGAAAAGAATGGATGCTTGTTCAGTGAGTGACTTCACGTGCAACATTTTACAAACTTCACAGCTGATGAGGCATTGGGGAGCAGCACTTATTTATTTGTTACAAATTGCACGAATGTGTAAATAGAATTTTGGAACACTGTACAGACACTGAATCAAGTGAACACCTGATTTTACTCAAGTATGTGGATTGTGCAAGAGGAAGACTTGACGATTCTAGTCTCAGCGAACGATTTGTGTTGTGATTTGGTCTTCACAGTGTGACGATTTCTGATGGTGTGTCGTCATATTTTAAAAATTTCAGGTGTTTTTCAAGAAATTAATTTTATCCCCAAAAGACCCACTCAGTCAACACGTTTGTTCTGTCTAGTCAATCTCGGTGTTGTCAAAAACAAGTCTGGTTCAGTCACATATTGAATTGTTGGTCAACTGCAGTGGTTGGGGGTGAAGTTCCCACAGTATTGGAGACTCTCATGTGATTGGTTGTGAACGCGCATGCTCGAGATTGTGTGTGTGTGTGTGTGTGTGTGTGTGTGTGTGTGTCCCTCACGGAAAGCACGCGCTTTGTGTACTTCCTTCAATGCGGTTTAAACTGAGACAAGTTCTTTGCATTGCAAGATCAGCTTCAGGCCTTTTTGTGCTCATGTGGGCTTGCTGTTTTTGAATCAATATTTTGTGTGGACTCTACTCAGTAGTACTGAGAACTGCTCTTCCACGTGTTTGGGAACATTTTCTGAAGACACGTTTGAATGTTGAACATTCCACAAGCTTCAACGTTTGTGTCCTGTTTCACACTGTGAGCGTCACCTGTTTCGTTTTCTGTAGGTCCACAAAACAACCGACGCTGCGTCGCTCAGTTGACGCAGCGTTTACTTTGTGACTTGTGGACGAACGCAACGCATCGAGCGGGAACCCAACTTACGAATTTTTGTGTTGTCACTGCGCCTGATGTGGCGCCAATTCCAATAAATTTTTGAACAGGAAACTTTCTTCAAAAAGAGCTGAAGTCTTGAGTTTCAGTTGTTCTTGCGGAAAATAAGAAGCTGCTTTTCAGATGCGCGTGGAATATTCGCAAAGCAAATGCGAGATTCTCACCACGTGAAACAGGTCCACGACGTGTGAGACAAATTTATGGCACATCAAGGAGAGCGAACTGCGCGCAGCTTCAGAAGAGTTTGATGCCATCCACGAAAAAAAACTTCCTTTTGGAAGAGGAGTGACACGATCAAGCCGTTTTCACACACACACACGCAGGCACGCACGCACGCACGCACGCACGTGTGATTTTCATGGCCCGCAGCATCCTTTCATTTTGTGTCTCCCGTGCACCAAATCTGGAGAGACCAGGTGCGTGAGATGAACTCACGGAAATTATCTTTTTCTTTCAAGGGCGCGTGATGTGAAAGGCTGCAGGGGAGGAGCCCGGGGTGCCTGAAACAGCAAAAATTTTGGCGGGAATTTTGTGTCGCGATTTGCGTCGAGTGGCGACATCTGAGAAACGACGAAATCACAACTTCCGGTTTCACTCTAGCGAAGTTGTTGAACAAAGTTATTTTTCTCAAAATTCTGCGGACTTGACATCGAGTTTATGACTGTTATTTCAGTCATGGATTGAAAAATGTACGGTGTTTCGTTTTGCGAAGAAACAGTGCGAATTTCCTTGCATAAAGGTGAGAAATCAAGTGTTGAATTTGGTGATGTAAACAAATGTGTTTGGACTGGGGACACTCGTGGACTGTGTCCCCCCCAAAATAGATTTTGCTCTGGGCCTTTTGCTTTCGAAAGTTCTGGACTTGAGAGCATATTCTCAGAGAGTTCGATCATTGTTCGTCTTTGGGCACAAGAATTGAAGGCCACGTGTTGTGCTTGATGTCCAAATTGAAACCATCACTGCGTGGGAGTGGGCGAAATTTCCAGAAACCTCGTCATGAACGGATTCGGAAAGTCGTGAACTTGTGTGCAGTTCCTGGGGACAAGACCACAAAGCTTGCTCGGAAGTTTAGTTCAGTTGGCGTGCATGGGACCCAGGGCAGGCAATATTCAGGGGTGAAACTTCTACCCTTGTCTGCAGACATCCTGTTTATGTTCACATGATTTGTGTGAATGCCAGAGATGTGCGAGTATCGGCGTGAAATGTAACAACAACAACAGTTATTTGTCTCCCAGTCAAAAGGTCAAGCCACATTTTGAGCCCTTCGTAGACTGCATGTTGGTATCAGAATTAGATGTCTCGTGATGGCCTGACCCCCAACACACACACTCACACAGACAGAGCTACACACACACACACTCACTCACACACTCACACACACTCACACAGAGCTACATCTCCCTTCTTCTCTGTGTGTATGTGTGTGTGTCTGTTTCTCCACCTTTGTTTGTCCTTTCTCACTCTGACACACACACACACACAGATAGAGCTACATCTCCCATCTTCTCTGTGTGTATGCGTGTGTGTCTGTTTCTCCACCTTTGTTTGTCCTTTCTCACTCTGACACACACACACACACAGATAGAGCTACATCTCCCATCTTCTCTGTGTGTATGCGTGTGTGTCTCTGTCTCTCCACCTTGGTTTATCCTTTCTCGCTCTGACACACACATACACACACACACACACACGCCATGACATGTTCTCTACCCCCTCTGCTCAGGCTTTGTGAGCAGCAGCGCCGTCTGGAGGTGACGACCGGTCATCAATGCGAGTTCCCGAGACGAAGCCTGTCGTGACGCAGACCATGGGCAAGAAAAAACACAAGCTGCGCAAGCAGAGCAAAGACGAGAAGCTGTGCGCAGCCGGAAGTGACTCATCCGACGAGGCGCCGCCGCAGGGCGCTGCTGCAGGTGAGGAGGCCCTCTGGTGGGTTCAGGAGGCTCCCCGCCAACTCCGAGAAAGAAGTCTTTTTCTTCGTACGGAAGTTTGCGCCGAAGATATGGCTGCTTTGCACTGACGGCTACACGTGTGTCTTCGCTTGTGAGACTGATCAGACCCTGTGTTTTGCACAGGACACATCAGATGTTGCGTCCCAGCGCAAAATGTTTGGTCGACGTGTCGCGTCACAACGCTTTGCGCATGTGATGTCAAAAAAAAAAAAAAAAGAACTCCTGACGCAAACAAGGACTTGTGTCTTTTCGTCATTTCGTGCACCGATAAATTCCACCCAGACGCAGCAAAGAAATTTGGCAAGGCAGCATGCCGTACTTGAGAAACAAAGCAACGTGAACGAACGTCGTCGTGCTCTTTCAGGTCAAGGCTGCACGCATCTCAACAAGTCCATCCACTTCGCAGCGGTGAAGAAGTCGATCAAGCAGCAGGCAGCGCTTGGAGAGTGCACTGTAAGTCTCAATTCAGTGCACCTAGGGCAGTGCACCACTGGGTGCAACCCAGCTCGACCCCTTCTCGGGCAACAATATCTTCTTCGAGCAAAGCATCCTCATTGTCACCCTTTGTTTCTGCCAGTGGGTGGGCTGTTTGTTTCGGCTCGGGATTCTCTGGCCTCCTTGCCATCAGTTGTATCTCTGACGCCCCAAGGACAACAGCTGAAGGACGAGCACAGATCCACTCGACAGACAGTTTCCCAAGTGCAGTGCCACTGATTTCAACTCACAAGCCCCAGAATTCCTGTTGCTATATGTTCCGTATCAGTTCAGTGCAGCTGTCAGTGGAATGTTGCGTTGTTTTGCTGAGGCAGGCTGGACATGCAATGTACGTTTGCACAAGTGGCAATGACCTGCAACAGTCACGTGGACGTGTTCTCGCAGTGGTGTCCAGAGCCTCGTTTGCGTTTTACAGAGCTGCACACGGGATGCGTCGGGCACCAAGAACGAGGTTGGGCGGAGCATCAGCCCCCCGCCCACTGCCGCCCTCGCCCAGCAGCAGGGCGCAGCGCCCCTGGCGGAGGAAGAGACGCTGGAGGCGGCGGAGCTGACCATCTGGGTCTGTCTGCAGTGCGGGCACCAGGTGAGGGGCGTGTGTGTGTGTGTGTGTGTGTGTTTGTTTGTGTGTATGTGTAGACGGAGATTTGTGCGTGTCCGATGTGTGGGTGTATCAGGTGTGTGTGTGTGTATGTGTTTGTGTTTGTCGTGAGTTGAGTCGAATGGGATTCGTTCTCTGTGGGTGTCATGTGTGTGCGTGTGTGCCGCGCTATCATCGCACAGGGGTGTGACCAGAACTCGAAGCACACGCTGAAGCACCCTCGGACTGTGCGTGCGTGTGGATGTATGTGTGCATGCGTTTCACTCAGTGAACTGTTGTATTTCTCGCAGGGTTGTGACCGGAACTCGAAGGATCAGCACGCACTGAAGCACTACCAAACCCCACGCTCCTCTTCACACGCCGTATGCATCAACATCAACTCCTGGGTCGTCTGGTCAGTTTGCATCTCATTCCCCTTACAAACGAGTTACGTTGCCCTGTGTTGCGTTGCGTTGCGTCACTGTACGAACAGCCTGCAACCCAGGAAACGCAAACGCAACTTTTGAACGAAAACCAGCATCTCCCCCATCTTGGATGAGTCCACAGTGTGAGGATAATTTTCTGAGAAAAGAGCCTCAATTAAACAGCTACCTTGTACACCTAATTCCAATCAGAATGGCATGAAGTTGGGCAGAGATGATGATAAAAACTTGCATTTCACATTGGTAAACTTTTGGGGACTTTGAAGTATTTTTACACATTGACAAAAAGGTGGTAAAGTTCACAAGTAACTTTTGCAAAACTTGCGCCATGGAGGCACGTAACAAAAGGTTGTGTGCGTTTACGTGTACGTGTTGGCTGCTCTAAACTCGCCAATGAGTATTTGCACACAGGGCCAAAGAAAGACGTCCTGTGTGAAGCATACGTCAGTCTATTCTCAGGAGTTCAAGAGAAAGAATGGCGCAATCTTCCAACAAGCAAAAAACGCCTGTTTTGCCCCTGACTGTGCGTCATGTTTTGAAGCGCCCCCTGTGGACATTTCAGGTGTTACGACTGCGATGACGAGGTCTTCACCGACAGCAGTAAGAAGCTGACGGAGTGCGTCGACTTTCTCCGCAAACAGAGCGGCGTCACAACCGGCGTCAGCGGCGGCGGTGGCGGCGTCAGCCGGATCGAGGCCGCGACAGGTGAGTGTGACGTCACAACCGGGGTGGCCACAGCCAGATAAAGATCACTACCGTTTAGTGCAGCGCCGAACAGTGCGCATGTGCGTGTGCGTGTGTGTTTGTGTGTTGGAGGATTTGTTCAGTGAAACGCAAGGAAGTAAAATATGTCGCACTCAAGTGCGTGAAGGAGGAAAGTGAAGGATACCCCAAAGATTCTTCGGCTGTGGATCCGTTTGTCAGGTCGTAATGTACAAGCTCTGGGACACAGGATTGCACTTCCACAATTGCTCCGTGTTAGCCGCGTAGGTAGTCAATTTGTTGTGCAGAATCGCCCTTCCCTAAGAAAGTGCATTACACAACGTGTTGACGGACGCGGCCAGCACACAAAAAGGAAACAGGCATCGCAGGTCGTAAAGTCATTGCGCCAATTCTTCACACATCTCGCACAGGTCGGTCGGCATCGCGGGCGGAGCAGCATCCGGCGGATGCGGCGGCGGCAGTGGCGGCGGCGGCCCCGCCGGGGAGGGACGGGGAGAAGCCGCGGCTGCAGCAGCAGAAGTCCGTCAACAAGCTGACGCCAGGCATGGTGCTGCCCAAGGTCAAGGGACTCAGCAACCTGGGCAACACCTGCTTCTTCAACGCCGTTATGCAGGTACGTAACACTTGACCCCGTCACGCACGGAACGCGACACATGACGTCGTGTGAGTGCGCTGCGCGTAACTCCGCCAATCACGTGCGTGACACGTAACGCCGTCATGCACGTACGTAATGCGACACGGTGACGTCATGTACCTGACGTTGCGCCGGTTGTGCGCGCGACTCGTCGTGTTTTGAACAGCATTCTCCTCACCCCAAGGCAAAGCTGTTGATGGTTTGATTCACTCCTCCAACTGTAAAAGAAGTTTTTGTCGCGCAATGGCTGTATTTAACTTTTTGTTTTGCCACCCAGAACCTGAGTCAGACGCCGGGGCTCGAAGCCGTCATCTCAGAACGCAACAAGAAGCACCTCATGGTCAGCATCCCGGCCACCACTGTGATGGACAGCGACGCCGAGCAGACCGACTCGGAGGAGGAGGATGAGCCGCCGGCGCCAGAAGAGACGCAGCCGGTGCCGGAGACGCAGCAGCCGGGGGAGCGCGGGGAAGAACCGGCGGCGACGGACGCCGAGAAGAACGGGGAACTGACCTCAAAAAAGTTTCACCTGGTAAGTCTCTTGATTCTTGTTTTTTTTCTGGTCTGGACCTGAAAATTGTTTCGAGCTTTCCAATTTGATTTCCTGAAGGGGTTGGCGATTGACTTCAAAGATACACCTTGACAAAAGCAAAGGAAATCCTTCCCAAAAAATGTCAAAAATGAGCTGCTTGTGCTTCCCAAAGTTGAGTTCAGTGGTGGGTCGAGCATTTGATCAGACACCCCCACCCCCCTCTGAAACCTGATCTGATCTCGCAAGTGCTGGAGGCTGCTGAAAAACGCGAAAGGAAACGAAGGAGTAATTTCGCTTGCCGTGTCTGAAATGGAAATTGCTCCAGATTCCTGAAGGGACAACCGAATACGTTCAGATACGGATCTTGTGTTTGATCTTCCTGTAGTCGTCCCCCCCCCCCTCAAACCCCATACAGGAGATGTCGCTGCTGACGCTGTATTTTCCCGCGTCTCTGTTGCAGTCGTCGCTGGACATCGCGCTACCTGAAGGGGGCGCGCTCACGCAGTCGCTGCTCAGCTTCCTCTCCGACATGAACAGCACCACCAAAAACTCCGTCATCTCCCCAACCTCGCTCTTCGGGCACGTGTGCAGGAAGTGAGTATCGCGCATGCGCAGTTGATTTACGCGTGAAGGAGTGGACGCTGCGTCGCTAACAATGTCGCAAAGCCTTCTTTGTCCAATCCCAGCCTCACTCGGTCACGTGCGCAGTGAGTAGCGCGCATGCGCGGTTCGTTCATATTGCGCGCGTGATGGACATCGTATCGAAATGACTCTTCGCCTCCTCGTCGCTTTGCGGACGCGTCTGGGGGATGTGTATCCAGAGCAGCGAGTGCCTCAGCTGGGTTGACCCGTCGAGGAAGAAGCTGTGTGGAGCATCTTTCTTGAAACTTACCAGAACCGTGTCCTGTTGGCTTTGGATGTGCGTTGCGCTTGTTCCTGATTGTCCTGTTGTCCTCTGCAGGGCGCCGCGGTTCAAAGGCTTCCAGCAGCAGGACTCGCACGAGCTGCTGCGCCACCTGCTGGACGGGATGAAGGCCGAGGAGGTCAAGGTGCGTCACCATGGTGACGGGGGTGTGTGTGTGTGTGTGTGTGTGTGTGTGTGTGTCGTTCGCCTCACAATGGAGAGGGAGAGAACTCCTGTGGAGATCCCTGTGTGACTGGAAATTCACACCGCAATCGCTAGTCACCTATAAAGCAGTTGAGGCTGAATGAGAAGTATTGAAAAACTTTTGTTTTTTGCAGAGATGTCAGAAGGGCATTTTGAAGTCGTTCGGCTTGCCCGAGAATCCGAACCCGAAGAAAGTGGACGAACTGACCAAGAGAAAGATCAAAGGTTTGTTCACTTCTTTCGTCTGTTGACGCACTCCTCCTCAACTATCATACAACCTTGAACCACATTGGAGAGGTCACACGTGATCTTCGGCGTACCCAACTCGCCCCTCCTCAACCCCTCGCCAACGCCCCGCCTTGCCCACCCCAAACTCTCCAACGTCCTGCGTTGTCCCGCTCCTTGCTCAACCCAAGCCTGCTGAGAACGTCAGCCCAGAAGAACAGTGTGTCGGAGTCATCAGGGATTGTCACCTCTCTCGTGTTTCTGGACGTCGACGCCCAATGTTTTGTGTCTTGTGAACCGCAGCAACAAGTGACGCTGATTTGTGTGTGTTGTGCAGAGTACGGACGGCTGGTGAAACACACGTTCGTTGACAGCGTGTTCGGAGGCCTCTTTATCAGCACCGTGCTCTGCGAGGAGTGCAAACATGTGAGTACACCGGAAGCACGTGGGTACACTGGGCTCAAATACGTGGGTACACCAGGAACAGTGTGTGCTAGATCACAAAGAACCGCAGAATCCAGTGTTCTGAAACGTTGTGTATTGAATGCAGAAAGTTTGAAATCGTGCATTTGTTGTGCTGTGCCCGCGCGTCACCTTCAAAACTTGGTGGACAACCGTCCTCTCAACTCTCGTTCGTGTCTTTCAGCCGTCGCAGATATTCGAACCATTCCTGGACATCTCTCTGCCCATTACAGAGGAAAAGGTAGACAACTTGATCGTTCTCGTTGACTTGTGTCCTGACCTTCGCCATGCACACACCCAAAATGGCTACAATCAGCGAATCGCACGTTCTTTAAACGAAGTACGTCACAGGTCGCGCGACACAGCATTGTCACGTGTTCTTGTTTCGATGTTACAGCCTCTGCGGCCCAACAGCATCTGGAGCAACCGGAAGAAGAGCGAGCCGAGCAAAGCGACCTCTGGTGGCGCCACCGCCGCCGCCGTCCCCGCGGGTCAGACCGCCACGGACGGGTTCGCTGCCACCGCCGCCACGACGTCCGACAAACCAACCAAATACATGAGCAAGAAGGCCAAGAAAGCCGCGCGCAAAGAGGCCAAGGTGCGTGGACATCCTCTTGGGGATCAAGGGTCTGTTTGAGGTGGGAGGGACACAGCGTCCAGCCCCCTTCCTTTTCGGGAACACCGGATCCGGGTGGGAGGGGGTCGATGTGGCGTGCGTCCCAAAGGTGAACTGGCTGGAGAGGCTTGTTCTCCTTGACATACAACAAATAGACACAGAAGCTTCACGCCAAGGTCAATCTGCGTCCAAAATGTTTCAAAAAGAATTGTCATCGTTGCAGCGGAAGGCGAAGCGTGGCAAGAGTGTATCAGACGAAGAGGCGGCGGGTCCTACGGCTCCGGAGGGAGGCGACAAACCGGCGGAAGCGGGAACAGCCGCCCCGGACGCGGAGGGAGGGAAGGACGGATCGGCAGGGGGCGCAGACTCACACAGCAACGAGGACTGGGACTCCAAGTCAGGTGCGTGTCATATGAGTGTTGTGTTTGTGTGTGTGTGTGTGTGTGTATGTGTGTGTGTGTGTGTTTGTGTGTGTGTGTCGGACAGCGAAACAGCACATTGTCGTGGGATATCAGCCCCTGTCAAACATTGTGCACATCACATGTTGCCAGACGCCACAGTGGTTTGCAGGTGTGAAGCTTGTGAATTTACAAGCTAGTTCTTTGCGAACGTGGTTTTACAAACTGAAACGCATGAAGAATGGAAATGCGATTTGGTCACGTCCAAACTCACTTGTCTGTTCCATTGTACGATGTCCCTGCCTCTTTCAGACGCCGATATCGAGGACAACATTGAGAGCGATGTGGTGCGGAGTCGCTACCACTGTCTCCGTGACAACGCGGCGCAAACGGACGCAGCGTCGTCCGCGACGCCGACAACTCCGCACACAATCTCCGACTCCAAAACGACGCTCATCAACGGCGTCGCGTTTGGAGCCAATGACATTGCAGGCTGTGGTGACGTCATCTCGGAAACAGCCAACCAGAGGACGAGCAAAAGTGACAGCGAGTTGTGCACTCAAACCACCACTTCCGGTGCTAAAAAGTCGGACTCGAGTTTGGATTTAGACAGCTTGACGACCAGTATCAGCTCGATGGGGATCAGCAACGACACAACGGCCACGCTCAAGTCCGCGTCCAACGAGGATGACGTCACAGGGGCCTACAGCAACAGCAATGTCAACGGGTACATCGATGACGTCATCACGGAACCCCAAACTCAAAACGAGGCAGCAGCGTCCGCAGCAGCAGCAACAACAACCAAAAGCATTGCGAACCAAACCACGCCCTCTGCATATCAGGAGACGAGTGACCACGCGCCAACCGCAGCCATCTTGCCCAAACCCGTTGTCAAAAGTAAATGGGAGGTGCGTCACGAGTTGTGCGTGAAGGCTACGTCCACGCTGGTTCCGCGGTACCAGCCGGTTGGGCACGAGTGCTCCGTCCTGTCCTGCATCAACCAGTTCACGGCGATGGAGCTGCTCACGGGAAACAACAAGTTCGGCTGCGAGAAGTGCACGCTGCGGAAACACGGGAGGCAGCAGGGCAAGGACGGTGAGTTTGGGGCTTCACACACACACACACACACACACACGCACACATAAGCTCACGCAGAAGCACACTGCAAGGACAGTGAGGTTGCAGCAGCGCTTGCGTGGGCCATGGTCACGGCATGTACAGGCACATACATGCGCGCAAATATACACACAACACACACACACAGATGCTCACACACAACACACACGCTCACCCGTACGAAAAGGCAACAACAGTTCTGCATTGCGAAACACTTCTGAAGTGTTGCACTCTCGACAAACTGCTGCACACCCAACGCACACTCAGAAAAGTACACACACACAAAAGCACACACACACACACACACACACACACACACACTGAACTGGTGCATCTTGTGGAGCCTCGGTTTGATGTTTGTCATGTATTTTGCAGGAAAGAAGGAGGCGGTGTACACGAACGCGAGTAAACAGGTGCTCGTCTTCTCCCCGCCGCCCGTCCTCACTCTCCACCTCAAGCGCTTCCAACAGGTGAGAGCGCCCGGGCGCCGTCACACACACACACACACACACACATACACTCACACGTACACACTGACTTTCACTCACACATACACACACACATACACAAACACACGCACACACACAAACAATTGTGCACACAAACAAACATACGCACACACACACACACACATACACACACACTCACACATTTCAGATGAATAAAATCACACAGACACACACGTACACGTAATTTACGAACAGTCCCGAACCCAAACCCAAACCCAGCCACGTTCACATGAAGCAGACCCAAGCAGTCTTTACATCCCCTGGGCCTTGTTCGATTTGACACATCACCGACACGTGTTCTTGTTGGCTGTAGCTGTGCCGTGATCTCAGGTCACCATGTGGTATGACCCGTGTCCAAACTGACAGGTGTTCTCGTTTTCTGCTTGGCTGTAGCTGCTGTTGTTTCTTCAGGTGGGGTTCTCGCTGCGCAAGGTGAACCGTCACGTGGACTTCCCGCTGCTGCTCGACCTCGCTCCGTTCTGCAGCTCCATGGCGCAGGTGCGTGCGGCTGCGCACTCCGCTCTGACGCGGGCTGCCCCATCACCACGTGGGCTTGTAATAAAAGTTCTGCTTCACGTGGGTTTGTTGTGCAGCAACTCAGGTCTGTAAACCTTAAGGGTAACGAGCAAAGATTTACTTGCGTGTGTTATGTTGGCAGGGCGTGAGGAGGGGGCAGACGCAGGTCCTGTACTCGCTGTACGGAGTCGTGGAGCACAGCGGACGCCTCAACAACGGACACTACACCGCCTACGTCAAGGTACCGTGTTCACTCTCCGCGTGTATACTACTTCCGTCAAGGTTCTGTATTTCCTCCACATTGTTTGCGTGAAGGTACCGTTTTCACCCTTGTGCAAATGGAACTCGTGAACAAGATCCCATCGCGTACACGCATTGGGTGTAGTATGCACCTTTCAGAGTGCTTCCCTTTTCACGTTCAGATGAGAGTGCACCCTTCATGCAGAGTGCATCTTTTCAAGGTGCATCTTGTCATTGTCAAGTGGATCACTTTGTACAGGTTCGTCCTCGCTCCGAGAATATTCTCCAGTTCATCAACAATCGCGTCACGAACGGCATCAAACTGCACAAACTGCTGGAGCTGATCGCGCGTGCGCGGGACGCTGAGGAGGGAGGCAAGGGAACAGCCGCCGAGGGAGGAGAGGTGGAGGGAGAGACGGAGGGAGGAGACGAGGAGAGGTGAGTGAGAGGGAAGGAGGGCAGTGGAAGGAATAGCAGTGGAGGGCGGAGAGGTGGAGGGAGGGGAAGAGAAGGAGTGAGTCAGAGGGAAGGAGGAAAAACAGAAGTGGAGGGGAGGGAGAGGTTCAGGGGAGAGGCTTTGGGAGGGACGGGGAATGGGAGGGTACGGCTGCAGAGAAAGAAAGCAACAGAGGAAGGAGGGGAGTGGCATGGGAAGGAGTGACAGAGGGAGGGGGGCTGGGAGAGGGCAAACGGTTCTGGGGTGAAGTTTTGGTTGGGCCAGGAGAATTGAGCAAGAAAGGAAAACCTGCTCAACAGCAGCTGTGAATTGTGTTGGGAGTCAAATCGACTGTGTGGAGACGGACAGGAAACCCGTCACAACCCCCGAGTGACTTTGCGACGAAACACTCAACTTTGTGGAGTTGCCTGGTGTCGCAACAACCAAACACCAAACGTGTGTGTATTTGCAGGGTTGACCCGTCGGCGGGAGGTGGCGGCGGCGGCGCGGGCGCAGGGACGCCCCCTGCTGGCCGCTGGTTCTACATCAGCGACAGTCGTGTGAACGAGGTGTCGGAGGGCGCAGTGCTGAAGAGCCAGGCGTACATCCTCTTCTACGAGCGTGTACTCTGACCCCGCCTCTCCCGCGTAGACGTGTAGCGACGTAGTGGCCTGCTTTGACGCTGCGTGCGTCATGGTGCATTTTGGTACGCTGTGTCGACTGAGCGACTTGTTCAGACACGCAGTGCGTGACGCACGCAGTGTGAAACAGGCCGACGATTATTTTCTTAGGTCATACAGCGTAAATGAATTCCGATGCAACTTTTTTGACTCGAGGCGATGTTTTTGACAGTGAGTGATTGCGATATTTTGTGGTCTTGATTGAAGATTCCGATGAATTCCTGTGGAAGGATACTCATTCAGGGCATTGTCACGTGGTGGTGTCACGTGGGTCTGAAATCGCTTGATGCAAGTGTTTTGTTGGGGAGGGAAAATCATTCATTCCGAATGTGGCGCACGCGACACAAACCGTGAACGTTGAGATAAGAGTAAGAGCAAATGAGTAAGATACGCGAGTGAGTGAGAGCCGGTCAACACGAGCAAGAGCTGTTCTTCAAAATTTAGACAAGTGAGAGCCGATTGGGTTGAATTGGAGCCTGTGGGCTGTCTTTCATCAGAGCTCATTCCAGTCTCAAGGGGGGTAGGTGTGCTTGGGTGTCAGAGAAAATAGTTTGAACTGGACTGTAATGCTTGCTTGTCCCTCTCTCCTGCTTGATGGTGTGTGCTACGTGATGAAAATGTCTTGTGTGATTGTGATATTTGGAAAGCGAAGAACGAGACACAGTTTTACTTCAGATTCTTCTATTTTCTGTAGGTTTGACGAGTGTAGATGTGTAAGGAGTGTGATACATGTGATTGTACTTTCTCCTTCTCTGTGATTGGTTGATTTGCGTGTGAAGCTGCAGCTTGGTCCCCCTGGTGGTGGGTGCTGCTTCAATTGAACCTCGCTTTGAATTTGTGTCCAAATCCGTTTGACTTTTGAAAGACTGCCATTGTCTGAGGATTGGTGGAACAGAGTGACTTTCGGATTGCTTGAATAGAGCAACTGTCGCGTGTATAAATTCGGTCCCAACCCCTTGTTTGCACAAAAAAAAACCATTTCAAACTTTGTGATGATATTTCTCCTGATAAAACTTGAAAGAATTGTTCTTTCATTCGTCAGACTTTCTCGTTGGACACGTGATTCTAGAAGAGTCGTCTTCTCCCAGTGAGCATGTGCAATGAATCTTGTGACCTGGTGAAAATGTGTCAATCAACCGTGTGATGTTCACCAACACTTGCCGGGTTGGAAAATTGAGTTTGTTTTGTAAGTTGAGAACATTGTGCTGATGAGGTGTGATTGATTATTGATTGATGGTTCGAGTGAAAATGTGGCAAATGAATTTCTGACTTGTGTGGTACGGCTCGAAGTTGTGGGGGGAGGGGTTGTTTTTCACGAAAGTTATCGCAGTAGTTTTGACGTCTGGTTGATGTGAGTGAACACGTGTCACGTGAATGGAAACTTCTTGCCAGAAAATGGGGCGAATTTCGAGGCTGGGTTTACGCACTCGTTTCACCGCTCATGGGCACCTCCCAAATCTGCAAATGCGTCACGAGTGACAGAATTGAAAAAACACAAGAAGCTATCCTCCAAGTCCTGCAAATTCTGCACGCGTGTGTTTTTTGTGACACAACGTGAAAGTGTGATCTGCAGTGATGATTTGTTCTTCAATGTTATTTCTGAAGTCTGATTTCAATATTTTTTGACGAAACGTGTCTGCAGATAAAAAATGCTGGATCATTGGTTGTTACTGACAGGGAGGTTCAGATGCAACCCGTGTGAGCCTGTGTCCGTCCGCTCCTGAAGGACCAGACTGTCAAACATTGATGACTCCCATGTAAAATTGTCCAGTTCGAAGGCCTTTGCACCGGACGTGAGACTGGATCGGCCTGAAAAAAGCCTCCGCACGGACTGCATCTAAACCTCCCTATTGATAGATTCGGAAGGAAATTGTTTCAAATGATATTCTCGACTTCTCATTGTTGGTAAAAATAAATTTCTCTCAGAAAATAATGACATTTGTTGTGATGGTGATGTGGACAGAATCAGCAACGCCGAAGAGACAACCGGCAGAGATCCCAGAGTGAGGAACATGAAATGAGGCCCAATGGCGCAAACAAGGGTCAGAACAGATGGGACTGAATTGAGTGTCGCAGGGTCGTTGTCACATCCGCAGGTTGTGATGCCTCGACCAGCCCTGTTCTGATTGACAGGCAACCGCACGCACGATGTACTCTCACCAGCGGACGGGCGTTCTGCTGGGGTAGGTGGGTGTGACGGGTGCTGAGAGGCTTTTGATCGTGGCGGGCGGGGGCAGTTGTTGGGAAATGGTTCCCATCTGGTGGGTGTGTGTGAGGGGTGCTGAGTGTGGTGGTGGGGGCAGGACTTTCCGTTGGGGACTTGGGTTTGGGTGGGTAGGTGTTCGTGAGAGGGTTGTTGCCCGGTGGGTGAGTGTATCCCAAGCACAGGATGGCGGGGCTTGGTGGGTGGGAGTGACGGGGACACTGAGGAGGCTGGGCGGTGGGTCGGGCAGATTGGCTGCCGCCCCCCCCTGCCCTCTGGCGGGTGGGCGTGGAGACCAAGGCAGACGAGGGCGGGAAGCGCCGCGGCTGTCAGGGCGCGCAACAGAACTCGTCACTGAACGGCATTCTGCACCAGCGTCGCTGGGTGACGCTGAGCAACTCTCGGTCGCCACTCCGCGTCATCCTGACAAGAAAATTAATTCGCAGAGGCGGATCAAAAATTTAGTCTCAGGAGCGACCCCAACCTCGAATTTTTATATGTGAAAATGGTGCTACGCGATGAGCGGGCGGGTGGGGGGGGTTGGAGAAGGTTAGGGAGGGCAACTCCGCCCCCGCCCTGCGCTGGGTCCGCCCCTGACTCCTCCCAGACGATCAAAAGCCGCGCGCGTTTAAAATTCCGTCCCTGGTCCCCGGGGGGTTGGGCGGGTACCAGGGGGAATCGAACGGTAATGAAGTTTCTTCCCAATCGCGACATTTAATGAGACGATTTCATTAATTTCTTGCCGGCCCGATGTCCTAATTCAAAGCGGGGTATGCGGCCCTCCGTCGACTGATAACCTTTGTGTCTTCCTCTGATGCTGCATCGTAAAAGAAGCGTCTTTTGCAAGATCAATGGGTTTTGTTTCTCGGGTGCTCCGATCGGGTCTCGTGCAACTTTCGCTTGGGGTCATGATGTTGGGGAGATTGTTGCATTGTACGTACTTGTGTGTGTGTGTGTGTGTGTGTGTGTGTGTGTGTGAGTGTGTGTGTGTGCGTGTGTGTGTGTGTGTGTCCGTGTTTGTGTGTGTGTGTGTGTGTGTGTGTGTCCGTGTTTGTGTGTGTGTGCATGTATGTGTGTCCGTGTTTGTGTGTGTGTGTGTGTGTGTTTGTGTGTGTGGGGTTGTGTGTGTACGTGTTTGTGTGTGTGTGCGTGTTTGTGTGTGTGTGTGTGTGTGTG
>JAAUXT010067389.1_pt1 | contig 21760 bp, 25 predicted proteins | sample 7278171 | NCBI WGS metagenome assembly JAAUXT01 (sample SAMN14350112, study PRJNA611818) | marine sediment metagenome | isolation source: surface marine sediment (1.8m) | place: French Polynesia: Moorea | collected 2018-08 | reverse complement strand
CTTTTGGAAGAGGCTGCCTATAGGTGATTTGATTTCGCTCACTCCGATTTCGCTCGCTTTTTCCAAAAGCTCACAAATCGGACCAAGCTCCTCAAATCACCTAAAAAGACGCGCAGATTGAGATTTTAATAACTGACAGATTGATTGACGTACCGAGTGTTTGATTGGGCGCGTTCGATTTGCGTGTGCCGGCTGGCCGAGTGAGCGCAAAAAACTGACTTCACCCACCTCCCCCCACATCCAAGCCAGGCGCGAAGTGGCGCCACCTCACCGCACGCGTAAATCGAACACGCCCATTGACAGCGAGCTGTTCGGGGTGGACGCGACGCTGTGGCACCAGATCCGCGGCGCGCAGATGGTGCTCGCGATGAAGGCCATCTCCGTCGGCTTCGACGTGGACGCGCGCGCCGTGGTGGCGCCACCGTCGCTTCCCGCGTTCCTCGGCTACCTCTTCCATCCGGGCTCCGTCATCTTCGGGCCCTGGGTCTCCTACTCCGAGTACGCGGACTTCAGGATGTACAAACACAAGAAGATGGTGCGTGTCGTGTTAAATTTACAAGTATTCGGAGAGTAAGGGGGAAGGATGTTTGACCGTTGTGAAGTTTCAAGCGCGCCATCGCTGGTCGTTGGATCGTGCGCTTTGTGTGGTCACTGGTGTTGTCCTGTCATCTGTGTGCAAGGCATCTTGCTGGCTTTTTTTTTTGGGGGGGGGGGCGTAAACCAGCAAAATTCGAGTTAAAAATGCTCAGAAGATTCCTTGTCATTGTCTGTCCATCGAGCAAATTTTCCTGGGTGGTCTCGTGAAAAAAGGACTGCCGACCAGAAATTGGGGGTTTTCTTATCTCTGATCTCTGTTGTGTTGTTTGCACACGGACATCTACATTGCGTTGGACTCCGAATATTCTGAGACCCAACTTGAGCCAGGGGTACACAGGGGTGCACATGTCCTTTGAGATCCGCGCTTGTTCTCCGTGCAGAAGTGACTCTTAGTGTCTATCTGGTGCACGCAATTTCACTTGTACGTTTTCTCAGCTTTACATGCTATGTGTGAAGTTTTCTCTCTGTTTCAGAACTTTTGGTGGTTTTACAAAATCTTGAAGAGTGCACTCTTGGCGTTGTGTTGTGTTGTCATGTCAACGTGCGTTGTGGATTGGCTCATTTTACAGAGCTGGGGCAGGTACGTTATTCACATTGAACTACGTTGCGGATGAGAACTTTTTCCCACCTCTTTCAGACTCAAATTGGGTGGGGCGACGTGTGACTGGTGCGTTTTGACAAGTCTTGTTTGGAGAAACAGACAAGCGCTTTGCAGCACTGGCTCATCATTCCAAGGCGTTCCACTGCTGCAGTTTCTGTCCAAGCGAAGTACAAAGAATGTGCGTGTGCTCATTGGTTGACGATTCACGGAGCTCTGCGCATGCGCGAAACTCACGCGGGTCACGTGTCGCTGCAGGTGGCTGACGGCGTACCGCGACGCGCAGTCGTTCCGCTTCAGCAGCTACTTCGTCGGCTTCCTCGGGGAGGTGACGCTGACGCTCGCGGGGCTCGGAGCCAGCAAGAAGAACGGAGATGTCAAGTGGTCAGTCGGTCAAACTGTTTCCGGGTAGCTTCGCGCTTGCGCAGAAGTGGACGCAACAGACTGCGTCGCTCGGAGTGGGCCGTGATTTTTACACACGCCGTCCTCAGGGAGCGGCGTGTGTTATGCAACGGTGCTAGGTAGTGTGGTGGGACCCCCCTCCCCACCCCCTAGTTAGAAAATTTTCTGTCTTGAGGGACCCCCCCCCCTGCCGGTTTTACACTCAGAGAAAATTTTCTGTCTTGAGGGACCCCCCCTGGATTTTGGACTTAGAGAATTTTCTGTCTTGAGGGACCCCCCCCCCTTCCAGTTTTGGACTTTAAAAATTTCCTGTCTTCTGTCACCATCACCTGTATCTTTACATCCATGGAGCACACATCTCAACTGTGACACAGCGTGTGTCTTCACCGCCAGGTGATCTTGTTGGTGATTTGCACCGGGTACTGGTCAAGCGCGAAGCACAACAGGCATCCAGAACATTTTTCTGTGTACAGCACTTTCTTCATGAAAATGTTGTTCAATTCTGTTGATATTTGGTAGATAAATTTGTTCTTAGTCAAGGAAAAGGTGCCAGGAAGGAAATGAATCATTTTGGCCTCTTTCAAGTTGGCAGTATTCCAAAATTACTCTTGCCAGGGACTTTTGACCTTCAGGCGAAGTGGGGTCATGTGTGATGATTTCTAGATCTATTTCATTTGAACTCAAGGTGCAAATCTCGCGAGTTTCATGGAACTATATTTTGGGTACAACCGGAAATGGTGCGCCGTGAGCGACGCGGTTCGCTGAATCGAACCGGCCCAGGCAAAAGTGATACGGACGCGTCGAATCGGACACGGTTTGAAGTGGTGACGGGCCTGTTCGATTCAGCGCACCAGCACAACACGCTGGCACCGTGTTCAATGGTGCCTGATGAAGAACAGGGAGTTTGTTGTGTTTGGATTCCAAATTGAACTTGCCCAAGTTCATGCCTTGGCGCTTCCGACAATCGAAAACAAACCATCGTGTCAAGATGAAGTGGACTCAACTTTCTACACGTGTGCACGCGTCGCGAACAACGACACCCCCCAACTCCGCCCGCGCTGCTGACGTCACGTTGAGCGGGGCTCAGGGTGCGCATGCGCTGTTGCAGGGACGCGGCGGTGGCGCGCCCGCTCAACGTGGAGCTGCCGCGCTCCCTGGTGGACGTCGTCACCAACTGGAACCTTCCCATGCACCACTGGCTCAAAACCTGTGAGTACCCTGTCCCAGTGGATCCAGGGGCCCGATGGGTCGAGGGGAGTGGCCTATCGTAGCGCGGTGGATGTAGGGGTCAAGGGGCCTGCCCTATCCCAAGAATTTCCGGGCCTGGATGTTCAGGGTGGATCCAGTGCCCTGTTCCAGTGGAGCTAACCGTATTTCTTTTTGGAAAAAACAGAATTTGTTTTTTTCATGACATTTCATGTTTGAGAAGCGAGTTTGTGAATCGTGAGTTTTCCATGCGATGCCTTGATTTGGTGGACAATGCAACGCGAACTTCATCTATTGCAGACGTTTTCAAGACTGCGAAGCCCCTGGGCACTTTCAACGCAATATTCCTCACCTACATAGCCAGCTCCATTTTACACGTGAGTGGCCGACAGTGTGTGTGTGTGTGTGTGTGTGTGTGTGTGTGTGTGTGTGTGTCTGTCTGTCTGTCTGTCTGTCTGTGTCTGTCTGTCCCTTCTCTATGGCCCCTCTCTCTCCCTGTCTCTGTCTGTCTGTCTGTCTGTCTGTTTGTCTGTCTGTCTGTCTGTCTGTTTGTCTGTCTGTCTGTCTGTCTTGTCTGTCTGTCTCATTCTTTCTCTGAGTGGGGAATGAAAAAAGGCAGAAAAGAGTGACCGTTTGTGCTGAATGCGAGCTTGTTGATTGCATTACAGACGAAAGTGATTTTGTTCAAGGTAAGTGTCGTTGTGCAGAAATGGGCTTTTGTTTGTGTTGACTTTCGCCCTGTGTTGTCGTTGCGGGTTTTTTTGGTGTTCGTTGGTGAAACAATCGTTTTCCCCAATGTGTGCAAGCGTTACATATCTGCCCGTCTTGGCAAACTGTGGACGGTCCGATCTTATCTCTTGTCTTTTTCTTGTTTTCACGAAACTAACTTCTCTTGTTTTGCAGGGGCTGAATTTCCAACTGGCTGCAGTATTGTTGTCGCTCGGGTTCTACTCCTACACTGAGTACAGTGAGTACGCTCTGTCTCGGTTGCGTGGGCGGGGCCCCAGCCTCATAGCAAGGTGGGGCCAGGGGGGGGGGCGGGGGGCATTCGAGATCGCAAAATGGGGGTGAGGCCACGATCTGTTTGAAAAGACGACGCCTCGGATCAGGTAGATTTGGTTGCTGGTGTCGTACGGTACCGTCTCGTGTGAAAGACGCACTTGTTTGCCTCAAAACGGAATATCAAAGGAAAGGGTGTGCAAGTGGTGCACAAGGACGAGCCTTGCCACGAGAAGAAGCCACATGTTGGGGTGCGTCTTGTACACGAGACGGGACCGTACGAAACCGTTGAAGGAAAAGTCTTCACTCTGTCAACAGGGTCTCAGTCTGTGGAGAGTGAAAGCACAAGCACGTGCGTCAGACGAAGTGACCGAGACCAACAGTGCTGCTGGTTGCCATGGCGATGTCATGTTGCGAGGTTGTCACGGATGATCGGATGATTGTGATTCGCATTGCAGTGTTCCGCAAGAGATTAGCCGACGTGTTCGACGCGTGTATCCAGGCTCGGCGCTGCAGGGACTGCTCACACAGCTACAGAGCTGTACGTACATCTCTGTCTGTCTGTCTGGCTGTCTGTCTCTGTGTGTGTGTATGTATGTCTGTTTGTCTGTGTGTGTGTATGTCTGTCTCTGTCTGTCTGTCTGTCCCTTCTCTGTGTCCCCTCTCTCTCCCTGTCTCTTACTGAACACAAACACTCTCTTCTCTCACCTTCTCACTTTTCCTCTCACTTGCTCTCTCTCTCACTTGGGCTCACTGTCTCATTCCACACACACACACACACACACACACACACACTCCTCTCTCTCTCTCTCTCTCTCTCTCCCTCTCTCTCTCTCTCTCTTTCTCTCTGGCTCTCTCTTGCTGTCTCTCTTATTGCTTTCTCTCACGTCATCTCTCTCCTTTCTCCGTCTCCCCGCTGGTGGGGTCACGAATACGTTTCCCATGCTCGACAAAAGATTTTGTGTGTGGATAATCGCGGTGTGTGGTGGACGCCAGCGTTCTGCAATCAGAGCGAGGAGCAACCTTTGTCAAAATGCGTCAAACCTCATAAATCTTGCCTCCGACAGTCTTGAGTCAAAATTCCTTCGTCCAATTGTTCACATCGGTGTGCGGCAGGGGTGAGAGGGACAGTATTGCTCACCGTGTGTGTGTTGCTTGCAGCTGCACCCGGCCGTGGTCCTGGTGAACGTGCTGTTCGGACTGCTGACCGTCTTCCACCTCGCCTACCTGGGCCTCATGTTCGACAGCTCTGATGAGCAGGAGAAGGTGCGCGCGCATGAGGGACTGAACAGCACGCTCTGCAGGGTTTTCAGTGAGACTGGGAATCGCACGTGTTTCTCAACGAGCCTGTTTGTTGTGACGTTCTTCTGCAGTGTGTATAATTGGAGTCGCGCAAGACACACACTGATACTTCACATCACAAAACACACACATACACACACACACACACACACACACACACACACACACACAGACCAACGTACACATTCTCTTTCTCTCTCTCTCTCTCTCTCTCTCTCTCTCTCTCTCTTTCGCTCCCTCACTCCCTGCTGTGGCTGTCTGACACACACACACACACACACACACACACACACACACGCGCGCGCACACCGACTGCGCACACAACACTTGCAGCCTGCCTGCTCCCTTTCTGTGGGGAACGGATATGCTCTCTCTCTCTCTCTCTCTCTCTCTCTCTCTCTGTCTCTCTGTGCAGAGAACGTCATGTCTGTCACTCTGTTGCGTTGTTGCAGTATCGGCACATCGGACGCGTGTATTCCCACTCCCGAACGGAAGTGGCCTTCCCGAGAGCAGCCGAGGTTTCCATGAGCGTCACCCACGTGTTACTGTTTACAGTTCAGCAGTTGTCGTTTCTCTGTTCACCAACATTTTCCCTTCAGGCCATCGATCTGCAGACACAATTCGTGATGTTGAGACTCTGATTCGCTGCCCACCCCTACACCGTGACCCAATCCTGGGTCCGCTCTTGCAGTCGCGGCAGAAATCACTGCGCGCGCACGGGAACACAAGAAGGCCACTTTGCTCAAATTGTTCTTTTGTGGACAGGATCTGTTTGAGATTGACTTGGGCGAGTTTGAATGCGGCAGGACCAGGTGCGCACCATTCCCGATTCCTGTCGCGCATTTTCACCCGCGTACACGCGCGCCGCGCCAACGTCGCGTCAAAATTGTGACGTTTGAACGTCGCGTGGGTGACGCGGCGTTGAGGCGATGTGTGGGAATTTCACGCGCTGTTCACACTGGGTCCGTGTCCGTGACGGAACGCCGTGCGCAAATTATGCGTGAAATGGTGCACACACATTTCAATAGTGCTGTTCACACTGGTTCCTCGAATCCATGACAGAAAGGTTTTGGCTCCAAGAGGCACTGTTTTCACGCTTCTCTTCTCACCGCAGGGCTACGCGATGCAACACACGCTCGGCAAGTGGGCGGGCCTCGACTTCCTCAGCCACTGGGTCGCCATGGGAACCTTCGTGCTGTACCAGCTCATCTAGATTCAGCTCCTCCAGGCACCCCGGGGGTTGCGGACCCTGGGCAAGGACACTGCGGTCTGCAGGAAGCGCGGAGGAGGTCTGGTTCACGCTGGATACGCCGTGCGTTGCCACAAGGCGGCGCCCGTTGACTTGTGGGGATGTTCAGAGGTGCAGTACATGCAGATAGAACCTATTCAGGGATGCAGTGCCAATTCATATGTTCAGGGGTGCAGATCCTGTTGACCAGTTTTGGGGCACAGTGCCAATTTTTAGGGGGTTACAGTACACATTGACTTGTAGAGGGATACAGTACCAAGTGGAACGCAACATATGACTCGTCTGATGTGAATCAGGCCACACACATGGACTCGCCAGGTGGGATTTGCTATCTTCAGGAACAACTTTTGAGGCGAGATCGAGTGACCCAAGGTCACCTGCCTAGGTCACTGTCAAAGGTCACCTGGTCAATGACAGAATCGAATCTTTCCAGCACACTAAGTTGCACTTGCTGCTGCTGTTATTCTTGAGATTACGCGCTCTTCCGGTGTGTGCGCATGCGCACGTTAAACGTCACGCGCCTCCAGCACAGTCGAAGTTTGAAAACCACCGACTTCCATTCTGCCCTGTACCCCACCTGCCGGATCGGTTTGTGATTTGTACGGAGATTTACAAGTGACCAAAGTTTTTATTCCTCTGTCATGGATCTGGTAATTGGGGCACGTTGGTGGAGGACCGCACGGATCTGCTAAAACTCGCTGTTGTGAATGCGACGCGTGCGTGTGGTGCGCATGCGCGCTGTGTTGCACCTGCCCGTTGAGCTGAATCTCTGCAGCTTTGACGCGGCAGGGATGAGGTTTTGTGTGACGCCGGCATCGCGTGGACAGTTTTCATACGGAATACGTGTCGCGTGCGTCTGGATGTGTCGGTGGTTTGTGTGTCGTGTGCTGAACTGGACAGGGGCGGGGCTTCTGGCTGGTGTCCAACTTGGCATGGGGTTTCACTCTTTTGTGCGGGCACTTGGATCTAGATCTACATTCCGTGGGATTTATACAACTGAGTTCATCGCTACATTCTTGCTGTACGATTGAAATTTTGTTTCTATTGTTTGGGAGAATCTTGTGCCATTGGGGATCATTTTTGGTTTTGTTGGTGGGTGTTTCATTTTTGCAGAAACTGCAACTGACTGTTCTCGTCACGCGTAGTTCGAGACGGTGTGTTCGATTGTGTGTTTCGAGCGTAAAAGACGTTTGTGCCCACGAAAATGCCTCAACGCGTTAGGCTCACAAATCGAACACATCTCTCGGTGATCTAACTGTGAAGAAAACATTCGTGCATTTGCTGCGTGATTCTTGTGCTGCCGAGAAAGCTGACTTGTTTCTGTTATGATCGAGTTTTAGTTCGACGTTTGAAATTAAAAACATCAATGTCGTGTCAACTTTAGACACCCTTACACAGAAAGATTCTATTTGAAAAACCCTAGTTTTTGGTCAATTTTGTTCAATAATACTTTGAAAATGTAAAATTACTTCCAAAATTTTAAAAAAGTCAAGGTATGCAAAACTTTTTTTGACATTCACGTTGATGTTTTCAATTTCAAACGTCGAACTCACTGATATTTTTTGCCCCGAAAAATCTCACGTCTCGCTTCCAGTGAATTGTTGTTTGAAACTAGAGTAACACGTGACCGTGTCTCTTAGCAACGTGCAGTGAGACTTGTTCTCTCCTCGCTTACCAGTGAATCTCTTGGAAGTTTTGTTTGTTCTTACACGAGGGCTTAAAGTCACTGCTGAATACTGTTGCGTTTTCAACACTTGAGTGTGACAAGGGCGGCCATCTTGGTTTTTGACGTGTGGACCACGTGTCTGCACCGGTGGGTGTTCTTGTTTGTGATTGGTATTTGTTAAGGAAACCGATTTTGCCATTGGCTGCCAATGAGAGCCGTCCCGTGCGTTGAATGTGTTTTTGGGTGGAGTGGCATATTGCACAAGTGTGGGTTGAATGTGTCAATTTTGTTGAGAACTCTTGTTTTGGACTGAAGGGTAATTTTGTTGTGTTTGCGGTACAGGTGTTGCACGGGGTGCTCTCCAGCGGATTCAGGAGGGGGGGCAGGCGCCAACCTTGAAAATTCGACACAGGGAGATGAGAATAGATTGTGTGTTCAGCGCAAAGATCAGGGGGCTGATTGTCAAATCTATTTTGTTGTGTTTCTGGGGTGGGGGGGAGGGTCCATGGCCCAACCCCTGGATCCGCTGGAGATGACACAAGCATTTTCACCATTGGCGGGGTTGTTGCCGGGTGTAGCTTAGTTTGCTGCAGGGTTCACGCAGTACAGTGGAGGTTCTGACACGGCTTGCTTCGGGGGTGAATGGGAATGGTTGACAGATTTATTGTGCGTCTGGTGTGGTTGGTGTGGCTCAGTGTGTGTGAACGTGATCTCGCGTTGGAAGACCCGTGGGTCCACCAGTAAAAACATTTTCTTGCTGTTATGTTTGAATTGGTGTCACGTGGCGTGTTCGATTTGCGCGGAGAAAGGCACCGTGGACTTCCACCACCAGGTGGTGCGTGTGCGTCGCAGTGCGTTCACAGCGCAAATCGAACACACCCAGTGCGCCACAGGGAACAAAGAGTGACGTCACGAGGGACACCACAGGACACGTGTTGGACGTTCTTACTTGTGCCACAATCGATTCCAGCGAGGCTCAGTAGGGAGTTTAGGCAACGCCCTCGTGTCCCATCCGCACACGTGACATTTTCGTTCAGGTGCGACGGGCCACGGGGCGCGTTGCCTGATCTGCCTATTGCTGGCCAATCTCCGTCCTTCTGTGCGCATTTTGTGGCATTTTGAACTGGTGGGACAAAGTTAATGAGGTCTGCATTTACAATTGAATGGTGTGGTTTGTGAAGGGTCAACGCACCGACTGATCTAAGTGGTCACAATGGTGCGAAGAAACAATAAGCAGAGTTCAATAAACGAGATTATCATTGAAGTGGTGTGTTTCCTTTATCTCCGCGAGAAGAGCACAGTCATCCACGGGTGTTGTATTTTCTGTGAGTTCCTGAATGAAAATTAGACAATTGAATTGGAAGTGACCTCTCGTTCTCGTATCCATGTTGGGAACAACAGTCCTGAGAGTTTGAGCGCCTGAGACATACGAGTACTGTGGCCCCGAATTGGCGAAATGATGCCTTGTCTTCACTCAACATCAATTGGCGAAAACAGATCTGCGTGTTTGGCGAAGAAAAACTGTGAAGCATGAAGCGACGAAATCTGTGACTCGAAACGATGGTCATACAGTACCCAAGATACAGTATTGAGTCTGAGCTGAAAGATCGAAAACCTGCACCGCGCCATGTTGTTCACATTCCTCGAACCTCGTCCACGTGCGACACACTGAACCACGGAGAACTGGCCCATCTCCGTCCCCCAAATAGAACCGGTGTCGCGGTTCGCAAAGACCTCAGAATCCAGCCACACCCGACGTCTCTGGGAACTGGGCCAACCAGCAGCACTCAGACTCCTCAGGAGTCCAGAAGACTTCAGCCTGGGTATGTTCCCAAAAGACCTGAGCCCTGGGGTGCTGGGTCGGTCAGGCTGTTCTCAAACACCTGAGTTCCTCAGGACCTTTGCGCTGACGCGTCGAGTCTTTGCTGCGAGGCGACATGTTGGACGCGTTTGCCTGGCGCTGGTTGTCACTGACGAGGTTCAGCAACGCTTAATTTTCACATGGCCGCGGTGTGGCTGTTCTAGTTACCTCCTCGTATATACCGCACGGAAAATCAGTCTGTGGAAACCTCAAAACACACGTGAAATGTGTGGTGTGTTCTGCCTCCACAGGCACACACGGTGTCCACATTGACGGGCAGCTTTCGTCAGCCACGTATTGAGGGCACGTAGCACGTGTTTGCTGACCACCCCCCCCCGCCCTCACACTGCCCCAGGAAACGCTCTGAGCGCGGCTCACACGACGAGGTCGTGGCTGGACCCGCAGCAGCGCGTGTACACGAGGACGCGGACCCTGTAGAGGCAGTAGAGAACGATCCAGATGACGGGGAGGCCGACGAAGATGGTGAGGACGACGTAGAGCACCGCCTCCCCGGGGCTGTCCGACCAGTCCAGTACTGAGTAGACGTACGGCTTGTCCAGGGCGTTCGTCTCTGGAAATGGTGTGATCTGGGGTTGTGTGGGGTATGAGGTGTGTGTGTGTGTGTGTGTGTGTGTGTGTGTGTGTGTGTGTTGACCGTGTCTGTACGTGTTTGTGGTGATTTCACAGGTTCATTGTCTGTGTGTGTTCTTTGTGGCGCTGTGAGCGTTGTGCTTTGTGTGAGTACGTGCTTTTCTGTGCAAAGTGATTTCATGGTGACAAGAGACAATTTCATCCCATAAAATTATGAAGCCAGATATTTTTGTTGTTTTCGGGGTCAGACCCCCTGTTGTGTGTCAATGTATGCGTGTGTGCGTGTTGTGTATCAGGACTGTACCCACGTACGTGTGTGAAGGGTGAGGGAGGGAGGGAGGGTGGGACGGAGGAAGAGAGAGAGAGAGAGAGAGAGAGAGAGAGAGAGAGAGAGCGAGAGAGAGGCGGGGGAGAGAGGGACAGAGAGAGAGAGAGAGAGAGAGAGAGGGGGAGAGAGAGAGGGAGGGAGGGAGGTTGGGTGGGATGGAGAGAGAGACAGATAGAGAGAGATAGAGAGAGAGAGAGATAGAGAGAGGGAGATATATATATATAGAGAGAGCAAGAGAGAGAGAGGGAGATGGAGATATAGATAGATAGAGAGATAGAGAGAGAGACAGAGAGAGACACAGAGACAGAGACAGAGGGACAGAGAGAGAGAGACAGAGACAGAGAGAGAGACAGAGAACGTCACTCACGCCCCGCCAGGTCGTAGATGAGCGTGAAGAGTCCGTAGATGAGCGCGACGCCGCACGGGTAGACGACGTGGTAGAGACGCAGCGGCACGCCGCTCACGCACAGCACGTCGACGAGCACGTAGAGCGCGTTCACGCCGTGCGTCACGATGTTCACGTCGTCCAGGAGCTGGTCGTCTGAGAGCGACGCAAACTCACGTGTGAATATCAATGATGGCGCATTTGGTGTGTGTGTGTGTGTGTGTGTGTGTGCGTGTGTGTGCGTGTGTGTGTGTGTTTGTGTGCGTGTGATGTGTGTGTGTGTGTGTGTGTGTGGACGGACCTCTTTCACACTGCAGGCGCGCCGTTGTCTTCTGCGTGTGCCAAATTCTTCACTTCTGAGCCCCCCCGTTGAAGGTGATACAATGCGGTCTGCCACGAGGGTCCTCACGCAGGAGTACCAAGCGTTTGGGTACGCGCTCCCGCACGGAACCCCCAGCAGGGTATACAGGCGTCCCCAACAGGGTACTCACCCCCGTAGAGCAGCCCCCAGTACAGCGCGGACGTGGTCACGCTGATCCCGATGGCGATGTCGTACAGAACCCAGACGAGCTTGAAGCGCCACGGCATCGTGGTGTACCGTCCGCTGTACCCTGGAAGGGTCGAGTAGCGACAGGGGTCAAAGAGCTCGATGTGAGTTGAACCCCCAACGCTCCTCAGGATCCGCCCTCCCCCGAGCCTCACCCCCACCCGCACCGCCCCTGCACCCCCTGCCCATGCTGCCCCTGCACCCCTGCCAGCCACCCCTACACCCTGCCTACACTGCCCCTGCACCCCCGCCCACACCTCCCAGGCACCCCCACCTGCCCTGCCCCTGTACCCCACCCATGCTGCCCCTGCACCCCCTCCTTCACTGCCCCTGCACCCCCGCCCACACCAACGCTCACTCATCCCACTGTGCGCTGGCCCCACGGAACCATTACTTTGTCAGGCTTGTACCTCCTCACACACTGCCTACCCGTTCTCCCGGCATCACCCGTACCCCGTGCCCACACCACCCCCACACCCCACAGAGCCCCTCGCACCCCTCGCCCGCACCCCTAGAATCCCCTGCCTGCACCACCCCACCCCCCACCCACAACCACCCCACACTCCCCACACCCCTGCTCGCACAACCCCACATCATCTACCGCACCCTATGCCACCCCACCCCAGTCCGCACCACCCCACTCCCCCGCCGCACCCCGCGTGCCCGCATCCCCTTTCCGCCCACAGCCCCCCCCCCCCCCGCTCACCGCCCCGGCTGCGCTGCCGGAAGTACTCGACGACGGTGACGACGGCGTGCACGAGCAGGTTCACGTTGAGCAGCAGGAACGCCCAGTTCGTCAGGTAGATGAACCACTTGACGTGATTCTCGGGGCGAGACGACGTTCTGAACCAGACCAACAGTGACGTCACAGGTGGGAACACGTGACCCTGACCGCGCAACAGCATCAACATTTTCCAGCAATTCTGCACTTCAAATTTGAAGCTGCCCCTGATTCCGACCTCGCTGCCTCTCTGCTTTGGCCCTGCTGCTTTGTGGCACCCAGGCCCCTCTTCCCCTGAACGGACCCCTCTGCCCTGCTCTGAGGTCCTTCTGTCCCCCCCGACGCCCCACCTGCCCCTTTCCCTCTCCCCAGACTTTTGGATCCTGTAGCCCTTCCCCAGATCCTGAGGGCCCCGCTGCCCCTCTGTCCTGACCCCGTGGACCCTGCTGCCCCCTCAGCCCTGACCCCCTGGGCCCCACTGCCCCCTCCGCCCTGACCCCCTGGGCCCCACTGCCCCCTCCGCCCTGACCCCCTGGACCCCGCTGCCCCCTCTGACCTGTCGACGAAGACCCCGGTGAGCACGAGCCAGACGAAGAAGAAGACGCTCCAGGCGACCCTCCACAGCACGTAGAGCGCAGGCGCACGACCCCACTACAGGAAGCACACAAACCGCGCGTAGTGCCAAGTAGTGCTGCTGATCAATTGATTGAGAGATTGAGAGAGAGAGAGAGAGAGAGAAAGAGACGGAGAGAAAGAGAGAGGGTAGAGAGAAAAGCAGGAAGAGGTTAAGAAGGGAAGGGAGGATTGAGAGAGACACACAGGAGAGAGAGACACATAGAGATGAGACAGACTGAGAAAGAGGGAGACAGAGAGAGACAGACAGAGACAGATCGAGGCAGAGGGAGGGAGACAGAGACAGACAGAGACAGATCGAGGCAGAGGGAGGGAGACAGAGAGAGGCAGAGAGCGGGAGACAGAGAGACAGACAGAGAGACAGAGAGAGAGGCAGAGAGCTCTCTAGAGAGGCTCCTCTCACCATCTCACCTGGGATGTGACGAACAGGTGCGGGGTCGGGTGGGCGAGGCCGAAGTGGGCGGGGCGGAACTCGCCGCCGCAGCAGCCGCAGCGCCCGGGCGTCTCCGCGCCGTCCTCCCGGGCCAGAGACGCGCCGTCCTCCCGGGCCATGGCGGCGCCGCCGATCAGTCTGCGAGGGCGTCAGTGCGTTATGTCAGTGCGTGATATCAGTCACAACGTGAAATTGTGTACATTCCTGTCGTTACAACGTGCAGATGAAACCACCAACAACGTAGGCAGGTTCGCCACACGCGTGTGCTGTTCTTTTTGTCACCCACTACGCCTTGAAGAAGCAGATGTCCACCCAGATTTATTGTGTCCTGGTCTGTTGACCTCTGTGCAACAAATGAGATTTAGCTGTGTTTTCTGCATTCGTGAATCAACTGCCAAATGCACATCGATTGATCCAATTCGCGCACATGCAGTTGACGCACTTAGTCCAGCAGTTAATGTCGTCAGTCTCTTCTTGCAATTGTGCGTAAAACTTCCAAACAAGAGATCCAAAACAGTGAAAACTTCCAAACAAGGAGCCAAAGCACTGAGAATGGGGTCCAAGCGACGTTCGCATGTCAGGGTGGGGGATGTGAAGCGTAACGTCCGCTCGCTTGGAACGCTCTGAAAGGTCACGGTGTGCGTCGACAGGGCTGACTGCGCGTCAACCAGAGAGGAGGGCGGGAGCCTTGTTGGGAACGTGTGTGTGTGTGTGTATGTGTGTGTGTGCGTGTGTGTGCGTGTGTGTGCGTGTGTGCGTGCCCCACCTGATGAGTTTGCGGGACTGCACGTCCCAGAGACAGAGGCATGTCTGTGTGTGTGTGTGTGTGTGTGCGTGTGTGTTGTGCGTTTTTGCGCGCGCTTGTGTGTGACGTGCGTATAAAAGGAGATTCTGCGCAACCTTCAAACGCTGAATCAAACTTCTGGGGAAAATGTGTTTTGTGCTCGGTCCGCTTGGCCTTCTGCTGACAAAAAAGAATTCAAACTGTCCTTACTTGGTATCTTCTCCCATCTTTTGGTCCACCATCCGACTGCAAAGCCTCGGAGCGAAAGTACAAGTCCACCACGGCCGGTGGTTTCGCAGATCTGTGTTCGTCACAATTGAATGCCCGAGTAGACCTACTTCTGTGCAAACATCACCGCTCAGCGATGCCTTTCGTGGAGCACAGCTGCTCAGCTGTGTGTGGCCATTCCAGAACAATTGTGAGTACGTACTATAGTCAGTTAGGGGTTTCCACACAGATGACGCGGCGTCAAACATTTTGACGTGAGACCAGGAACGGACTGGACCGTTATTTTAATGCTCTCCATTGGGCATCATGTTAAATTTGACACCCGCGCGTCAAAATTTTGATGCGCGCGTCAAAAATTCTGACGCTGCCCAGCCTGTGTGAAAACCCTTGATGTCCTGTGTTGTTCGTGACCCTTGAGATGGAAAAGAATGCACGCCTGTTCGTTCTTTGTGTGTCTTGGTCGTGAAGAATGAGATATCCGACACGGCATACAGGGAAGAGAAGCTCTGGGGCAAAACCAGATCCCAACTTTGGTTCTTCCTGGGGAAAAGTGCACAAAGAACATCAAAGACGATCCACCCTCAAAGTTCCACAGGTTTTGGAAATGTCAAGGCGGTGCAAGACCACGTCAACATCAAAATCCTCCTTCGTAAAAACATACAAAAAGACTTGAAGCCCGTTTATTGAATTTTTATTGAGCTATTTTGCACAGATGGAGGTTGTGCAGAGTGAATGAACATGCATGTGCACTTGAATATGTATACTTGAGTACACAAGCTGAACGAATCCCCAAGGAAACCCTTCTCATCCGACGTCGCACGTGACTACGTGAGTTTTGATGTGACGTCATCATTCTGAGTCTCGCCCGATTCGAGCAGGAAGTGCACTGCAGAATACTCACACGTCAACCATCAACGCACAGACAAAGATTTTTGCAGACAAAAACCACACCAAAACATGTGATCAAAATATGCGACAATTGTGTTCGGCACTTTTCGTGAATTGAAATCACAATTTCATACAAGTTTGTTCAATGGCAAAAAATTCTCAATTTTCTAGCACACAAACAGAAACAGCGTTATTGACATGTGCAATGAGTTTTGAATTGAATTTTGTGCATGAACATTTTCACCGTAGATTTAAATTGTGATCAACTTTGTCATTGATATGTTCAAGGGCTTTTCCTCACGCACGCGAAGTTCTCAGGGCTCACGTTCCTACGGGAAACAGTCTCGTTCTGTGATCAAGTCCACCGTGCTTTGGTCTTGAATATTTTTTAAACTAGTGTCCACAAGTTTTGGTTTTAGTGCTCTGGGCACAGTCAGGAGATTTGCTGTCCAGGGGGGTAGAACAAAGAAACAATGCAAGTGGAAACAACTCGACTAGCTCACAAACAAAAGGTGTTTTCCGTTTCTTTTGTCGGGGGGGGGGGGTTCAGGTTGGGGTGACGCCCCCTGGATCCTGGTTCTTCTCACCGTTGTGTGCTCCTTCAGAATCCGCGTTTCTTCTCTTTGGCCTGGTCTTCAAATCAAGTCTACTGGCTCTTGTTCTTGAACTCGTGGAGCCAGTCGCGCACCTCTCCCACCTCGTACCCGTGCGGTCCCTTGCGACCCTCGTACGCAACCGTTCCGTCCAGGACGATGTAGAGCCTCTCCGGCAGGGCCCCATAGGCCAGGTTCGCCTCGTTGTCCATCTTATCCACATAGAAGGTGCCTGGGATTCTGAATTCGTCGTCTTCCTGCAGGATACTGGCGGCCAGTACGCGCTCCTGCAGGGACGCGTGCTGTTTGATCTTGTACTTGTTTCCCCGGAAGTTCCACTGATCCATAGCGTGCGCCTCCGTGATGTAGACAGTGACGAAATCAGCTACGCCAGCGAAGTCCTCAACGACTTTCTTGAAGTCGGATAACTCCGCCATGAAGGGGGGTCAGCTACAGCTCCCGAAGTTGAGCACCAAGGGTCTACCGGGTTTGGCCGTGTCAAGCAGGTTGACCTCCTTTTGACCGTCAGAGGTCATGACCTTGGGGTTGGGCGCTTTCTGGTTCAGACTCGCCGTCTTGTAGTAGACGTCTAGGTATGTGCGCTTGAGGACGAGCATCATGTTGGAGACCTTGCCCCAGGAGTCAGCATAGTCCTCCACCTCGTACCCTGGGATGTTCATGGCCGTGAGGTGCCTCGCCTTTCTGTGGAACCAGTGGAGGAGGGGCGGGTGGAAGGAGAGGATGAAGCAGACGGAGAAGAAGAGCGAGAGGCGCACGGTGCGCCTCAACAGGTCCCAGAACCGGCTGTGGGAACCCATCGCGCGTCTGAAAGAAACGAGCAAGGAGCTGTTGGGCCTCTGTCCGCGCATGCGCACGGACGGACGTGGGGGGGGGGGAGTCTGATGCCTGGGGAAAATGTGGAATTGGTTTCGCATTTTACCTTTCATGGTCATATTTTTTTGAAATTCTGCACAACTGGCCCCCCCACACGCACACACGCACGCACACACACATACACACACTTGTAACCTCCATGTGGATGTGTGACACGCCCCACATGGATCTGTACGAGAGCCGCGAATCACTGCGGGGGGGACAATTTAAAGAGCGTGACAGCTTCAGCAGAAGGAAAAACAGGAACCCACGTGTCTGCAGAACCTGCAGATATATCTCAAAAATCACACTCACCTTGGAACAGCAGTTCAGCAACTCACATTTCACTGGTTGCGAGCAACTTTATGGAAGTCTCTCAAAAGGTGCAAGAAATCGAATTTGCTCCACTTTTTGCCCCCTTTTTTGGGCGTGTTGCTAGGATCATGTTGCACTGTCAACAACACAGCTGGTGCACGTGGACTCCGCGAGGCCGCAGACCAAAAATAGACGCGAGCCAAAGTCAGGGACAAAACAACTGGCACACTCTTTCTTTCAAGTGGCAAATACGTCGGACACACGATCTCTGCTGGTTCTGCATCATTCGGACACTTTCTTGCACAGAAATCTGCCCACAAAAGTAACTTTCCAGATTCGGCAAGATTATTTGAATTGTGTTGGAGGAAGTTTCCAGCAAAACGATGAGGACACGAAACACGATTCCAAGAAAAAGAACACACGTGTGGAAAAGAAAACCACAGCCATGCGCCATTTTCTGGACACACCAGAGTTGAGAACGTCAAACACGAAAGTCTCTCGAACCTCTGTTGCTCAGAGTCCCTCACTATTCAGGGTACACACCAACAACAAGCGCGTGCGTGTTACCTAACCACTCACGTGTGTGTGTGTGTGTGTACTCACCTTGCCTCTCCCTTGCTCTGCAGTGCCTGAGTTCGCACCTGAATCGAGTTCCCTTTCACGTGCATGTTTTCCACCTGTAGGTCAACAGAGCGGTGTGAACAGTGCAGCTACATCACAGTGACGCGCACCTGGAGAGTTTGAAGCTGCAGACAATATCCCACCTGGACAATAGCTGTTTCACTGCATTGTCCCAGAGGCCCAACAGAAGCCTGTTCAGGGTCAGAACACACAGAGCCAGTTCAGATGTTCCTTGTGTCGGCAATGAGCACAGAAGAGAGTCTTTGGGACGCTCCAGGGTGTGTGTCCGGATCGGGGGGGGGAGGGTGAGGCGGCGCGCGTCAAGCATCATGAGCTGAGGAACTGTGTGAGAAAGCAAAGCGTTCGCTGCGCGTTTGAACCGAACTTTTGCTCAAGAAAATTTAACCCTGATGCGAGAAAAACGGATGTTCGCCAACATGAAAATTTCAACACTGGCGCAACCGGCACAAATAACATGGAAACCAGCGTTCCTGTTCAACGTGTTTATTGGACGTGTTTTCAAGCGATCGCAGTTGGCGCTGTTCCCGCGGGTACCAGTCGCCTGGGGAACGCGGGACCCCGTCACACCGTCGGACCGCACGCCGCTCGCGGGAGCGTTCGCGTGCAGCCATCATCACGTGACCGGAAGTCTCGGTTCGCCAAGAGACTGGGAACCAGGGGGAACGCGAAACGCTTGGGCGTGTTCGATTTGCGCGTAAAAAATCGCAACGGCGTCCATGCACCAACACATGAGAACGGCTCCCAAAGCGTTTCGTGCGTCAATCGAACACACACACACACACGCACACACAGCCATTTGAATCCATGACCCCCGCCCCCCTTTTCACAGCATATGTTGCGGTTTCGTGCACATTTGACATCAAAACAAAGAACTACCCAATTCTACACAGCAACACGCAGAACACCATGGTGACGTGTGGACTTGAGGACCCCTCGTTTCCTTGACATCGGACGTCACGCTGCCTCGAGAAGCGTTCGCGCGACGTCGTCATAACAACGGAACCTGCCTCCTCAAGGCCACTCTCACTCACGTGTTCACTGCATGGCTTTTTGCGCATGCGCATCACAAAACAACATGTCTGAAGGACGCAGGAGCGAATCCAGGGTTTAGTGAAGGGAGCAATCCTCAGGGGGGGGGGGGGGTCATCGAGCTTTCTCAACTGCAAAAACCAAAAATTTTACATCTGTGGCGCGAAACCAGGGAGGAAATGTTTTGGTGATTCGGGGGCAGAACCAATCACAGCGAGACACTCTGATATCAATGTGGTTCTCCAGTCAAGAACAACATGCAGGACACTTGACCACAAGTGTCAAGCACGTATCACTGCGAAGGACGTATCACGAGCAGACTTATATGCGTGCACAGCAACGCAAGATATTGCATCATAGTGTGTAGATAACAATGCGGTTTTGTGTCAATTGTCAAGTGGAGAACACAACAAGCGAAGAAGTGTCACGTGTCTCCACTTCATCCTTCTGTCCAGACTTGTCTGCGCCGGAATGTCCAAATTTGGTAAACACTAAAAATGTCACTGCTGGTTTGAAGTTGCAAAGGCTGGCCAATCACCTGATCTTTCCCTTGTGTTGGGAGCGGTATTCAGATTACGTTCAGCGCAAGCGACACAACGTTCGTTTCACGTCCTACGACGTCTTTCTGCGAAACTCTTCCAGCCAGTTCCTGACCTCGTGCACGTGGTACCCGTAGGGCCCCATACCACCTTGAAAATTGACTACCCCGTCCAGTACCACATAGAGTCGCTCGGGCAAAGCACCGTAAGCTTTGGCTGCCTTGTTGTCGAGCTTGTCAATGTAGAACGTTCCAGGGGGTCGCAATGTATCATCCTCCAGTAGTATGGATGCTGCTTGAATACGTTCTTGCAATGAAGTATGCTGCTTAATTTTGTACTTGTTGCCTGAAAAGTCCCAGCCATCAGAAGCATGAGCCTCTACAATGTAGACTGTGACGAAATCAGCGATGTCGGCAAAGTCAGCCTCCAGGCTGTTCAGCTTGGGTAACTCTGCTATGAAGGGGGGTCAGCTGCAGCTGCCGAAGTTGAGGACCAAGGGTCTGCCTGGTTTGGCTGTTGCTAGGAGACTGACCTCTTTCTGACCGTCCTGGGTCAGGACGGTCGGGTTGGGAGCCTCGTGACCCCTTGTCGCTACGCGCTGAACGCAGTCGTAATACACTCTCAACCACATGTGGAAGATATTGGACGCGTGTACGTAGGAGCCGATGTAGTCGTCCACGTCCATGTCAGTCTTGCCCATCGGGGAGCCGGGTCGCCTGGCAACGTGGAACTTGCGGTAGAGGGAGGGACTGAAGAAGTGGACCGTCTTCTGGACGATGAAGAGGAGGAGGATGAAGCCGGAGAGGAGGAGGAAACGGACGAGTCTGCGAGCCCAGTCGAGGTCCATGTCGGAACCTGAAGAACCAAGGGACAAGAGGAGACGTCAGGGTCTTGTGCTGTGACCCTGGTGTTCGACAAGAACTCAGCTCTTAAACGCTGTGGAGTCAAGCAACATGCGTCACAGAAGAAATGCGCACCCAAGCATGCAAAAGATCCAGCCGGCCCGAGCCCCTTCATTCCTGCAAAGAAAACAGTTGTTTATTCTTACAACATGGCGCCGTCAGGCGAAGTTGGGAACACCAACTCGTGAAGACTGAGCCACTCCACACGAACTTTGTCCTCCAAAACTTCAGGAAGGTTCAGATTTCTATATGTGTTACCTTTATGACGTTTTGCGTCGAAAATTTTCCAACCACTCCCTGACCTCACTCAGGTGGTATCCAAAAGGGCCCAGTTTGCCTTGAAACACAATGACCCCATCTAGTGCTATGTAAGCTCTCTCAGGCAATGCACCGTACAATTTCAAGGCTTGGTTATCAAGTTTGTCTATGAAAAATGTTCCAGGAGGCCTCAGTGCGTCATCGTCCAGGAGGAAACGTGCAGCCAGGACTCTTTCCTGTACAGTTGTGGGCTGCTTGATTGGGTATCTGTGGCCTACGAAAGACCACCCGTCAGACGCGTGGATTTCTCTGATGTAGATAGTGACAAAGTCAGCAATATCAGCGAAGTCAGCTGCCAATGCCTTGACCTTGGTGGCTTCAGCCATGAAGGGGGGTCAGGTGCAGCTCCCAAAGTTGAGGATCAGGGGTCTTCCTGGTTTCATTGGATCCAGCAAATTCACCTCCTTCTTTCCATCAGAGGTGAGGACTTTAGGATTGGGTGCCTGCCAATTTTTGCCCGCTGCTTGAAACATACAATTGTAGTAAACCACCCTCCACAAGTGTGGAATGTTTGACAACCAGGCAAAGGCCTCATAAAAATCGCCCGGGTCGTAGGTTGTTTTTCTCATGGGGGTGTGGTACGCCCAGACGATTTTTTTCTGGAGAGATGGGCTGATGAGGCAGAGAATCCTCTGAAGGATGAAGAAGATGACGATGCCAATGGTGAACACGCTGAGTTTGACGGCGCGCAGGATCCAGTCGAGATCCATGGCGGAACCTGGAGAGCAAAGGCAGAACAGATGACGTCATCAGTTGGGCCAAGAGGACTGGGGTCGTTTTGGGCGTCCATGCAGCTTTCGACGTGAAAGTTGGAAAGAGGAGGAAATGTTTGAACCCCAGGCACAATGTCAAGTCATTGTGTGTGTGTGTGTGTGTGTGTGTACACCTGTGTGTGTGTGTGTGAGTGTGTGTGTGTGAGTGTGTGTGTGTGTACACCTGTGTGTGTGTGTGTGAGTGTGTGTGTGTGAGTGTGTGTGTGTGAGTGTGTGTGTGTGTGTGTGAGAGTGTGTGTGTGTGAGTGTGTGTGTGTGTGAGTGTGTGTGTACACCTGTGTGTGTGTGTGTGAGTGTGTGTGTGTGAGTGTGTGTGTGTGTGAGTGTGTGTGTGTGTGTGTGATTCCAAGGCAATGTT
>JAAUXT010059793.1_pt1 | contig 21764 bp, 19 predicted proteins | sample 7278171 | NCBI WGS metagenome assembly JAAUXT01 (sample SAMN14350112, study PRJNA611818) | marine sediment metagenome | isolation source: surface marine sediment (1.8m) | place: French Polynesia: Moorea | collected 2018-08 | reverse complement strand
GAGGTTTCAGATTACCTCAATTTCCAAAAGAGAGAGAGAGAGAGAGAGAGAGGCAGAGAGAGAGAGAGAGCGAGAGAGAGAGAGAGAGACAGACAGACAGAGAGAGAGAGAGAGGCAGAGAGGGGGCGAGCCAACAACACGTGATCGAATGGTGTCTGTGCCACCAGTATGGCAATTAGGGTGCGTCGGAAAAGGACGGGACGTAAACCTCGCCATTGATGAGGTCAAGCGTCTTGTGATCAGTTACGTGGCTGACGTACGATGAAAAACAGCGGCTGGGAGTTGGTTGGTGATTTCCGCTTATCTTCACCCTCAACATATCAACAGAGTCGACTGATAGTCATGACCCCGATACCCAGCCATGCACCCGCCACACTACGGCAATCTCACTTTCACAGAGCAGCGACACGGACACACATAAACACACTCACACAGAGTCGAAGTGAGACACAATTCCGAATTGCATGCAAGCTCTACACCCGTTGATTCTGGGGTAAGTGCTTTTGTTCCTGTATATATATATGTGCCACTTTACAGTGTAGCCATAGCAATGGCCAGATGCAGTAAGTGGAAGTGGGCGGTGCTACTGTGTGGAGTCGTCATACCAGTTGCCATCAACCTCATGGACGGCATCACCCAACACTGGGCACCAAATGCAGACCAAGAAACACCACCAAAGTACATTCTCTTCTGGACTCCATTCTTTGACAACCCAACCTGGTACGTTGGAACTGGATCAGACATTTTCAAATCTTCTGAGTGTAAGGAACAGAGATGTATCACTACCACAGACAAAAGCATGCTGCCCAACAGTTCATTGGTGTTGTTTCATGGCAGAAACCTACCTGGTAAAGAAGGTATGCCAAACCATCATGATAAAGACCAGCTCTGGTTGTTTTACACAATGGAAACCCCAGCCTACACCTGGATGAATTTGCCAGGCCATATAGAGGATTTTGATGGAGTTTTTAATGCAAGAGGATCATACATGAGAGATTCAGACTTATACACCCCTTATAATAAGGTTTTACTCAGGGATGAAGACCATTCCCTGCATTTATCAAAAGTACTGGAGATGGTCCGGAGCAAAAACAAATTGGCATTGTGGTTTGTAAGCAACTGCCACACACCATCATGCCGCTATGAATATTCTACAAAACTTGGTGACCACCTCCCATTTGATGTGTTTGGTGAATGTGGAAGCCCTGACCCTTGTCAAGGAAACCCCCAATGCACCCTGGATATGAGAAGGAAATACAAGTTTTACTTGGCATTTGAAAACCACAGATGCAAAGACTACATCACTGAAAAGTTCTTCAATGCTTTGCAAGATGGCATGGTACCTATTGTATTGGGAGCCTCACAAGCTGACTATGAGGCCATAGCCCCACCCAACTCTTTCCTGCATGTGGATAACTTCACCTCCCCAGAGGAACTGGCTCAGTATGTGTTGCAGTTGGACAAGGATGAGAATGCCTATACAAGGTACCTCTTGTGGCACAGAGACTATGAGGTTGGGTATTCTGGAGACCATTCACTGGAGTGTAAGCTGTGTCATCTGGCACACAACTCAGAGTCCCTTTTGGAGAGGACCTACCCTGCTGTGGATTTATGGAGTGAAGCTAAACTTTGTCAATCCAAAGGGACAAAACAGAAGAATTTGAAGGATCTACAACTCAAGAAGAAAAACAAACCAACAAAAAACTAGCCAACCAGAAAAAGGCCTTGAGTGGCAGAAACAAGGCACAATGTGAAAGGAAATATCAACACAAACTTGAACAGTAACAAACTGTTGTGACAGGCAAATGCAAGTTGCACAGTTCTCTTGCAGTGTATATGGGATCCAAACACCATGTTCTGTGCACCAGTGACATGTTTTACAGCCACAAAAACAACATCAATATTCATTCAGGTATCACCCAAGCTATTGTGGTAAAAATGATTTGCATTGCTTCTCTTTCACATGAAACTCTCTTGTAGCCATGGTGATTCTTACAACAAATAGCTGCAACATGGGAAGGGTCCAAACAGGCCAGCTGCACATTTCTGCTCAGTGCACCGTTTCTTTGGCACACCCATTTGCTGCTGCTTGCATTTCTCTAGCTCCATGCAGCATTTCCACACACAAAAAATGGGCACCGCCAAATAATATGTGCGCACGCTCCATTTCCACACCCAGCTGACCCCAGCAAAATGATTTGGCTTCGCCCATGGGTGGCGACAGGGGGGAACTTGTGTTGACAGTATTCGCAAGTTTTCTCCCAACAAACATGAACACAGACCTATGCTTGAGTTCTGCTGATTGATGATCATGACCCCCATACACAGCCATCTGTCGCGACATCTCACTCCCACGGAGCAGCGATACGGTATACGAGTATGTGGGTGCCAGGTGCTACGTGTATTAAACCCCTCTACGACCACTGACAAAACAGCAGCCAGGTGCATATATATTTGCGACATTGTTCAGTGATTTTTTAGGGCTTTGTGCAGGGGTCTCAGTTGTATATATACATTGTGCACGAAGGAGTTCAAAGGGAGACTTCAGTGGAACAGCAGCCATAGGCCGGCATACAGGCACACACGCACACGCACGCACACAGCGCATCAGGAGGCATCATTGCGAATTGCGTGCTGGATACGTGCCTGCGAGCACCAGTAAATGTCCACGGAAATGGCTCGGTGCAAGAAGGGGCAGTGGATGGTGATGGTATTTGTGTGTGCATTAGTTATGCCAGTCGCCATCAACCTTATGGGTGGTATCTCTCAGTTGACACCAAACGCAGAGGAAGAAATACCACCAAAGTACATTCTCTACTGGACACCTTTCTTTGCCAACCCCACTTGGTACGTGGGGTCTGGATCAGACATTTTCAAGTCAGCCGGATGTTCGGAACAGAGATGCATCGCTACCACAGATAAAACCAAATTGCCCAACAGTTCCTTAGTGTTGTTCAATGGGCAAAACCTGGTGCTGGAGACGACCCACATGCCACAGCAGCATAACAAAGACCAGCTCTGGCTGTTTTACACAATGGAAACACCACAATACACCTGGATGGGTGGACCAAAGCGAGCAAAGGATTTTGATGGATTATTCAGTGTAAGAGGATCCTACAGGAGAGATTCAGACTTGTACACCCCTTATAATAAGGTTTTACTCAAGGATGGCGACCATTCCCTGCGTCTGTCCAAAGTACTCGAGATGGTTCGGGCCAAGAGCAAGTTGGCATTGTGGTTCGTAAGCAACTGTCATCCATCGGAACGGCAATCATATGCTGCAGCCCTTGCCGAGTACAACATCTCTATTGACATATTCGGCCGCTGTGGACGCCGTGACCCTTGTCGGGGCAAAGAAAATCCCCAATGCCTCAAGGAATTAAAAAAGAAATACAAGTTCTACTTGTCGTTCGAGAACCACAAATGCAAGGACTACATCACCGAGAAATTCTACAACGCATTGAGTGATGGTATGGTACCTGTTGTGCTGGGAGCCTCACAAGCTGACTATGAGGCCATAGCCCCACCCGACTCCTTTCTGCATGTGGATAACTTCACATCTCCAATGGCTCTGGCTCGATACATGAGGACACTGGACAGGAACGAGAAGGCCTATACCAGATACCTCTTGTGGCACAAAGAGTACCAGGTTGGGCTTTTCGGAGACCATTCCCTGGGGTGCAAGCTCTGTCATCTCGCACACAACACACAGCCCTTTTTGGGGAAGACCTACCCTGCTGCAGAACTATGGAATGAAGCTGATCACTGTTGAGCCAGCACGACAAGACGGAAGAAGGCAAACAACTCAAAGTAAAACAAGCCTGTCACAAAGCAGGATTGAGTGGCAAACAGAAGAGACCCATGCGAAGCAAAACGTCAACGCAGACTTGAACATTAAGGAATTGTATATATTGTCAGACGAACTCCAGTTGTACCAAGACAGTTCTCCTCCGGTCTTGAAGCCATGATTTGTGCACCTGGAGCTTGTTTTTCAAACCACAAAATAACAAACATATTCATTCACGTCTTGCCCAAACTATTCTAGTAAAAATTGTAATAAACTCGTGTATGATTTGCATTGGATTTCTTTCGTGTGAAAATCCGTTGTTGCCTTGGTATTTTCTCGTGAAAAACAGCGGCAACGTGGGAAGGGTCGTAACAGGCCAGTCACGCATTTCTGCTCCGTGCTCCATTTCTTCAGCGCGTCCAGAAGTAAGGGTTCGGGAACTAAGCCCGATTTGCGAGCGTGGTTTCGCAGAACTCAACCAAGATTTTGGTCGCTTCACAGCACGCAGGTTGAGACCTACCTGTCGAGATTTTTGAGACCGGTCAGTCGCAACCTGAGTGCTGTGAAACGACCAAAATCGAGGTCAAGTTTGAGTGAAATCGTGCAAGCAAAGAGTGTGTTCCCGAAGCCTTTTCACAGAGCAGTTGGTCTCTAGCCTTCGAGATTTTGAGTCACTTGTGATCATGCTACACTCGACCTACATGTGCAGGGAAATTTTTTGGGTCAAGTGGAGTGTCTGGCGATATTGTCTGTGTTGGTCAGAGGTCGTGTGGTCATCGAGGAGCGAACATGTCCTCTCCCGTGTGTTTGCCTGACTTGCCTCAGCTCATCTGTGTGGACAACTCTGATCATGAAGATGTTGGGAGTGCTTGTTTCAGGGTGGACGCACAGTCGGAATTGGACCAAAGTATGCCTGCAATATTTTTTGACCCAGTCTCTGATGACTGTCTGACATCCACTCAACTTCCTGTGTTGTTTACTGGACTGGCTGAAAATGCAAAGGACTCTGTTGCCAAGGATGATCTGGAGTTGTGCGCACTGTTCTCCATGGATAATGCAGACTCCCTGGTCGAATCTGAAGAAGAGGTTGCGTGCTTCGACTTGGTCAGTTCCGGCAATGAAGGAGAGCCCATTCTGTCATCACAGCCACGTTACAACAGGAAGGAGATGTGGTGGTGAGTGTGTTTTTCTTGGTCCAGGAGCGGTGTCGACACAAGTTGTGTTTTTCGTCTGTTCTGTGGCTCGCGAGTTGCTCGTGCCTTACCCGGACTCGCCGACTTCTGGGGGCCTTGCTGGTTGTCTGAAAGAAGAAGAGTCGCCTCCAAAGAAGGCCCAGGGTGGCGGGGATGTTGACAGCAACACATTCAAGAAGCCCAGTGACGATGCAGTCCTCGAGCAGCTGAGTAGAAAGGCTTTGGCGGAGAGTACTGAGAGGAAAATTGGCTGGGGGGGTGGACCTCTTTCAGCAGTGGCGTTTCAGTCGCCTGGCAAAGAATTGCTTTCAGCCTGAAATTCTTCATGGTGACATCGACAGTTTGAACATTTCAAAGGGTGATTTGTATTACTGTTTGTGCGCATTTTTGAATGAAGTCAAGCGCAAGGATGGGTCGGAGTTTCCTGGGAAAGGCCTGTACAACTTACTCATCATGATTCAATTCAATCTCGAGAAACGCGGGTTTCTTTGGAAATTGGTCGACGATCCGGAGTTTTCAAGGGTGAAATTCACCCTTGATAATCTCATGAAGGTGAGGTGCAGTGACAGAGTGTCTGTCAGTAGTCCTGTGAATGCAATTGGGTTCTCAGAAGAAGACAAAATGTGGGCCTCAAATGTTTTGGGCAAAGATGAACCAGCCAAGCTTCAAGACACAGTGATGTTTCTGATCGGTTTAACATGCGCGCTGCGGGGAGGCCAGGAGCACCGCGATTTGCGGGCTCCTGGGCAAGACAGCCAGTTTTCTGTTGAAGAAGATCCTTCATCTGGTGAAAAGGTCTTGGTCTACAAGAGTGATGAGAGATCCAAAACAAATCAGGGTGGTCTCAAAGGTCGGAAGTCTTCACCCAAAGTTGTTCGTGTGCCAACAAATCCAAATTTCGATCGGGATCTCATGAGGCTCTTTCAGAAGTACTGCCGTCTTCTGCCACTGAAAGGACAATGTAAGGCTCTGTACAGATATCCCCTGTCTGAAAGGAACATGTTTACATTTTGGTCGGCTTCAGGACAGTCTCCGATCTGTCCAAAACATTTTGGTTTGCAAATAAAATGTTCATGAGCATCGCCAGAGCGGAGTTTGTGAGTGGGAGATCGCGGAACGCAAGCGAAACAACGTACGAGAAGGCCGGCGACCAACAGCGTACGTGAAAACAGGGCTTGCGTTTCTCCTCCAGCACCTCCGCTCACACAAAAACGCGCAGCGCCAACTGAAAAAAATGTGCAGTTCGATTTGCGCACTCAGCTGGCCGCTGGCGAATTGTCATGGCTTCGCCCATGGGTGGCGACAGTGGGCCGGTGGGGTTACTTGTGTTGGCGATACTCGTAAGTGGAACGTCGAACTTGCCCATCGAGTTGGCATGCCTCAAATGTTGATGTTGATTTCTATATGATACGTCCACAACAGACAAGTCCTCAAATATACACCAAACTCGCTGGTACACACATTAATATGCAAATTAGTCAGTTGCTGCACGAAGAACACACATCCTCAGGAAGGTACACACACATGCAGCCAGCGGGTTAGTTGCTCCAACACCCTTTCTCAGACGACTTCAGGCATATTTATATGCAAATTAGCTTCTTTGCCCAAATATGGCAGCCATGCGGTGGCAGGGGCACAGCTAGCGCTAAACACTAAACACACAACACACAACACACAACACTGCTCACAGCACAGGAATGCGTCCACTGATTTGTATGCAAATGAGAAGACTTACAGCACCACTTGCTGTTTGCATTGTCGAGCGCAGAGAGACGGCACACACACCGCGAAGGCACAGGCGAAACCACGCGACAACACACACATTTATGCAAATGAGCTGAAATGGGACATATCACCGCTCACAGCCGGCTAACTGCGCCAGAAACGCAACACTCAGGGTACAAACGGAACACACAGTTCATGAGAAAGAAAGAGCACTGTGTTGGAACCGCGTGATCACAACAGTTTGGCTCAATCGTTTTCAGACAAGCTTCCCTGCAAACTGGAACTTGCACGTACAAACTTGTAGTCGATGACAACGGCAAAAGGCAATCTGAGTGAGGCTGGAGAACCCCACCACATGGAACACGTGGTGCAACGGATACAACAACTGCTGCGTGAAGAGACAGATTTTTCGGCACGTGACGCATCCAGTGCTTTCAACTTTTGGGACAGTGCATGAGCACGTGACACCCATGAAACACGTTTGTTGCTTTGGTCCGTTCAATTCTTGAGGTGGGATGACTGACAGCACGAGTAAACAATACCACGTGCTTGTGACCTTCTGATTTTGTCTGGCCCTTACGAGGTTCTATCCAACGATTCTAAGAATTGTCATGTTCATCGGTGAAGCCAATTGGCCAGTCTGAATCAGTTGTCTCAAATCAACCACCCGTGTCCTTCCAGACCAATCGTGAACATGATAATTCTTACAATGGTTGGATACAACCTCGTACATTCTCTGTTTGGTGTTCGAGGTGGGGTAGAGCAGGGATGTTTGTTCCATTTGTTTTGCCTTTTCCACGGAAAATACCATCAAATACTCAGACGAGTGGAAGATTCAGTAACGTGCGTGTTACCTCAGAACTTGTTGAAACGAGGATGTTAATCTTGTGCATCGCGTGGTGAAGAGCATTTCACTCAAATTTGGCTGTGACATACACAATCTTGCGTGACACAGGAACACGATGGCAGAAAACACCGCTTTGAAAGTTGAGAAATTCTGCGACTTGCCCGTTCACCGTCACTCTACTTTCCTGCTCCATATATTCGACTCAGGGTTGGACAGCGTGAAAGCTTTCCTAGATGGATTAGCTGCCAAACTTGATGCAGAAACTGAAGGAAACTTTCCCAATCAGACACAAGGAGGAAAAAACAAACTTCAACAGGCAGTGAATGGCCTTTTGGTCTGGGCTTCTCATTGCGGACAGCTGGACACAGTGAAGTTTCTTGTTGAAGTCAAGGGAGCCGATATCAACTCTGCAATAAACTTGGGAAGGATAGGACTGAACCATTGTGCTGCTGGAAGGGCAGCTGCCAAAGGCCACATTGAATGCTTGAAATACTTGATTGAGAAAGGAGCAGATGTAAACTTGGCAGACAATGATGTGCAACCATCACTGATAGCTGCAGCAAGATATGACAAAGATCATATTGTAAAGTTGCTGCTGGAATCTGGAGCTGATGTGAACGTATTAGACCAGAGAGGCCTCACACCTCTCTTCGCAGCAGTAGCATGGGCAGACACAAAGTGTGTCCAACAACTATTAGACGCTGGGGCTGCTGTGAACAATGATGGAGTTTGGAACCACACCCCACTGACAGAGGCAATATCAAGAGGCAAAATCACTTGTGTAAAGCTGCTGTTGGATGCAGGAGCTGATGTGAACCAGACCAATGATAGTGGTGAGACTCCTTTGCAAATATCCTTGAAGTATGCTGACAAACCAGAAATTCCACACTGGTTATTGAAAAGAGATGAGGCAATCACAAAACTTCTCTTGGCTGCTGGAGCCAAAGTTAATGTTCCTGGACAGAAACTGCCAACATTTGAACTGGACAAACCACTGGACCACCCTGTGCCACAAACATTGATCACCTTGATGCTGGCTGCTGGGGAAACACATTTCTTTTCAAAAGGATCCGAACTTGACAATCTGAAAATGTTATGCAGAACAACCATCAGGAAGCACCTGCTGACCCTGGATCCCCACACCAACCTCTTCATCCGGGTTCCTCAGCTCCAGATGACCAGTGAGAGAGCAGGACTGCCTGAGAAACTGGTGTCATACCTGTTGTATTGGCAGAACCTTGAAGTGGACTGGGAGGAACTGGATGAGCTGAAGCGTCAGTACCGTGCCTCCTGATCTGATCAATCGACGGTCCAGACCACCAGTTCAACGGATTGTTGAAAATCAAGTTGTGCACCACAGCTGAAACTGAAAGGCTCGTACGTATAGGAAGAAAGTGACCACGAGGAGTAGCCACGGTGCAGTGTGTGATGGCCAGCCTCACTTTGAACACAAACCACGACTTGCACGACCTGTACTGTGGATGAAGACTTGAGATATTGTGATGTTGGACATCCTCCACTGTTGAAAAATGGGTTGAGTTTGAGTCCACAAAATTGATATCCGTGCTGTCTTCTCAGACCGGTTGCAATTAGGCTTCAGAACAGTAACTGTATGGTGCATTGTGAAACCGATGGACACCAAAACACGACAGATGGACATTCGCTTCGCCGCAACCCACGCGCTCGTTCGCCCTGAAAAACTCAACATTTTTGTTGACATTTGTCTCACTGTTCATTGCACACCCAAGAGCCAACCAGGCTGCAGATGTGTTTTTTTCACACACTCAACCCATACCAACACAAATAGCAAGACACAGCCACGGGTCTGGGGCGACCCGAGCACATAGGTTGATGAATCACAAGGAGTTTTCACACAGATCACGCGGCGTCTATATTTTGATGATACCCTATGAACGGGCGTCATGTTAAACTTGACGCCGCCACTCAAACTTTTGGCGCAAAAATTCTGACGCCGCCCTGCCTGTGTGAAAACCCCTGCGTGCGGACCCAAGACTTGGCCTGTGTGTGAATGTTGACGCCCAATTGAAAATTATGCTGTGATTTCTTGCAAATAAACGTATCCAACAGACGAAGCAAACAGAAAATCATTGCACCCACCACTGTACGCGGTGCAGACAATGCATTTGTGTGAGCACAATTTCACAGACAAAAAGTTCTTCGCACAAGCGAGTCAAATAGCTTCGTTGGAAAGACAGAAGGACACACTCACTCACACACGCTTACAAACACACACACACACACACACACACACAAACACACACACATGCACACAAAAAACACTGCACCAAATGAAACACATTCAGTGAGCTTGCAGCGGAACATAGAACTTGTGCTGTGAACTCAGATAAGAGCCAAACCAACATCAACATGGTTCAGTGACTTTCTCTCGCTATGCGGCGACGTGTGTGTTGCTGGCTCAGTCAACACTGTGCATTGGAATTTCACCGCATGGTTGAGTGATTTTCAGCCGCCAGCACAGGCCACACACTGCACACTTTGGTTGCGAGCACACACACATAGAACAGCAGCGTGCGGCATTACGATGCAGTCGTCGACAGGAAACACAGACATCCGAACGCCAGTACTTGCGCAGTATCCCAAAGGATGCGCTTGTGTTCTGGACTGCTGTTCATTTCTCGTGTGTGTGTGTGTGTGTGTGTGTGTGTGTGTGTGTGTGTGTGTGTGGGTGCGCGTGTGTGTCCGTGTGCAGCGTTGCGCGTGTTCAGATATGATGGCTTGAAAAACAACAATGTACCCAGCTCATGTGTACTCTGTGTGTGTGTGTGTGTGTGTGTGTGTGTGTGTGTGTGGCGGGTTGGGTTATCACCCCGACATACACTGTCCCGATATTTGCGTTGTGGGTGTGTCGTACTTGGCTTTCAAAGCAATTGGCACAACAAACCAGAGCCTGTTGTGGTGGAGTTGAGTGAAGCCCGCGGGTGGAGCCTGGGCCAGATAAAGTTGGGTCCAAATTGTTCAGCTCAGGGCAGGCTGTGTCCGGACGGATCGGATTGGCTCTGGTTTGACAGGTTGGGTTGGGTCGCTTTCATTTGGTTTGGTTGGGCTTGGGTAAGGGTGATTTGGGTTGGCCATGTCATGTGACTTTCCGACCAGACGGTTTGCGTCTGATTCCCCCTCGGAATTTGGGGTCCCGTTCATTCTGTGTTCACTCAGATTCAAACGTGTACGTGTGCGTTTACGTGTGTGTGTGGTTGGTGTTGTGTGTGTGTGTGTGTGTGTGTGTGTGTGTGTGTGTGTGTTGACACAGTTACCACCACTCCTGTTGTCTCAGTCCTGTGTGCGGTCGAACTCTTTTTGCTATGATTTTGGATTCCCATTGACTGCTGCCTTATCGCATCAGCGAGGCCGCGGCACTCCTACAAGGAACTTTCACCTGATATAGTGGCAACATATACACACACACTGGACACACACTTCTTGCACGCAAATCCCAAGGAGTCACCACGAAATGGGCCGGATCCAGTCTCCCCTGCCCATTCGTCGCTCCCCTCCCCCCAATTTCAGAGCACATGCAAAAAGTTTCGCTTTGCCTGTTCTCTTTACGCGGACGAATTTATTCTTGCTTTCATGCAGTGGCAAACTCCACTGATTTCACCGCAGTCCACCAACCTGAATTGATTCTTGGCACAATGTTTCGGTATTGGCATTTGGTCAAATATTCGCGGTCAACTCGTCAGGATGTAAGGACCAGGATTGGTCGAATTTGTCCTCGTATAAAAATCAGAACATCCTCTTATCACGTCCAATTTGGCTCTGGGTCCGCCCCTCTCCGCTGGGGCCACTCCTTCAGTTATCAGGCACTTGAACCGTGATTTGCAAATACACGTAGCGCAAACATTCTAAGAATATCTATGACTCATAAGTGCGTACTGAGCAAACTTCAGTCAACGCCACTAAAGAGACACACCGGTGTGTGTGACACACAAGGAAGTTTGGGAGCAGTGCAAATGTGCAGGACAACTGAACACACACACACACCTGTGCTAAACTTCGTATCAAGGCGACAAGGAGCGAAAATAAGACAAACACCTGTGACTTGCCTGTTTGACGTTTCAGTTTGAGTGAGGACAGACAAGTTTGCTCTTTGCATTTTTTGCATTATCAGGAGAATAATATCCAATCGGCGCTTTTTGTGAAAATACAAACACGAGAGGACAGGGGTTGTGAATAAGGAAGTTTCGATCAAAGGTTTTCAACATCACTTGTCGAGTATATACAACTGAGAGGTAACAGCAATCGAAACGTTCAAACCAGAAACAGTTTTCGGGAGCGAGAAAAATATGGCGGGAAATTTAAATTTCTCTGACGAACTGAATCGACTGATAACAACTGGTGGGTCTGCAAACTTGGAAGCCGCAAGGCAGCTCTTGGCACAAGGAGCCGATGCGAGCCATGCTGACATCAATGGTTACACACCCCTGTTCACAGCAGCTTTTGAAGGGAAGACAGAATTTCTGGAACTACTTCTAGAAAACGGTGCTGATGTGAACCCAACAAATGAGTTGAATCCACTGATCAGAGCTGTGGCATCAGGAAGGTCTGGATGTGTGCGATTGTTGTTGGAAGCAGGAGCTGATGTTAACTGCTCGGGTCACAATGGTCAATCACCACTTGTGGCTGGGGCACGGTTTGGGCAGGTGGAGTGTGTAAAGTTGCTGTTGGCATCTGGAGCTGATGTGAATCCAAAAAATGGGACTGTGCCCCTGCTGACAGCTGTGGAGTCAACAAATTGGTTGTGTGTGCAACTGTTGTTAGAGCACGGAGCAAATATCAGTTCAAAATATGGTCCTGCAATTTTTGCATCAACTGTGGCTGGTGGGCATGGAGAAATTGTGAGGCTGTTGATTGAGAAAGGAGCTGATGTGAACCAGACTTTCAGGGGAAAGACTGCGTTGAGAGTGGCAGTGGACAATGCCAAACCCGAGTGCGTGAACCTTCTCTTGCAATCAGGAGCCATTGTCAATTTTGGTCGGTCAAGCAATTGTTCTCCACTTTTGGCAGCAGTGGAAAATGATGATCCAGAATGTGTGAAGCTGCTGCTGGATGCAGGAGCCAAAGTGAATTTGCCCAATTCAAAGGGACAAACAGTTCTGTCTTCTATGTGGCTCAGGAACCGCAACAGCGACTCCCCAATCTGGCTTCAGAAAAATAAAGAAGCTGTTGTGAAGTTGCTGTTGGCTGCAGGAGCCCATGTGAATTCTGGAGAAAACCTCCCGCCATTTATGCTGAACACGGCTACGCACTATCATGAAAAAACAGTGCCTCACTTGCTGCTGGCTGCAGGGTACAAAAAGCTGTTTTGGAAAGTCCCTACCGCAGTAGCGAAAGAGCTGAAACTCATCCCAGACGAACCGGAAGTGGATACCCTGGCAGTCTTGTGCAGAAAAGCCATCAGGAAGCACCTGTTGACCCTGGATCCCCACACCAACCTCTTCATCCGGGTTCCTCAGCTGCAGCGGACCAATGAGAGAGCAGGGCTTCCAGAAGTAGTCATCTCCTTTCTGCTGTACAATCAAAGTCTGGAGGTAGATTGGGCTGAACTCAATGAAAACGTCTCTGTTACTGTCTCCTTTCCACACACTACTTCGTTTTCACTTGTTCCTTTGGAATGAAGAACTGGGCTCTGGGGCAAACTCCTGGCTCTGCCAATGCCTGCCAACTGGACGAACAATGGAACTCTATTGTGCCGGTTGACAGAGCTTGCGAAGACCACTGTATGGAGAGTACAAAAACACGCTTGGTGTGCTCTCGTGTGACTTGGATGTTGGTGACCAATGACGGTGAAGTGGGTGTGTCAGCTCCAGAGGACCAACCAGGGAACTGCATGCGCATGAGGATCCAGAGACGTGTTGTAGATATGTTGCGTCGGGATGGCTGTGAATTGCTTTCGTAGACAACGTTCAGTTGCGTTTTGTGAATGAAGCTTCAGTTTGAAATACACTTCATATTCCAGACAGCAAGATGAAAATTATATATTCGCTGTTTCGTTTCTTTGTATTCCGTTGAGCCACCGATTTTGTCATTTGAATTTGCTTTTATTGCACGGTACGGCACGAGCAGTTTCATTCCGTTGAGTTACGTTTGAATACGTTTGCGTTGAATGACGCTGAGTTGATTTCGGTTGAAACTGAGCTGCGGTAGGAAAAAAGTTCCGTTCCAAATTTCCCAATGAACCGCTTTCTGCGTGTTCCTGTTTCTGACGTGTTTTGTGTGTGTGTGTGTGTGTGTGTGTGTGTGTGTGTGTGTGTGTGTGTGTGTGTGTGTGTGTGTGTATATATAACGTGTGAGAGTTTGCGCTGTGTGTACGGATTGTGAAACGCAGTGCGGTTCATAGCTGTGTTTGCAATTTCACGGTCCAGAGAATTTTATGAGCAGTGTGTCTGTGCGACGCAGCAGCGAAGGAATTTGCGATGTTGTGGACATGCAGTGTTGTGTTCGCACTGGAGCACGACACACATACACACACACACATACACACACACGTACACACACGGAACGGAAACGCACACACAGGCAAACGCACTGCACCATACAGTGAACACGGACAGACGCATTCATGCGCACACAATCACAAAAAACAAACGGTGAAGCACTCCGTGACCCATTCGTCTCTGCACACACTTTCTCCCACACATGCTGAACACGCACACACACTCACACGCACGCACGCACGCACACAAGCAGTCACACAAACAGATGCAGAAAACACAAACACAAAAACTCACTCCTTTGAACAAAAGGAGCATGGAAATACGCTGAAGATTGTGAACTGAACAAATGCACCCACGGCTATTGGTACACACAAATGAAAAACGAATTATCCGGGTTTAAATATGTTTAACAAGTTCCAACAAGGCGCTCCCGAACTACGTGACACATTTGAGGACATTTTCTGGGACGCGCAGCAAATGTCAACAACGCCACGCCCCACATCACACACTGCGCACAGGTGAATACAGCAGCAGCACACAGACACGTGTGCTCAGTTCAAACCATTTCTACGATTGCATCCATGGGAAAAACTCGTATTGGAAGGTCGGGGAAAAACGGACAATTTCACAAAGAAGACACAACAATTGAACTCGCAGCGCTGCCTGACCGCAGTCTTTGTATCTGGGCGCGAAACTTTTGTCTCCAAGGACAACTGTCAGACTCGTTAATGCAGCGAAACCTGTATTTGCGATTGAGACAGCAGTGATTGGATACTGGTGGATATACTTTTTCACGCCAAGGAGCTTGGCCCTCTGTTCTGATGCAGACGGAAGTATTACTTATCTTGGGACACCTCAAATGAGTGGTGATAGGGCTTTTCACATTGGGTGACGCGCGGTCATTTTGTTTAGGCTGGCGTCAAAAAAGCCAACATTGGGTTCAATGCTAAATTTTGACCCGACATCAAAAATACGACCGCGCGTCGCCAATGTCTTTGTCGGCGAGTCGTTTGTGAATGAAATTTTTTTGTTCAATCAGTATCGCAGCAAAGACAAGTGTATCAGTTGAGCGGAATGTGAAGGAGCTGATGCCACCGACTCTGAATGGAGCTGGTGTGAACATTAGCAACATACGTTGAAGGAGCTCCTGTGAACATTATGCCAACTGACTACGTAAGGAGTAGTGCACTGAAGGATGTGATGTGAACGTCTGTCAAATGACCCTGGAAGGAACTGACGTGAACACTTTGCCAACGGATATCAAAAGACACTCACGGGAACATTGTTCCAGACATTGTTGCATCGACTACGTTCGAGGTGTTTGAAAGACGGACAGAGTCACACTTAAACTCACTTTACACAACATGGAGTGCGGAATTGCAACAGATGAGATGGAGAGACTCATAGAACAGTTCGTGTCTGCGACAGACAGTCGGAGCGAGTGTTTCGCATTGGACAGTGTGCTCATAGAGGACGGACTGACACCCCAAGATGTGGACGTTTTTCTTCAAGGAGTCCAACGTGCCATGTTGGGAAATGAGTCTGCAGTGGCTGATGTGAACACCATGCCAACAGGAAGTGAAGGAGCTGGTGTGAACACGATGCCAACAAAGGCTGCAAAGTCTGATGTGAACACTGAGAGTGATGGAACTGACGTGACTCCCATATCATTACACACTGATGAAGGAGCGAATGCCAACAACACACTATCGTCCGAGTTCGAAGGAGCTGATGTGAACAATTCAGAGAAGTCGAGAGGCAACAAGAAACTTGCACGTGCGCCGCATTATATGCTGTACACAGCTTCTGCAATGGGACAACTGGAAATTATGAAGTTTCTGGTAGAAAACAAAGCAGCTGATGTGAACTACAAACACCATCAGACACTGACACACCCGGTGAGCTGTCCAACTGTACTTGCAACGGCACGTGGCGAAGTTGAGTGTCTGAGGTACCTGATTAGCAAGGGAGCTGATGTGAACCCACAAGGTGTTGACACAAACACACCTCTTGTGCATGCAACAAGGGCAGGAAGCACGGAATGTGTAAAGCTGTTGTTGGAAAGTGGAGCTGATGTGAACCTGGTGAGACCCGGGGGTTATTCACCACTGATGGGAGCCGCTGAGGGAGGAAATGCAGAGTGTGTGAAGCTGCTCCTGGAAGCAGGAGCTGACGTGAACGCGAAGGATGATGACAAAGGAGAAACACCTTTGATGAAAGCCACAGCCTTCAGAAGGGTCGAATGCATGAAGCTGCTGTTGAAAGCAGGAGCTGAAGTGAATCCTGCAGTAGATCCTGCACCTCTCCTTGTTGCTGTGGGAACAATGGTGCTGAAGAGCGTCAAGGTCCTGCTGGAAGCAGGAGCTGCAGGAAACAGACAACCAGAATGCGTCAGGCTTTTGCTCAAATACGGAGCTCATGTGAACATGTATCAAGGGAGCATTCATTGCTTTCTTCCTGTCAGTCAGATCAGCAAGGCAGTTCCTCGCTTGTTATTGGCTGCTGGGGAGAAGCAGGTGGTCCTAAGTTGTCCTCCAGAATCAGGAAGCCAGCTCGACAGCGACGAAGAAGAACCAGAAAAAGAGGTTCAGTTCCACCCTGAAGGATACGAGGACTTGGATCTGAAGAACCAGTGCAGAAAGGTCATCAGGAAACACCTGTTGACCCTGGATCCCCACACCAACCTCTTCATCCGGGTTCCTCAGCTCCAGATGACCAATGAGAGGCCAGGACTCCCTGACGACCTCGTCTCCTACCTACTGCACGATCAGAGCCTGGACGACAGTGATGATGACGAGTGAGAGAGCACCGTAAACTTTTTTGTGGTCCCTCACCAGAGAGGACAAATTGGAGAGAAGGACTCAATTGGACCCAAAATGAGGCCAACCCTACATCCGGTTCCTGTGCCACGTCAACTGTTCCGAACAGAGGATTGTAACACTGTTGTCCACCACAATGCGGACGAACCAAAATGAATGAACGCTTTTTTGGAAGTTATCTCGGACACATGCCCAACGTGTCTAAATGGCGCGTGCCCAACGCTAATATGCAATGCGCATGCCTCATGCCGTCATAAACGGGTATCGTACGATCACGGGTCTATACACGTCCGACCAAAGAGACGACGTGTAGTACTCAATCTGACCCTCGCCACGACTGCGACATCCACCACTTTTCAAGACTATATATGTCATACATTTTGGGCACACAAAAAATTCTCCCTCCCAATGCTGGATCCGTCCACCAACGTATTGTACGTAAATCTACATTGCACATGGCAGAATTAGCGTCAGCTTTGCTGGTTTGTGTCGAGAAATTGGACGTGTCGGTTTTATTGTTTCAATCAGCTTGATTGTCTGGAGTAACATTTCACGGAAAAGCGCCAATAATCACTTGTTTTTGGTTTCAGGTGGAATATGTAAAAATATTGGGTAAATGTGAAAAAAATACACATCACACACAGGTTGTTTTGTCGAATTGCCGGGCCTCGACTGACGGTGCCACGGATTCCGTGATGTCACCGTGTGCTTGCGTTCATTTTGTCGTCTTGATCCTTTCGTTGCGTTGAACAGCACGTGGTTGCATTACGTTGTGTTCGAAGAAATGTTCGCACAAGTGACACGCATGAACTGTTCTGATGTATACCCAGTTTTGATGTTTACCATTTACTCCCATTATGAACTTGACGTCACGAGTAAAATTGTGACGTTGGCGCCAAATTTTGAGGCCGATGGTGCAATTTCAGTTGCGTTGCGTTCAGTTTGGTGTGCCGTTACGCTGCTACTTGAGAGACCTCGGAAAGGATTCTTAGGGGCTGATCAAAATCTGTCGAAAATGCCTTTTCCCTGAAATGCGTTTTCATCATTGTCGTTCAGGCAAGGTGTAAAAAAGGCAGGCACGTGTCGATGTTCGCGCATTATCGCCCAGGCAACCTCAACACAGCAGCAGACCTGTGCTGCGATGCCTCAGTCACACCGCGAAATCACTCATCCACAACTCACACCCAGCACCGTGGCTGCTGGCGCGCAGTGAAACAGGTTGCGAGTTATACACTGCCTGTGCACATCTGTGTCAACATAGCAAGGAAGACGCGACATATGTGAATGTGAATCATGTATAAAAACTGCAAATATTTAACTGATGCACCTTTTGCTTCCAAGCAGCATTGGAGCCAACACTCGAAACAACGCCAATGAGTACACCTTTTTCTGGACAGAGGCTGTTGCAGGTTTGTTATTGTCGAGATAAAGTAGAGATTCGCGCATTGTGTGCGTGTGCGTGTGTGTGTGTGTGTGGCGGGGGTGTTGGATTGTGTCTGCGTGAGTCTGCCCTGTCTGTCTTCTTGTGTGTGTGTCTTGTCTGTATGTGTGTGCGCGTCTGCGTATGGCAAAACACCTGCAAAAGTTTTGTCAATTCCTCAGTTCAATTGAAGAAAACATGACCAGGTTTGAACTCGCACACACACCCATGTGTTCGCACATACACACGCACATGTAGAAGCTGGATTGCACACCCAGAAGAACAGACGAGACGTATGCACGCCGCGGCAGCATCATGTTGCTATCTTTGAAGGCTGACACACAAACATGGTCACACGTGGTTGATTTCTTGTGGCAGCCGCCAACCTGCCTGTGTAACCTGAAGTTTTACGATTTACACACAGGTCCCGTCTCTTCGGCAAAATCGTGACGCCGACGTCAAAATTAGTATCGCTTTCATTGGCGATTCAACTTTCATTGCTTGGTTCATGAGAAAGAATAACAACTCGGAGAAAATTCTTTCCTGTCCTTTTTCCTTCGCTGCGTGCTTTTGCTGCAAATTGTGTCTGTTTAATCTGTGCCAGCACATTGTTGCCTTGCAGAGATACCATGAGCTCTACTTTCAACTGCGGACATTTGCATCTTCAGGGCACATTTTGGCTGTGCACAGAGAGAATACATCCAGGGGTCAGTGCGCACAATCGCCCCTGGTTTCCACGGGGCTCTTGTTGTGGAAACCTCTGTTGCTGAGGGAGCTGCCACAACCAAACACATATGTACTGAACACATGAGACACAACAACAGGTACGTGAGGTGATATGCGACCGTGGATTGACACCAGGAGTACTGCTTGATGGCAGAAGGCAACTGAGAACTGCTATGTGAATGCAAATCAACACAAGATGGAACCACTCACAGTGTGTGTGAAAATGGTGTTCCCAGCGAATGAAAATTTGAACATAATTGCATTACGAAAGATTTTGCAGAAAGGAGGAACAGACGGTGTGGATACTTTTCTTGAAAGACTCAGCGCCAAGACATCAACTGGAACTGAAGATGCCACTTTGGATGGGTGTCCAGCAACATCTGATGCAGGAACCGTTGAACTTGCAATCACAGGATTCCTGTGTTGTGCTACTGAAATGGGACAACTAGACATCATGAAGTTCCTTGTGGAGACTAAAGGAGCTGATGTGAACTCAGAATTGTACAGGGTGAAGTCAGGGTGGGATTTTCCTGTTGACTTGGCAGCAGCAAAAGGTCATGTTGAGTGTTTGAAGTACCTGATTGAAAAAGGAGCTCATCTTAGCTCAAGAGAGGTTGAGATGAAACATGATCCATTGACAAAGGCTGTGCAGTCAGGACAAGTGGAATGTGTCAAGTTGTTGGTGGAAGCAGGAGCTGACGTGAACCCAGTGAGAAGGAGAGGGCCTACCCCTTTGATGGCAGCTCTGGAGGCCAAGCAAGTGGAATGTGTAAAGCTGCTCATTGCAAATGGAGCTGATGTGAACCCAATCAGGGCAGCTGGGGACCTGCCTCTGCTAACAGCTGTGCTGTCTGGGCAGGAGGAGTGTGTGAAATTGTTGTTGGAAGCTGGAGCTGATGTCAACCCTGATCCAGACAGAACCTACCCACCTCTGATAGCTGCTGCTGAGAACAGGCAATCCGCGTGTGTGAAGCTGCTGCTGCGAGCTGGAGCCCATGTGAACCAGACACATGGTGAGTTCAAATTGTTTCTGTCATTTTGAAATCATTCCACTTCTCATGCAGTCAGAAAAGATTTATTTCACAAAATGGATTAGTTTTGGTTGAGCAAAGAAAACAAACAACCAGTCCAAAAATTATTTTATTATCCTGGCCATTGGTACTGTACCAATCCACACAGAACTGCAAAAACCTTCAGACATGTGGAATTTTGTTCTCTTGTATCTGCATTCAATACCTGTATTTTTGGTGACTTTCCATTTTGTCACAAAGCAACATGGTGTGGTTCATTGAAAATTGAGGAATTTTTGTTTAATTTTCAGGACCATTCGAGGTCTCCCCACTAATGTTGGCAGCACGTCAACTTGACCCTCACTCTGTGAAGCTGCTGCTGGAAGCAGGAGCCGATGTGAACCAGACCAGCTCTGACAGAGTCATTGTACACAGCAGCCCATGGGCCAGACGAATCACAGATTGGGAAATGGTGTCAAGACTGCCCAATAAGGAGTTACTGGTTGGGGCTGTAGTGAAGCTGCTCCTGGCTGCAGGAGCCAATGTGAAATCACCAAGCTGGTTCATTGAGGCTGTTTCACACGGAAACAAAACAGCTGTTGTGATGCTGTTTGTTGCTGGAGATCAAACACATCACATGTTCTTTCCACCTGGAGGCAGGAATCAAGAAAATCCGCAACCAACCAAGTCCCTCCTTTCAGGCTGGGATGACCTGGATCTCAAGAATCAGTGCAGAAAGGTCATCAGGAAGCACCTGCTCAGCCTGGATTCCCACACCAACCTCTTCATCCAGGTTCCTCAGCTCCAGATGACCAACGAGAGAGCAGGACTGCCTGAGAAACTGGTCTCCTACCTGCTATATGAGCAGAGCCTGGACGTTGACTGGGAAGAACTGGAAACGGCTGAAGTGCAGTGCTGAGCAAAGCTGAAGGTGAACGGACCTGATAAAGTGGCACCTCTGGGGAATCACACGTCAACAAATGTCTGTCAGGTTCTGTCGTTTGATGCGTGTGGATCAGAATTGCTTGTTATGTAAAACACGACGACTTTTCACCGAGCCCAAAGGGGGTCAAGCCAGCATGACCCCCTCATCAAACTCGCCTCACCCAAACAGAAAAAAAGTCCCCTGAGCTTTTAGGACTCTGTCAAGGGATACATTTATTCTGCGGCACGTTCTTTCATTGCTTCAAATTTTACCCGAATCCAGCATATCTTTTGGGAAATAAATTAGCGAGTAAGTTCGTGTTGAATTGTTGATCATGTTTTGCTTCGGCCTCAGAACCGGTGTAACAGGAAATTTTGACGACCAGGGAACCATGACGACCACAGTCAGCCGTCGCCAAAAACCCCGAAAGTTCTTGGCATTTTTGATGGTCGCGTAGCCGGCCATCTAGGTGCCGCTGTCGGCTTAAAAACCCTAAAGGTGCATTCATATACAGCTGCGTTTTGCAGTTGCGGCATGCGTTTTGCGGTTGCGGAAAACTTTTTTGTGCATCAAATTTGGTGATGCGTTCATATAGACCATTTTTGATGCATGAAACATGCGGTGCGTGATGTACGTCACAAACTTTGCCGCAACGATGAAACTTTAGCATTGGTGTCAATGGACGCATTCATATAGGAATAGTTGCGGAATATTCCTTGACAGAGTTTTCAATTTCAATCGTTTCTTGACGCACGTTTTGTGCAGAATTGGGACGCTTCCCACCATTGTTGTGCTCTAGAAAGCAGACGACATTTTTGTTTGGAATCTCAATTTTGTTG